>Ga0307374_10001569_pt1 | contig 42179 bp, 40 predicted proteins | sample OX3MG_FD_202532 | JGI IMG/M metagenome (GOLD analysis project Ga0307374, IMG submission 202532) | Soil microbial communities from Risofladan, Vaasa, Finland - OX-3 | ecosystem: Environmental > Terrestrial > Soil > Coastal area > Acid sulfate soil | place: Finland: Risofladan, Vaasa | collected...
GCGAGCGGGGGCGCAGGCTGGCGGAAGACTGGCGGACCATGGCTAAAGCCGCCGTGATACCGGGTTTGGCTGTCCAGGATTGACGCAATTTCTAAGGACTCGCTCTAAGATCCAACTGTATCTCTATAAATTCATTGATAAAAACTTGAATTTCAACTGGGATCATGTATAACTACATGCATGTCCTCAAGATGCGGTTTGGGCCTGAAGACGTTACTGATTCTGGCACTGTTTTGGCCGGTGATGGCATTGGCCGCCCCGGTAAACTTGCTGGGGGCGCATTTCACACCCGTCAATGGTCAATCGGCCTTGATCTTCGATTTTTCCGGGCCGGTGGAACACCGGATTTTTACCCTCAGCAACCCGAGCCGTATCGTCATCGATATCGATAACGCGCGTCTAGCGGCATCCTTGCCGGCTGGGCAGGGCGTGGTGAAGGACCTGCGCAGCGCGGTACACGACCAGAACGGATTGCGTGTAGTGCTGGATCTTAAATCCCGCGCCATACCGCGCAGCCAGTTGCGGAATACGGCTTCCGGTGCGCAGCTGGTGGTAAATCTGTATGCCAATAGCCCGCAGGTGGACCGCAAACCGGTACTGACCGCGGCTACTGCGGTACCCAAGTCCGGTCGTGACATCGTGGTCGCCATAGATGCGGGCCACGGCGGCATGGATTCCGGCGCCCGTAGCCGCCATGGACTCATGGAAAAGACCATCACCCTGGAGATTGCCCACAGGCTGGCCGCATTGGTGGCCAAGCAGCCAGGTTTCAAACCCTTCCTGACGCGCGACGGCGATTATTACCTGACGTTGCGCCAGCGTATCGATCGCGCGCGCGCGGCCCATGCTGACATCTTCATTTCCATACATTGCGATGCATCGCGTGATCACTATGCCGACGGTGCAACCGTGTATGCGCTTTCCATGCACGGCGCCAGCAGTGAACACGCGCGCCTGCTGGCGGATCGGGAAAACGATTCCGACCTGTTGGGCGGCGTGAGCCTGTCCGACAAGAGCAACATGCTGGCCTCGGTATTGCTGGATCTTTCACAGACTGCCACCATCGGCGCCAGCCTGGACGTGGGTAATCGCGTGGCGCGCCAACTCTCCAGGCTCGGGCCCATGCACCGCGATGATGTGCAGCAGGCAGCCTTCGTGGTGCTCAAGTCGCCGGACATCCCTTCGATACTCGTGGAGACGGATTACATCACCAATCCCCGTGAAGAGAGCCTGCTCAAGACCTCCAGCTACCAGGGAAAAATTGCCGATGCAGTACTCGGCGGTGTGATCGGTTACTTTAATCAATATCCACCACCGGGCACCGAACTGGCAATGACAAAAACGCACAACCAGCAAGGAGCGCCGGTAGCCGGTGCTGCGCAGGAAGCCACGGATTACAGCGTCGCCAACCGCAATAAAAGTAACCAGTAAACTTTCATTGTTTATTCAATAGCCGTAAGCCGCTAAGCTAGACACTTGGCGTTATCGCGGTGTCCCATGTCAATCCGATTATTACCACCCCAGCTTATCAACCAGATTGCCGCCGGCGAAGTGGTGGAGCGGCCTGCTTCGGTGGTGAAGGAGTTGCTGGAAAACAGCCTGGATGCCGGCGCGACGCGCATCGATGTAGAGCTGGAAAAAGGCGGGACCCGTTTGATCCGCGTCCGTGATGATGGTGGCGGTATTCAAAAAGAAGAGCTCAGTTTGGCGCTGGCGCGGCACGCCACCAGCAAGATCGCCAGTCTCGACGATCTGGAGCGGGTGGTGACGCTGGGGTTTCGCGGCGAAGCCTTGCCCAGCATCGGTGCAGTGGCGAGGATGAGTCTGACTTCACGTACGCGCGGCGATGAGCATGGTTGGCGTATCGAGGGCGACGGTCACGGGCATTACAGCCAACCACAACCAGCGTCACACCCGCTCGGCACGAGTGTGGAAGTGCATGAACTTTTCTTTAATACGCCAGCGCGCCGCAAGTTCCTGCGCAGCGAAGCGACTGAATTCGGCCATGTAGACACGCTGCTGCGACGCATGGCATTGGCGCGCATGGATGTCACGCTGCATGCGCGCCACAACGAGCGCGGCGTGTATGCGCTGGCGGCAGCGGGCGAACAGCGCGAACGCGAGCAACGGATAGCGGTGCTGTTGGGCAAGGAATTTGCCGCGCATGCCCTGTTTATTACCCATGCCATGACCGGATTGATCCTGCGCGGCTGGATCGCCCGGCCCACTTTTTCTCGCAGCCAGCCGGATATGCAGTTTTTCTATGTTAACGGACGCATGGTGCGCGACAAATTATTGGCGCATGCACTCAAACTTGCCTATCACGATGTGCTTTTTCATGGACGCCATCCAGCCTACGTGCTGTATCTGGAGCTGGATCCGGCGCGCGTGGATGTGAATGCCCACCCGGCCAAGTACGAAGTGCGTTTCCGCGACAGCCGGCTGGTGCATGATTACGTGTTTCGCACAGTGGAAGCAGCGCTGAAAGAAACATCGCCTAAATCGCTGGCGGAACCCGGGCCATTACCGGTGGTGCAGTCACTGTCCGGCACACCTGGGAATAGTATGCTTTCACAACAGCCGATTCGGCTGCATGTCGCAGAGGACATTGCCGGTTATGCAAACCTGCATGCACAACCTTCCATGTCTGAGCAAACGACGGATACCGTTCACGGTGTACCGCCACTTGGTTTTGCACTCGCGCAACTGCATGGGGTCTATATTCTGGCCGCCGGCAGTGATGGATTGGTACTGGTCGACATGCATGCAGCGCATGAGCGCATTACCTATGAGCGCATGAAGAAATCGCTGGAGTCGGGGCGCGTGGTCTCCCAGCCTTTGCTGGTACCGATGAGCATGAGTGTCAGCCGCCGCGAAGCGGGACATGCAGAATCGGCCTCTGCCGGTCTTGCAGAAGTGGGTTTCATGGTGGAGCGCCGTGGTCCCGATACTCTGGTGATACGTGAAGTCCCGGCATTACTCGATGGCGAGGATGTGGTGCAATTGCTACGCGACCTGCTGGCCGACATCATCGAAAACGGCGGCAGCCGGCGCCTGCATGCCGCACTCGAACATGTCCTGGCTACCCGTGCCTGCCACACTTCGGTGCGCGCCCATCGAGAGCTGACTCTCGCGGAGATGAATGCCCTGTTACGCGAGATGGAACGCACACCGCGTGCCGACCAGTGCAACCATGGCCGCCCCACCTGGAAGAAGCTCAGCATGGCTGAGCTCGACAAGTTGTTCCTGCGAGGACGATGAGATACCGAATCAACCAGCACTGTAATGCATGCCAGAATGATTCAGCTATTTTTTATATAAAGCTACGCTTGGATATTCAGACACTTTCTGTGGATATGAAATGAGTGCTGCACCTCCACCGCCGGCAATCTTTCTCATGGGGCCCACAGCATCCGGCAAGACAGCGCTGGCTGTGGATCTGGTCAAGCGTTTCCCCTGCGAAATAATCAGCGTGGATTCTGCGATGATCTATCGAGGCATGGATATCGGCACTGCTAAACCCGGCACGGATATCCTGCGCATCGCACCCCATCGTCTCATAGATATTTGCGATCCTGCCGAAAGTTATTCCGCGGGCCGGTTCCGCGAAGACGCACTGCATGCCATGCTGGATATCACATCCAAGTGCCGAATCCCGCTGCTGGTGGGCGGCACCATGCTGTACTTCCGTGCCTTACAGTATGGTTTAGCCAAACTGCCGGTAGCCGACTTGAGGATACGCGCGGAGCTGGATGCACGCGCTGCAAACAAAGGTTGGCCAGCCTTGCATGCAGAGCTGGCGGGTGTCGATCCGATTGCCGCAGCGCGAATCAATGCCAATGATTCACAACGTATCCAGCGCGCGTTGGAAATTTATTATGTTACCGGTCGACCAATGTCGGAACTGCATAACACCAACGCTGTCCAATCTTTGCCATATCGTCTTATAAAACTGGCGATATCGCCTTCGAGTCGTGGGTTGCTACATGCACGGATTGAACAACGATTCCAGGACATGCTGGTGACGGGATTTGTGAAGGAGGTCGCAGGCTTGCGTGCGCGTGGTAATTTAACTATTAAACACAGTTCCATGCGCTCAGTGGGTTATAGGCAATTATGGGAGCATATGGATGGCGATTGCAGTCTGGAAACGGCGGTGCAACGAGGTATCGTAGCCACGCGCCGCTTCGCCAAACGTCAATTGACCTGGTTGCGTGCTGCAACCGATGTCCTTTGGCTTCAGAGCGATGCCCCGGGTGTGACAGGAGACGTGCAGTTGCTGTTAAAACGGGCGCTGGCGGGCCGGCTCTGAGGGCCGCTGTGTTACAATCTTGCGGTCTTTAAATACAAGAACTAAGCCGACCATGAGGCTTACTTTATGACGGACATAACTAAAACTAGGAGAAAAGACATGGCCAAAGGTCAGTCCCTGCAGGAACCTTTTCTTAACACACTGCGTCGGGACAAAATCCCGGTATCGATTTATCTTGTCAATGGCATCAAGCTGCAAGGGCAGGTCGAATCCTTTGATCAATTCGTTATCCTTCTCAAGAACAGCGTGAGCCAGATGGTGTACAAACATGCCATTTCCACAGTGGTGCCGAGCAGGAATGTGAACATGGCGTCCGATGAGGGCGGTGGCGAAGCGAGTGGCGAGAGCGCCCCATAACGTATGCCGAGGCCTCGCATTGTTTGAACGTCCAAAGAGCGGTGAACGAGCCGTTCTGGTTCACCTCAATCTCGATCCCACAACCGGTGACGAGCTCCTCCAGGAATTCACCGAGCTTGCTAAAACTGCCGGTGCAGAAGTGCAGGCGACAGTCATTGGCAGTCGGCGTGTACCGGAAGCGCATTTTTTCATAGGTGAAGGCAAGGCTGAGGAAGTGCAGGCCAAGGTACTGGAGACCCAAGCAGATCTGGTATTGGTAAATCACACGCTCTCGCCCAGCCAGGAACGCAATCTGGAGAAATTCCTGAATTGCCGTGTATTGGACCGTACCGGCCTGATTCTGGATATTTTCGCGCAACGCGCGCGCAGTTTCGAAGGCAAGTTGCAGGTGGAGCTCGCCCAGCACCGGCATCTGGCCACGCGTCTGGTGCGGGGGTGGACACACTTGGAACGTCAGCGCGGCGGCAGCATTGGTCTGCGCGGTCCTGGCGAAACCCAATTGGAGACCGACCGGCGACTGATAGGTAAGCGTATCCAGCAATTGGTGAAACGCTTGCAACGTGTGCGTGAACAGCGAGAGCAGGGCCGGCGCACGCGGGTACGCCGTGCAGTGCCCACCATCTCACTGGTGGGCTATACCAATGCCGGCAAGTCCACGTTGTTTAACGCGCTCACCGGCGCGGAGATGTTCGTCGCTGATCAATTGTTTGCGACCCTGGATACCACGCTGCGTCGCCTGCATCTCGACAATGGACCTGAGGCGGTGCTGGCGGATACCGTGGGCTTTATCCGTGAGTTGCCTCATGATTTGGTGGCGGCATTCCGTTCCACCCTCCAGGAAACCGAGGAGGCGGCGCTGCTGTTGCATGTCGTGGATGCCAGTGATCCGCAACGCGACATATATATTGATACTGTGAACCAGGTACTGGCGGAAATCGGCGCGCAGGATATACCGCAACTCGAGGTATTCAATAAAATTGACGCCACAGGGCAACCCCCGGCCGTCGAGAATGGTCCGGATGGCATGCCGCGACGGGTCTGGGTTTCAGCCCGTAGTGGTGCGGGTCTGAAACAGCTGGGCAAAGTCATCGAAGAACGGTTGCACAGTGAGACCGTGCATGGCTGGCTGCGGCTAGCGCCGGCCAGGAGCCGTGCACGCGCCGCGCTTTTTCAGCTCGGTGCGGTACGCGGTGAAAAGTTGGACGAGGATGGCAGTTATCTGCTGCAGGTGGAACTGCCGCGCAGCGATTACCAGCGTTTCTGCCATCGCGAGGGATTGAGTCCCTCGTTGCTGACAGCTTGAGTTGGCGGGTTGCCTTGAATTCCAGCCGGTTGTTATGCAATGAACAAAAATTAGAATTCTTCAATCGACTACGCTGCTTGAGGAGTCGTGAGAACCGGAGATACCGCTCCGGATTGAATTGCGGAATAAAGCTAGATGATTATTTTACAGAATATCTGATCGACAGAATGGGAGTGTACCGCCATGGTGTGGAATGAGCCGGGGAAGGATAAAGATCCCTGGAAAAGCACAGAGCGTCCCCCGGACCTGGAACGGATCGTAAAGAGTCTGCACAAGCGATTCGGCTGGTTGTTTAGCGGTAAACGCGGCGGTCCGCAGCGCTTCAAATTAGCCACATTGTGGTGGCTATTGCCGGTCATTATCGTGACCTGGCTGATGTCCGGATTCTACAAAGTAGCCCCTGGTGAGCGCGGTGTCCATTTCGTGTTTGGACGCTATACGCAAGTCGTGGACCCGGGTTTGCAATGGCATGCGCCCTGGCCCATCGGACATGCGGACATCATCAGTGGCGTGGAAGGCCGCGATTACACCCGCAGTTATAACCGCCTACTCACCAGCGATGGCAATATCGTGACGGTCGATGCGGCGGCGCAGTACCACGTGGTGAATATGAGCGATTACCTGTTCAATGCCGCCATCACCGTGGGCACCACCGAAAGTGCCGATGCCGGCACCAGGACTTTATTAGGCGCACTGGCGGATACGGCGATACGTGCCGCTGTCGCCCACAGTACCTTGGAAAATATTCTGGGTGCAGGACAGGACGCAGCGGAAGTGGAAGCCAGCCAACGGTTGAATGCACTTCTGAAACCTTACGCTACGGGTATTGTCGTAACGCGCCTCTCATTCCAGCATGTCAGCCTGCCGGAAAGCGTAAGCAGCAGTGATGCCGATATAAGCACCGCCCAACAGGATGCAGGCCAGGCCAAGACCGCGGCACAGGCGTATGCGGACAATCTCCTGCCTCAAGTCAAAAGCGAAGTTGATGCCAAAATCGCGGAAGCTGAGCTCTACCACACCACGCTGGTAAATCAGGCGCAGGCGGATATCGCGGGGTTTGATGCGGTGCTCGCTGCCTATCGCAAAGCGCCGGCACTGACCCGCGATATGCTGTATACACAAACCATGGAAGAGATACTCGGCAATGCCAATAAAGTTGTGGTGGATACTCGCAGCGGTAATGTGACTGTGCAACTGAACCAAGCTTCCCAGACCCCAGAGCCGTCGCTGACTAAATCGCCTGCACCTGCGAAGAATCCGACAAGCAATGCCAGCACAGCTCCCGCTGCCAGTACGCACAAGAGGTAGTTATGATGTCGCTGCATCGCTCGATCATCAGTCTCATCATCGCCCTCGGCCTGCTGATAGTCATCAGCCAGAGCGTGGGTGTGGTGCAGCAGGGTCAGATGGGTGTGCGCCTGCGTGCGGGCAGTGTGACTGACACTGGCCTTCAGCCCGGCCTGCATTTCAGGCTGCCATTCATCGGCCGTATCGTTGGGCTGGACGATCACTGGATCACACTGGACAGCGAACATCAGAACGGCGGACGTCTGAAACTGGTAAGCGCTGATGGCAAGAACCTGGAAGCGGGCTATGCTGCAATCTGGCAGATCAGCGACCCGGCGGCCTTTTGTCGCGTAACTGGCTGCGACGAAAGTAGCGGCGCACGCCGCATCAACGACGCGCTGACTCCGATGCTCGAAAAGCTGTTCGCGGGACACACGGCCGCCGAGCTGCTGGCCGACAAGGATGGTGCCCTGACCAAGGATCTGCCTGCCAGCCTCACCACGCAATTGCAGGTGCTGGGTGTGACGGTGCAGGCGGTTTACATCACTGCGCTGACCCTGCCACATGATCAATTAACCAATATATATGAGCGCATGCGCACTGCCCAATCCGATAAGGCTGCGCAGATACGCACCCAGGGCACCGCCGACGCCGATGCCATCCGCAACAAGGCGGATCAGCAGCGCGCGGCCATGCTCGCACAGGCAGATATTCAGGCACAGAAGATTCGCGGAAAGGCACAGGCCGAAGCCACGGCGGTCTATGCGCGCACCTATCAGCAGGATCCGGAGTTCTTCAATTTCTATCTCAGGCTGCAGGCTTACAAGCGCACCATCAAGAATGATAACAGCGTGATCGTGCTGGGTACGGATAGCGGTTTCCTGAAATATTTCGACGGACTTAAAGAAGCTGCCAAGAAGCCACAGTGAAATAGGGGAAGGTATATGTGGTTGGCATTATTGACCGCGCTGGGACTGATGCTGGTGATCGAGGGCATCATGCCGTTCCTCAATCCGCGCACTTTCAGGCAGGCCCTGGCGGCAGTCACACAGGCCAATGACAAGGTACTGCGCATCGCTGGCCTGGTGAGCATGCTTGTGGGGGTGATGCTGCTGTATGTGGCGCGCAGTCTGTTCTGAGGCATCGGGGAGGAGCGGGTGAGCAAATCAGGCAAGAACATCATCGTCATCGGCACCCAGTGGGGCGACGAGGGCAAAGGTAAGGTGGTGGACTGGCTCACCGACCGCGTGACGGCGGTAGTGCGCTTCCAGGGTGGACACAATGCCGGGCACACGCTGGTAATCAATGGCGAGAAGACCATCCTCAAGCTGATCCCTTCCGGAGTATTGCGCGCGGATGTGCGATGCTTTATCGGCAACGGCGTGGTGCTCTCGCCTCCGGCATTATTGGAAGAGATCAGCATGCTGGAGGCCAAGGGTGTGCCGGCGCGCGAGCGTCTCAGGATATCGCCGGCCTGTCCGTTGATACTGCCGTCCCACGTGGCGCTCGACAAGGCACGTGAGCAGGCCAAGGGCGCCGCCAAGATCGGCACCACCGGCCGCGGCATTGGTCCCGCCTACGAAGACAAGATCGCGCGGCGCGCGGTGCGGCTCGCGGATCTGTTTCACCGCGAGCGCTTCGCCGCCAAACTGGGCGAAGTGCTGGATTACCACAACTTCATCCTCAAGAATTATTTCCGCGCACCGCCGGTGGCATTCCAGAAGACCCTGGAGGATTACCTGGCGCTGGTGCCGGAACTGGAACCCATGGTGGCCGACATCACGCCGCTGCTGTTCGAGCTGCACCAGCAGGGCAAGAACGTGTTATTCGAAGGCGCCCAGGGTGCGTTGCTGGACGTGGACCACGGCACCTATCCGTACGTGACTTCATCCAACACCACTGCCGGCGGCGCCGCTACCGGCACGGGACTAGGTCCGCTGTATTTTGATCAGGTGCTGGGCATCGTCAAGGCCTACGCCACGCGCGTGGGCGAAGGCCCCATGCCCACGGAATTATTCGATGCCATGGGCGAGCATCTGGCGCGCCGCGGCCATGAATTCGGCTCGGTCACCGGCCGGCCGCGTCGCTGCGGCTGGTTCGACGTGGCGGCTATGCGCCGCTCCATCATCAACAACAGCGTCAGCAGTCTGTGCGTCACCAAGCTGGATGTGCTGGATGGCATCGATACCATCCGCATCTGCGTGGCTTACAAAACTCCGCAAGGCGAAATGCTCGTGGCGCCGATGGGCGCGGAGAGCTTCGCGGAATCAGAACCGGTGTATGTGGATATGCCCGGCTGGAAGACTTCGACGGTTGGGCTGACGAAATACAAGGAACTGCCGGAGAACGCCCGTGCCTATCTCAAGAAGATGGAAGAACTCATGGATGTGCCGGTGGATATCATCTCAACCGGTCCGGATCGCGCCCAGACCATCGTGCTGAAACATCCATTTGATTGAGTTTTAGAAAAATAACCTTGGATGATGCAATGGCTGATTATATTTCTGCTGCAGAGATTGAGGTGCTGTATTACAGCTTGAGAAGAGTCGGATAGGTAAGACTAGGTATGAAGTCTTGAATAATTACGAATGTATATAGTACAAACAATATTATTGTGGATGCTGATTGTTATCAGCGGTGTAGCCTATAGCCAACAGCCATTATCACAAAATACGAGCGCTCCTCAAAATCACAATATATGCGCACTGACCTCACTACCTTCAGATATCCAAGCGCGACTCAAAAATAACTTCGATTCTTGGAAGGTTCAGGAGTCTACTGATTTAGATAATCTGGCGCGAGAGAGATGGAAAGCGGAGTTTCCACTAGCCTGCTCTGGTATTGCTATCGGAAAATTTGAAAACTTAAAGATGGATTCTTACGCTTTTTTACTTGTGCCCAGAAAACATCTAAACAAGGGTTACAAATTTCTGGTCTTTACACCACATGTCGGCAAGATCTCTTATGAAATGAGGATTATCGAACAATCTAGTAAAGATAATGCTTCTCAATACTTTATTCACAAGATTTCAATCAGTCATTTTTTCGATAAAGTGTCAAGAACAAAATTCCAAGTATTGGCGAGTGAATGCATTTTGTTCGTGGATTCAGGTGAGAATGAGTACGAGACCGACGTGTATTTTTGGACGAAATATGGCTATCAGCACGAGCCGGTGGACTATTAGTCGCGTTTGAAACAGCAAATTTGGTGCCCAGGAGAGGACTCGAACCTCCAAGGAGTTACCCGCTAGTACCTGAAACTAGTGCGTCTACCAATTCCGCCACCTGGGCAGGGGCAGGCCAAATACAACCGATGCGAGAGGGCGGCACTTTACCGACAGCCTCATACTGTGTCAATGTCACGTCTCATCTAAGTCACTCATTACATGAAGAAAAAATCAAAACCACACAAAAACGCGCGGCGTCCCCATGATCCCTATGCGGAACGCGAGGCGCAGAAATACGAACGTCCCATCGCTAGCCGCGAAGCGATCCTGCATTGGCTGGAGAAGGCCGGTAAACCACTGCGCTTCGAGCGGCTGGCGCAGGATCTGCATCTCCGTCATACCGATGAACTCGAAGCTCTGAGCCGGCGGCTGGCGGCCATGCTGCGCGACGGCCAGTTGGTGCAAAATCGCGGTGATGAATACTGTCTGGTGAAACTCCTGCCACTGGTGGCGGGCACAGTCATCGGTCACCGGGATGGATTCGGTTTTCTTAAGCCTGATGAAGGCGGTGATGACGTATTTCTTCCACCACGCCAGATGCGCACGCTCATGCACGGCGACCGGGCGCTGGTGCGGGTGCAGGGCAGGGATGCGCGTGGCCGTGCCGAAGGTTCACTGGTGGACGTGCTGGAACGGAACACCCATGAAGTGGCGGGGCGATACGTGGAAGAACATGGCGTGAGCTTCGTGCAGCCGGACAACTCGCGCATCGCGCACACGGTGCTGGTACCTACGGCGGAACGCCTCGGGGCCCGTTCCGGCCAGATGGTGGTGGTGGAGATCACGCAGCAACCGGACAAGCAGAGCGAACCCATCGGGCGGGTGACTCGCATCCTGGGTGAACGGCATGCGCCGGGTATCGAAGTGGAACTAGCAGTGCATGCCCATGGGCTGCCCCATGAGTGGCCAGCGGATGTACAGCGGGAGATATATGGCTTCGATGAAGCGGTGCCGGAAGTGGCAAAACCGGGACGCATTGACCTGCGCAACACACCGCTGGTGACCATCGACGGCGAGGACGCCCGCGATTTCGACGATGCCGTCTATTGCGAACGCAAGGGTAATGGTTTGCGTCTGCTGGTGGCCATCGCCGATGTCTCGCATTACGTTCAGCCTGGCAGCGCGCTTGATCTGGAAGCGCGCAATCGCGGCACCTCGGTATATTTTCCGGATCGCGTGATCCCCATGCTGCCGGAGATACTTTCCAACGGCCTGTGTTCCATCAAACCGTTGGTGGATCGGTTGTGCATGGTTTGTGAGATGCAGATCACTGCGGAAGGCCACATCAGCCAGGCGCGTTTCCACGAAGGACTTATGCGCTCGGCCGCGCGCTTCACCTACACACAGGTGGCCGGCATGCTGGTGGACAAGGATGAAAGACTGCGGCGCGAGCATGCGCAGTTGGTGCCGCATCTCGAGGATCTTTATGTGGTCTATCACGCATTAGCCAAAGCACGGGCCAAGCGCGGCGCCATCGATTTCGACAGCACCGAGACGCGCGTCATCTTCGGCGAGGATCGCAAGGTGGCCTCCATCAAGCCTTTGGTGCGCAATGATGCCCACCGGCTCATCGAAGAGTGCATGATCGCCGCCAACGTGGAAGCCGCGCATTTCTTGGAGAAACACCAGATACCCACGCTCTACCGTGTGCACGCCAGCCCGGATGTCGATGGGCTCAAGGAAGTGCGCCTGTTCCTCGGTACCCTCGGACTCTCACTGGGTGGCGGCCAGAAACCCGAAGCTGTGCATTACGCGAAGTTGATGGACAAAGTAAGATCGCGTCCTGACAAGGCCCTCATCCAGACAGTGCTGCTGCGTTCCCTCTCGCAAGCCGTCTACGGTCCTGACAACATCGGTCACTTTGGTCTGGCCTTGAGCCATTATGCGCATTTCACCTCTCCGATCAGGCGCTATCCGGATCTGCTGGTGCATCGTGCCATCCGCCATGTGCTGGGCGGCGGTAGCGCAAAGAACTTCCATTATTCCATGACGCAGATGGTTAACCTGGGCGCTCACTGTTCCATGACCGAACGGCGTGCCGATGAAGCCACGCGCGATGCCACCGACTGGCTCAAAGCCGAGTACATGCAGGACAAGGTGGGCGAGGAGTTCGAGGGTTTCATCACCAGCGTGCTGCCTTTCGGGCTGTTCGTGCAGCTGAAGGAGCTGTATGTGGAAGGCCTGATCCACGTGACTTCACTGCCCAGCGACTACTACACGTTTGATGCAGCCGGGCATCGCATGATCGGCGAGCGCTCCGGCCGTGTTTACCGTCTGACAGATCCCATCCGTGTGCGTGTCAGCAATGTCAATCTGGAAGAACACAAGATCGATTTTGAACCCGTGGTCTCCAGACAAGAAGAACGCGGTCACAAGCCGGCAACACGCCATCCGAAGAAAAACCGCCGCAAGAAACGCTGAACATGGGCACCGAAAATCTCGTGTATGGCTTGCACCCGGTCATGGCGCTGTTCGTGCAGCACCGGCCGGTGCGGCAATTATGGGTTCAGGACAGCCGCCACGATGCGCGTCTGGACGAATTGCTGGCCAAGGCCGCAGAGCTTGGCATCCCGGTGCAGCATGTGGCGCGTGACAAGCTGGATAAACTCACCGCTGATGGCCGCCATCAGGGCGTGGTGGCGGAAGCCGGAGCGGCCCAGGCCGGTGATGAGCACGATCTTGAGGCCTGCCTGGCAGCGCTGACATCGCCGGCGTTTCTGTTAGTACTGGATGGTGTGCAGGATCCGCATAATCTCGGCGCCTGCCTGCGCAGCGCCAACGCTGCCGGCGTGCATGCGGTTATCGTGCCCAAGGACCGGGCCGCGGAACTGACGCCGGTGGTGCGCAAGGCAGCCGCCGGCGCTACCGAGATGACGCCGTTTTTCCAGGTCACCAATCTGGCGCGCACCCTGCGCTGGCTCAAGCAGCAGAATATCTGGCTCGTGGGGCTGGCGGGCGAGGCCCATGACACGCTGTACGGACTGGATCTCAAGGGACCGCTGGCGCTGGTGCTGGGCGCCGAAGGTTCAGGGCTTAGGCGTTTGAGCAAGTCGGAGTGCGATTTCCTGGCGCGCATCCCCATGGCGGGTGATGTCGAGAGTCTGAATGTTTCCGTGGCTACCGGTGTTGTGTTGTTTGAAGCACTGCGCCAGCGGAGTAATCACAAATAATTTCACTGATATATTCGAGCTTCTTGTTCTTCCCACCCGGAGCGCGGGCCGCCGCTTCGGCGGCCCGCGCTCCGGGGGCATGGTTTTGGTGACTTTTGCCGAAACAAAAGTCACCTGCCGTGCGGGGGCGGAACCCCGCTATCAAAATTGCAACCACCAGGCCGCAACCCATTCCCGTTCTTGTGATCAATGGGGCCGATTAAAGATAGGGGCCTGTCGTAAGCCACTGAATTGCAAGCCTTAGGCCGTTCCGGTATAGTGCGTGCCCTCCCGGCGAATGCCGGGATCCTTGCTCCACCGCTTAGACGGGGAGCCGGACAGTCCATAAGGAGCTTAGAGTTGAGACACTACGAAATTGTGTTTCTGGTCCACCCTGACCAGAGCGAACAGGTCCCCGCGATGATCGAGCGTTATCGCTCGATGATCGAGTCGGCAGGTGGCAAAGTCCACCGCGTCGAAGACTGGGGCCGCCGCCAGCTTGCCTATCCCATTGCCAAGGTCCACAAGGCCCACTATGTTCTGATGAACATCGAGTGCGGCCAGGCCACGCTCAACGAGCTGGTGGGGATGTTCCGATTCAACGATGCCGTGTTGCGCCACCTGGTGGTGCGCCGCGAAGCTGCCGTCATCGAGCCGTCGCCGCTCATCAAACCCAAGGAAGAGAAGGAAGAGCGCATCGAGCGCTTCGATCTGGATGACCGCGATGACGATAACGACGAGGAAACCCGCGCTGAACCGGCGTCATGACCTGAACCGAACACGAGGATACCGACATGTCACGTTTTTTCCGCAAGCGTAAGTTCTGCCGCTTCACGGCCGAAGGGGTTAAGGAGATTGATTACAAGGACATCGCCACCCTCAAGGCTTACGTCACCGAGACCGGCAAGATCGTACCGAGCCGTATCACCGGCACACGCGCCTTTTACCAGCGCCAGCTATCGCTGGCCGTCAAACGTGCGCGTTTCCTGGCGCTGCTGCCCTACACCGACCAGCATTGAGGCGGAGGCATACCGATGGAAGTCATCCTGCTGCAGAAAGTCGAGAATCTCGGCAACCTTGGTGACAAGGTCAAGGTGCGCCCGGGTTACGGCCGCAATTTCCTGATCCCCCAGGGCAAGGCCAAGGCTGCGACCGCGGCCAACATTGCCGAGTTCGAGAAGCGCCGTGCAGAGCTGGAGAAACAGGCGGCCGACACTTTTACTTCAGCCACCGGACGCAAGCGCGAACTGGAAGGCAAGAGCATCACGATCACCGCCAAAGCCGGCAACGAAGGCAAGCTGTTCGGCTCCGTGGGCACTGTGGATATCGCAGAAGTGCTAACCCAGGGCGGCACCAAGGTGGAGCGCAAGGAAGTGCGCATGCCACAGGGTCCGATCCGGGTGGCTGGCGAGCACAAGGTGGAGATCCATTTGCACACCGATGTGAACGTCGAGATCACAGTGGTAGTGGTGGCCGAGGAATAGGGTGCCTATCATTTGACCAGTCTGCGCGCGGGGGCCTAGGCCCCCGCATGCATTTTCAGTAACCATGCGGTTTACATCGTCATGAGTTGCAAGCAGCGAGTTCGCTCCCTTAGAGTCTAGTCACCACCCAATTTCGTAATCCAGCCAGCATGCCGGCAGCCGTTAAAAGTCTCGATACTCACGCCACTGCGGCGCTCGAAGCTATGCGCATCCCGCCGCATTCGGCGGAGGCGGAGCAGGCGGTGCTCGGCAGTCTGATGCTGGACAACGCCACCTGGGAGCAGGTGGCGGACCGGATCCGGGAAGAGGATTTCTACCGCCAGGATCACCGCCTGATCTTTCGTGCCATCAGTGAACTCACCGACAGCAACTCACCCTTTGATGCTGTAACCCTTTCCGAATGGCTGCAGAGCCGCAACCAGTTGGAACCGGCGGGTGGTCTTGCCTATCTCGCCACCCTCGCACGTGATACGCCCACCGCCGCCAACGTGCGTGCCTATGCAGACATCGTGCGCGAGCGTTCGGTGCTGCGACAGCTGATCCGCGTGGGTGGTGAACTGGCGGAAGCCGCTTACCGGCCTGAAGGCCGCAGCACCGAGGAACTGATTGATTACGCCGAGCGCCAGGTGTTCGACATCGCCGAACGCGGTGGACGCCTGCAACGCAGTTTCGTGAAGATCACTGAGCTGTTGTCGGTGGCTGTGGATCGTCTCGACTTGCTGATGCACGCCAATAATCCGGTGACCGGACTGCCCACCGGCTTGGACAAATTCGATCGCATGACCGCAGGCTTGCAGCCCGGTGATTTGATCATCATCGCGGGCCGTCCATCCATGGGCAAAACCGCGTTCGCCATCAACATCGCCGAAAATTGTTCCTGCCGTCCCGAGAATCCGATACCCACCGCCATCTTCAGCATGGAGATGTCCGGTGAACAGCTGGCCATGCGCCTGATCTCCTCCCTGGGGCGGATCGATCAGCAGAAAGTGCGCACCGGGCAGCTGGACCAGACGGACTGGCAGCGGGTCAGCTCGGCCATCGCCATCATGTCGAAGGCGCCCATGTTTATCGATGATACCGGTGCACTCACGCCCACAGAGCTGCGCGCGCGCGCGCGGCGTCTGAAGCGTGAACATAACCTGGGCCTGATGGTGGTAGATTACCTGCAGCTGATGTCGGTGCCCGGCACCCGTGAGAACCGCGCCACCGAGATCTCGGAGATCTGCCGCAGCCTGAAAGCCCTGGCCAAGGAACTGAAAATACCGGTGATCGCGCTGTCGCAGCTCAACCGCAGCCTTGAGCAACGCCCCGACAAGCGACCCATCATGTCGGACCTGCGCGAATCCGGCTCCATCGAACAGGACGCCGACCTGATCGCCTTCATCTACCGCGATGAGGTCTACGACAAGGACAGCCCCAACAAGGGTATGGCGGAAATCATCATCAGCAAGCAGCGCAACGGCCCCATCGGCACGGTACAGGCCACGTTTCTCGGCGCCTACACGCGTTTCGAGAATTACATCTCAGAAGAACCCGGGGGCTACGCGTGAGTCGCGCCACCGGTGCGGTCATCAATCTTTCTGCGCTGCGCCACAATCTGCAGCGGGTGCGTGAGCTGGCGCCGCGGGCACGCATCATGGCGGTGGTCAAAGCCAATGCCTACGGGCATGGGATCGCGCAGGTCGCCAGCGCACTGTCCGCTGCAGATGCTTTTGCGGTCGCCTGTCTGGAGGAAGCCCTGGAAATCCGCCATGCAGGACTTGTGCACCCCATCGTATTGCTGGAGGGCGTGTTCAACGTCGCGGAACTGGAAGAAGCAGCCCGCAACGGCTGTGAGTTGGTGGTGCATGATGCGCGCCAACTCGCGTTGTTGGAGGATGCACGTATCCAGCACAACTTGAGTGTCTGGCTCAAGATCAACAGTGGCATGCATCGCCTGGGATTTCCACCCTCGCAGGCCCGCGATCTCTGGGAACGTCTGGGTAACGCGCACGCTGTGCGCAACCCGGTACGGCTCATGACACATCTGGCCAGTGCCGATGAAATCTCCAATCCACGTACGCGTCTGCAACTGGGAACCTTCGCTGCCGCCATGGCCGGTATCCAGGCGGAACGCAGCATCGCGAATTCCGCCGGCATTCTTGCCTGGCCGGACAGTCATGCGGACTGGGTGCGGCCGGGGATCCTGCTGTATGGCGTCTCGCCATTCACCGGACGTAACGGCGCGCAGGAAGGATTGATCCCCGCCATGACCATGGGCACCACGCTTATCAGTGTGCAGCGAGTGAGCAAGGGTGAGGCGGTAGGTTATGGGGGCGCCTGGGTGGCGCCGGAAGATATGCACATCGGCATCGCTGCCATCGGTTATGGTGATGGTTACCCGCGGCATGCGCCCAATGGCACGCCGGTGCTGGTGAATGGTGCACGCGCATGGCTAGTTGGACGAGTATCCATGGACATGATCGCTGTGGATCTGCGCGGGCTGCCGCATGCCCAGGTGGGCGATGCGGTGGTGCTGTGGGGGCCTGAATTGCCGGTCGAGGAAATCGCACGCGCTGCCGGCACTATCCCCTATGAACTGCTTTGTGGTGTCACCCAGCGGGTGAAATTCAGCCTAGTGGATGAAAGCACGACGCCTGCCAGATCCATGGCAAGCGCCAAGGGATAAAAGTCAAATTCAGTTGAATAATCAGCTGTTGAGAAGCGAATAGAAGCCCATCTTTACGCCCGCCAGCTCGATGACATCGTTGTCGCCCAGCTTGCGTGCTTCAGCGCCGATCTCCTTGCCGTTCACCGTCGGAAATCCTTGTCCCTGTCCGCTCTCCACGTGCACGATATAGAAACCATCTGCACGGCGTGTGATGGCGGCTACCTGCACTCTAGGCCGGCCAAGCGTGGTGAGGGCTTTGGTCAACTCCAGTTCCTTGCCGGCAAAACCACCGGAGAGCACCTGCAGTTTTCCCTTGGGCAGTGCGGTCTTGGTGGCTTCGCCTACGGGCGTCGTACCGGCTCCTGATTGCGCGATTGCGCGGTTGACGCTATCGAGACTGGGCGCGCCAGGCTGGCTCGTAGCCCCCGGCTTGATGACCATGGTGCGTTCGAATTCGTCTTCGTTTTCCTTGTTGCGGCCGCTTATGTATTTGAGCTGGTGGCGGCCGATGGTGATCACATCGCCATCCTGCATTGCATGCTTCTTGATGAGCTTGCCGTTGACGTAGGTGCCGTTGGTGCTGTTGAGATCCTCCAGGAACGAATCCTTGAGGATATTGAGTATCAAGGCGTGATGGCCACTGACGGCCATGTTGTCAATATGGATGTCGTTGTCAGACAGTCGACCGAGGGTATAGCGCTCCTTCTCGAGCTCGTATTGAGCGAGTTCCTGCCCGTCCAGTGTGAGTATGAGCTTGCCCATGGATCAGCCTCGTTAGTATTGATTCCAGCTAATTGCGGTCTATTATTGCCAGTGGTTCATGAAAACCAATCGCTAAAGCGCTCGAAGAAACCTTTTTCCTCGTTCTCGAACGAGGTGAGAGGCTTAGCCAGCACCACCGAAATGTTATCACGACCGCCATTGTCATTTGCCATCTTCACGAGCTGCTGCGCCGCAGTTTCAAGATTATCACTAAAAGTATCCACGGTTAAGTGAATATCCGGTTCCAGGACCATATCGTGTAGGCCGTCGCTACAGAAAAGATAAATATCCCCCGGCCGGGCCACGTCCTCCAGCAGGTCCACTTGCACCATGGGCTCGATGCCGAGGGCACGGGTAACCAGGTTTTTATTCAGCGATTGCCGGGCTTCCTCCATTGTATAAAAACCACGTGCCACCAGTTCCTGCGACAGCGAGTGGTCGGTAGTGATCTGCTCAAAATACCCATGACGCAGACGGTAAACCCGCGAATCGCCTACATGAGCGATGGACACACGGTTGTTGTAGAACAGGGCAGCCACGATTGTAGTGCCCATGCCCTCACATTGCGGCTGACTTTTGGCGGTATCATGTATTACTTCGTTGGCCCGCATGATGGCGTTGCGCAGCAGCACGCTTTCGTGGGAGTAACCGCTATCACTGATACCGTGTTGTTTGCGCGTCTCTTTGAGACCACTGGCGATGAATCCCTGGATGATTTCTATCGCGATGCCGCTGGCGATCTCGCCGGCCTTATAGCCACCCATGCCGTCGGCAACGATTACCAACCCAGTTTCAATGTCGGTAAGGATGGCGTCCTCGTTGTTGGGCCGCAGCATGCCTTTGTCCGTGCTGACCACGAATTCAAGTTTGCCCTGATAACCCATGACCTGTCTGCCTATCCTAGGTCGCGATGTTTGCGGCGCAAGCGCGCAGATCGCGAGCGAAGTCTGTGCCATGCTGATAGCGTAGTTCGGGATTCTTCTGTAACGCCTTATCCATGATGGTGTTCACACAGCCCGGCAGATCAGGGCGCAGACTGGTCATCGGCGCTCACTGCATTTTCTAGACGTTGGAATGTCCTGGGAAATATCACATACGCGACCAGCAGAAATACCGCGCCGTAAACAAGTCCCGCGAACCAGTCGCTGGTCCAGATGACTCGCTTCACCCTGCCACTCACTTATGTAGTTATGTTAAGGATGCAGCATAATACCTTGAATTTTAACTACAACGGAAGCGAAACAGCATCCGGGTAAGCTCCAGCACGCGTGCTAACATCTCTCCGCCTCTACAACGTCAGACAGTTTTCCACGTGAACAAGACCCGTGTCCTTTATGTGTGTGATGCCTGTGGCGGGCACTCCCTCAAGTGGGCCGGCCAGTGCCCCGATTGCGGTGAATGGAATACTCTGGTCGAAACCCGCATGCCCGACCGTTTGTCGCCCCGACAGGCGGTTAGTAGTGCCAGCATTAATTCCGTGCATCCGCTGGCGGAACTGGAAGGCCGTTCCGAACCGCGATTCACCACCGGGCTCGATGAATTAGATCGCGTGCTGGGTGGGGGATTGGTCTCTGGCTCCGTGACTCTCATCGGTGGCGACCCCGGTATCGGCAAATCCACCTTGCTGTTACAGGCCGCGGCCAGCATGGCCAGCGGCCGGCCGGTGTTGTATGTCACTGGGGAAGAATCCCTGGAGCAGGTGGGTCTGCGCGCCCGGCGCCTGGGAGTGGCGGAGTGCCCTTTGCAACTGGCCGCCGAAACTTGCGTAGAACGCATGCTGGAGATTGCCGACAAATTCAAACCTGCGGTGCTGGTGGTGGACTCCATCCAGACCATGTTCACCGAGATACTGCAATCCGCCCCCGGTGCGGTAGCACAGTTGCGCGAATCGACGGGTTTGCTGGTGCGTTTCGCAAAGACCGGCGGCACCGCGGTTTTCCTGGTGGGTCATGTCACCAAGGAAGGCGCCATCGCCGGCCCGCGCGTGCTTGAGCACATGGTGGATACGGTTTTGTATTTCGAGAATGACGCCGGCAGCCGTTACCGCGTGATCCGTGCGGTCAAGAACCGCTTCGGTGCTGCCAACGAACTGGGAGTGTTCGCCATGACCGAATCCGGTCTCAAGGAAGTCAAGAATCCGTCGGCGATATTTCTTTCGCGTCACGCCACGCCGGTGAGCGGCAGCGCGGTCACCGTCATCCGTGAGGGCAGCCGTCCGATGCTCATCGAAGTCCAGGCACTGGTGGATGAAAGCCACCTCGCCAATCCGCGCCGTGTATCGGTGGGCCTGGATCCCAACCGTCTATCCATGCTGCTGGCAGTGCTGCATCGCCACGGCGGCGTCGCCATGTTCGACCGTGATGTGTTTGTGAACGTGGTGGGCGGACTGCGGGTCAGCGAGACCGCCGCTGACCTGCCGATCCTGCTGGCGGTGTTATCCAGTTTTCGCGATAAGCCGTTGCCGAATGATCTGGTGTTATTCGGTGAAGTGGGACTCGCCGGCGAGATACGACCGGTGTACAACGGTGAAGAACGTCTGCGGGAAGCCGCCAAGCACGGTTTCAAGCGCGCCATCGTGCCGCAAGGCAACGCGCCACAAAAGAAGGCAATCGAAGGCATACAGGTGACGCAGGTGAATCGACTCCAGGAAGTGCTGAATGCGATTTAGCAGGTTGTTGAAAAACAATCTGCTAGACGGATACAGGGAGGTATCCGTATTTTTCAGTCAGTTCAACTGATTGAAAAATGGAGAAAACCGGAAATTGCATTTCCCGGTTTTCGAATTGAAAAATTCTATGGATGGCCTTTTTCAACATCCTGTTAGTCTCGCCGCACACGCTCAGCAGAAAGTGTCTAGTGTTTTTACTGAGCAAGCTTGAAATCAACTACATATTGCACGGGCTCAGCCACTACCCAGGCTAAGAAGGTTTTTCCAGTGTTTTCTCAATCTGCGGGTAAATGCGCACGGTCTTCACCGCGCTACCGCTGGTCTGCACGATATCCAGGGGATAGCCCGCAAGCTTGAGACTGGTGCCCGGCTGCGGAATGGCTTCCAGATATTCGAGTATCAGGCCGTTCAGAGTCCTGGGGCCGGTGGTGGGCAACTGCCATTTCATGATGCGATTCAGGGCGCGCACATTGGTGCTGCCGTTTACCAGGTAACTGCCATCCGCTTCTTTATATATGTCATTCTGTTGGGCGGCGGGATCAGAAGTGAATTCACCTACGATTTCCTCGAGGATGTCTTCCAGCGTCACCAGACCCTGGATGTCGCCATACTCGTCCACCACCAGACCGATGCGCCGCTTGGCTGCCTGGAAATTCAGGAGCTGGCGTTGCAGAGGCGTGCCTTCCGGCACGAAGTAGGCTTCCCTGAGGATTGCGCGCAACAGTTCGCGGGTGGGTTCATGGTTCATCACCAGGTGCAGGAACTCGCGTGCGTGCATGAATCCCAGCACATGGTCGATGCTGCCTTCATACACAGGCAAGCGGGTGTGCTGACTGGTACGCAGTTGCGCCATGATCTCGCCCCAATCGGCACTGATGTCGATGCCGCTGATCTCATTGCGCGGCACCATGATGTCCTCGACGGAGATCTTTTCCAGATCCAGGATGCTCAGTAGCATGCGTTGATGGCGCTTGGGGATGAGCCCGCCGGCTTCCATCACCACCGTGCGCAATTCCTCCTGGCTCATGGAATGGATAGTCGGGCTGTTGACCAGCACACCAAACAGACGCAATACGCCGTTTGCAATCAGGTTTACAGTCCACACAATGGGATAGAGAATCCATAGCAGTGGTGTCAAGACGAAGGCCGCGGGAAACGCAATTCTCTCAGGGTGAAGAACCGCCAGGGTTTTTGGAGCCAGGTCACCGAAGATCAGCACCAGCAGAGCAATCAGGATAGTGGCCACTAGTACAGTGCTACTACCGCCGATGCGTAATGCGATCAGCGTGGCGAGCGCCGTGGCGAAGGCGTTGGCCAGGGTGCTGCCTAGAAGTACGAAGCCGATAAACCGGTCCGGGCGTTTTAACAGACGCTCTGCCAGTTGCGCGCCGCGGTGACCGGCACGCATCAGATGCCGTAGACGGTAACGATTGAGCACAATGAGCCCGGTCTCAGAACCGGAAAAGAAGGCAGACAGGATCAACAGGATGATCAGCGCGGCGAACAGTGCCCAAAGAGGAACATTTGCCAAAGTCCAATCACCTCACTCAGGACATGAGATTCCAGTGCCGGCCCAGAATCAGCTCCAGCACCGCCTTGCTGCCGAAGTATGCCAGCATCAGGACCACGAATCCGCCCAACGTCCAGCGGATCGCGGTGCGCCCGCGCCAGCCGAATCGCCATCGTCCCCACAGCAAGACCGCAAACACCAGCCATGCCAGTACCGATAGCACGGTTTTATGAACCAGGTGCTGGGCCATGAAGTTGTGCACAAAAATGAAGCCTGCGAACAGCGCCAGTGTCAGCAGGATAAAACCGGCGATGATGAGCTGAAACAGGAAGCGTTCCATGAGCTGCAACGGCGGCAATGCACTCCATACACCACCCGGCATGCGTCGCTGCAGCCGGCGTTCCTGTACCGCCATCAGGATTGCCTGTAACGCCGCCACCGTCAGCAGGCTGTAGGCAATCAATGACAATACGATGTGTGCATCCAATGGCCAATCACTCTCGATCACCATGAGACGATCGCTGGGATATATCTCTGCCAGCAGGATGCTGAGGCCAGCCAGTGGCAACAGCACCACACCCAGGTTTTCGAAATGCGGTTTGAAGAGGGTGGCAAGCGCGATCAGTGCCACCAGCCAGCCAACTAGCGAAGCGGTATTGAAGATCCCCAGGTCCATGCTATGCGGTGTGAAGATCAATGCGTACAGCAGCAGGGTGTGCAGCAGGATGGCAGCCACTATGACGCTGCCAACAAAACCCTTGCGTTCGCGTATAAACGCCGGGCCGCGCTTGAAGAAAGCCAATAACAGCGCCAGCGCCGCCGCGCAGTAGAGGATCAAGTCAATAACAGCCAGGCTGGTGAAGCGCATCGATGTTGCTCATGGTGTGCGTGTCTGCGGGAGCATCATCGCACAGGCGCAGGCATCGGGTGAAGCGGCGACTGAATACCGCAAGCAAAGCTGGCATTCAGACACCCCCTGGCTGCAATAATCGTTTTGACAGCTAACGTGAGGCTCTATTACGAATGCCATATCCGGTAACCCATCAATCCGGACCAGATTTGAAAGCATCCAGGCAAGGCGCGGAAACTACAGGCGCTATAATCCGGTTTTGAACCCCGATGGCGCGAACTCATGTTTGAAGTCTTAAGCGAACGCCTGACGCGCACACTCGATAGACTGCGTGGCAGCGGCCGTCTTACCGAGAACAATATCCGCGATGCGCTGCGCGATGTGCGTATGGCGCTTTTGGAAGCAGATGCGGCACTGCCAGTCGTCAAGGTCTTCATAGAACAGGTACGTGTGCGGGCATTGGGCAGCGAAGTACTTAAAAGTCTCACGCCGGGTCAGGCATTCATCAAGATCGTGCATGACGAATTGGTGGCGGTTATGGCCGGTGGCGATGCGCAGCTTGATCTCAGCACGCGGCCACCCGCGGTGATATTGCTGGCGGGTCTGCAGGGTGCCGGTAAAACTACAACGGCAGCGAAGCTGGCGCAGTATTTACGGACGCAGTTGCATAAGAAAGTAGCAATGGTGAGCACCGATGTTTATCGACCTGCGGCGCGCGAACAATTGCAAAAACTCGCTGATGAAATCGGTGCTGCTTGTTTCACCCCGCCAGGTGATGAACCGGTGGGTATTGCGCAATCAGCATTAAATGATGCCCGCAGACTGCTTTGTGATGTGCTGATCGTGGACACCGCAGGCCGTCTGCACGTGGACGATGCCATGATGCAAGAGGTGCAACGCATCCATGCAGCCATGGTGCCGGTGGAAACCCTGTTCGTGGTGGATGCCATGGCCGGCCAGGATGCCGCCAATGCTGCCGCTGTCTTCAGCAAGAGTTTGCTTCTCACGGGTATCGTACTCACCAAGGCCGACGGGGATGCCCGCGGTGGTGCCGCTTTGTCCGTTAAGCAGGTGACCGGTGTGCCCATCAAGTTCCTGGGCATCGGCGAAAAAACCACGGCCTTGGAAATCTTCCATGCGGAACGGCTGGCTTCGCGCATTCTCGGTATGGGTGAGGTGCTGTCGCTGGTGGAACAGGCGCATCTAACAGCCGATCATGAAAAGGCCGGTAAGCTCGCCGACAAGCTCAAAAAAGGCAAAGGCTTTGACCTGGAGGACTTCCGCGATCAGTTGCAGCAGATGATGGGTATGGGCGGGCTTGCGGCCATGCTGGAAAAACTCCCGGGCGTGGGCCGTATTCAGGAACAAGCCAAGGCGCAATTCAGCGATCGTGACGTGCGCCGGCAGATCGCCATCATCAATTCCATGACCCCAAAGGAGCGGCGACGACCGGAACTCATCAACGGTTCCCGGCGCCGGCGTATCGCTTCGGGCTCCGGTACCCAGGTGCAGGAAGTAAACCGACTGCTCAAGCAGTTCGATCAGTTATCCCGGGTGATGAAGCAGATGGCGGGTGGCGGTCTGGCGCGTATGCTTCGCAACCTGAAAGGACGCCCGCCGCCGGGGTTTCCGACCCGATAATCCAGCCATCGGTAGCCGCAAGTCCTTCTCAGCACTTCACTTTTGGCCAGAATCCCGTAAAATGCACAGTCCTCCGGCGAGTCAAGCAAAACTTGCCGGCCCGGATTCGCATTCAGAGGATATTGATTTCCATGGTGACCATTCGTTTGACGCGTGGCGGCGCCAAGAAGCGCCCCTTTTATCATGTGATCGTGACCGACAGCCGTTCGGCCCGCGATGGCCGTTACATTGAACGCCTGGGCTTTTTCAATCCCATGGCAGTGAGTCATGAGGAAGTGCTGCGCTTGAACGCGGAACGCGTCAAGTTCTGGCTATCCAAGGGCGCCCAGCCGTCGGATCGTGTGAGTTACCTCATGAAGGAGCACAAGGTCGCCGTCTGATTCCGGCGTCTGTTTGCGCCATGTCCGCAGTGGAATCCCGGCGCATCGTTATCGGCAAGGTCACGGGACATTTCGGCGTGAAAGGCTGGGTCAAACTCCAGTCCTGGACCGAACCCCGGGAGAAGATCATTGAATACCACCCCTGGTTGCTGGAACTTGGTAGCGGGTGGCAGGAATGGCAAGTGGCCGAGGGCCGCATCCACGGCAAAAGCGTGATCGCGCGTTTGCAGGGCGTGGATAACCGCGAACAGGCCGCGGCTTTCATGGGCGCGAACATCGCGGTACGCCGTGAGCAATTGGCGGCGACCAAACCCGGTGAATATTACTGGGTTGATCTGATGGGGTTGCTAGTTCTGCTGGCTGACGGACGGGAACTCGGCACAGTGAAAAATCTGCTCGCCACCGGCGCCAACGATGTGCTGGTAGTGCAGGGCGAACGTGAATACTTGATCCCTTTCATCCGAGGGCAGGTGATCAAGGCTGTGGATCTGGACGCGCGGGTGATTCGCGTGGATTGGGATCCGGATTTTTAATATGTGCGTCCTGCAGATACAGGTAGTGACGCTTTTTCCGGAGATGCTGGATGCGCTGTTGGCGTTCGGTGTCACCGGGCGCGCGGCGCAACGCGGGCTGCTGCAGGTGCAGGGTTGGAATCCGCGGGATTACACCAGCGACAGGCACCGCAGTGTGGATGATCGTGCATTTGGTGGCGGACCGGGCATGGTGATGAAGGTGCAGCCACTGAGCGCGGCGATCCGCGCAGCGCGAACCGCGGCCGGTCCACAAGCACGGGTGATTTTTCTGAGTCCGCAGGGCAAGCGGTTTGAACAGCAGGACGCTGTGCGTCTCGCGGTCTCGGCAGGCACGGTGCTGGTAGCGGGCCGCTACGAAGGCGTGGACGAGCGCGTGATCGAGACCGAAGTGGATGAGGAGCTGTCCATCGGCGATTACGTGCTTTCCGGTGGCGAACTGCCGGCATTGGTGGTTATCGATGCGGTGGCGCGCTTGTTGCCGGGCGCGTTGAATGATGCGGAGTCAGCGGCCGAAGATTCATTCATGCACGGTCTGCTGGATTATCCGCATTACACGCGGCCGGAGGAAATTGACGGCCGGCAGGTGCCACAGGTATTGGTGAACGGTGACCATGCGGCCATACGCCGCTGGCGCCGCCAGCAGGCCCTGGGCCGCACCTGGCTGCGGCGACCGGAGTTGCTGGAAAAACTGGAATTGAACGCGGATGAGCGCAGCTGGTTGGACGAATTCATCCGCACCCACAAGTAGCAATGAACATTAGATTTGCGTAAAGGTAAACGACTATGAACAAGATCATCGAACAGATTGAAAAAGCGCAACTAAAGGAAATACCGGTATTTTCTCCGGGTGATACCATAGTCGTGCAGGTGAAGGTGAAGGACGGAGAGCGCGAGCGTCTGCAGGCTTTCGAGGGCATGGTGATTGCAAAAAGCAACCGCGGCCTGAATTCCTCGTTTACAGTGCGCAAGGTTTCTCACGGCGAAGGCGTGGAGCGCACCTTCCAGACCCACAGCCCCAGTATCGGCGCCATCGAGTTAAAGCGCAAAGGCGACGTGCGCCGCGCCAAGCTCTATTACCTGCGGGATCTATCCGGCAAGGCGGCGCGCATACGCGAGAAGGTCTGAAGATTCAGAATTTTGTGCTGATACAATGACGGGTGCCGCTGGCGCCCGTTGTTCTATCAGCCCTGCAATCCATGCGCATGCTGTCACGCAGTTATTTGATCGTGTTTGCCGTCATGCTGGTGACGGCGATACCAGTGCATGCTGCGCAGAAACACCACAAGCAAAAACCCGCAGCGGCTAAACCTGCCCGACCGCCGGCGCAACTGCCGCCCAATCTGAACGCCAGCCCCACACTGCAGGATATCAGCGGTTTTGCGTCGGCGGGCGCGCCGAATCTAGCCTTGCAATTCATTGACCGCGACCAACCGGTGTTCGCTCAGGACGCGGTGGGCTGGATGGCATGGGAGCGGGAACGCATCTATCTGTACCAGTCCACCAAAGATTGGCAGGCCATCATCGCGCGCGCGCAGCATCCACCGGCAGGAATCGGTGCGGATTTCAACCAATGGGAGGAGATGCAGGCGGCCGCGGCCTGGTTGCAGCTTGGCAAAGGCCATGAAGCACGGGAGATAGTGCGTAGACTCATCTGGAACCCCCAGTCTCTCCCCGATGACCAGAGCTTGAGCCAACTGCGGCAGTTGGTGTTGCGCAGCTATCTTGCGGACCAGCGTCTCGACGATGCCCAGACGGCGGTGATCCGTTACCGTCAGGACTATCCCCAGGACACCGGTGACTGGCCGTTGCTGGAAGCGCGCCTGTTCCTGCGCACCCGGCAGCCGCAGGCGGCGCTGGACGTGCTGCAAGCCAGCCAGAGTACAGACGCGGACATGCTGAGATTATTGGCCGAGTTGCGCACCGGCCAGATTTCTCCAGGCAAAGTCATGAAAAATGCCGTGACCATAGGCCTCAACATCAAACTGCCGCTGGAGCAGCGCATACATGCCTGGTTCATCGCCGCGGAAGCCGCTGCATCACTCAACAATCCGGTGGCGCGCATCCAGGCATTACAGAACGGTCTGGGTTTGCAGCCGGGATTGCTAGATCAGGATCCGGTGTTCGCCATCACACCCGAGATGCTCTGGCATGCATATGTGGGCTATGGCGAGAATCTCGGTAACCAGCTGCAACTGGTGGTGGGCGACGATCAGGCCTGGTACCTGGCCGCGTCCAATCGATATGATTCCAGCCCGGTGGCCGCCTGCGCACTCTTCAGCGTGGTCGCCTTCAACGCGCTCGGCGCTCAGCAGCAGGGTGTCGCGCATTGGCAGTTCGCGAGTCTCATCCAGAAACAGAAGTACGGCCCCGTCGTGCTGCGGCATCTGTATCTGGATTCCACACGTTTCAAAATGCCAAGCGATATTCCACCGGATGTGCGCTACATCCTGGTCAACGACGTGCTGGCAATACCCGATATCCTGCTGGCTTCGAAACTTATGGAAGGCCTGGATCAGCCACCGCCGGACACCGATCCGGTAGCCTGGCAGTTGCAGCGCGCGCGTGTGTTCATCCTGGGCGGCAAACCGGACGCGGGTATCCAAGCACTCAATACATTATTCTCCAGCGGTACCCCCGTGGAACCGGACGATGTGCTGCCGGTACTCTTCGATCTGCAGACCATCGGCCGCAACCGGGAGGCGATCCCGTTCTTCGAGGCGCTGTTGCAGGCGAATCTGACTTCCGATCAGCAGCGCCAGCTGCTGTTCTGGATCGCGGATTCCTATAAAGGCGTGGGCGATTATCCGCAGGCGGCGGAACTGTATCTGCGCTCCGCCATCCTGGTGGATCCGTATGCCATGGATCAGTGGGCCAAAAGCGCCCGCTATCAAGCCGCGCAGATGCTCGCCAAAGCGGGCTATATAGAAGATGCGCGCAATCTCTATCAGGGTTTGCTGAACGCCACCAGCGATCCGTCACAGCAGGCATTGCTGCGGCATGATATGCAACAGCTCATGCTGGTGCCCCAGACCAAGCCGACAGGCAAACCATAATCCCTGTGACCCACGAATATTCCAATGCTTGAAAAAAACAGTCTGCAATATCTGGATGAAGCCCTGGTTGTTCTGGAGCGGGGCTTTAGCGACCTGCCGGAATTCGAGACAACCGTGCAGCCGGAGCGTCTGGGCGCTGTATTGCAAGAAGTCGCGCAGCGGTTGCAGGACAACTTTCCATACCCGCATCCGCTGTATGCCGGCCAGATGCTGAAACCACCGCATCCGGTGGCGCGGCTCGCGTATATGTTGGCGCTGTATATCAACCCAAACAACCACGCTCTCGATGGCGGGCGCGCCAGTTCTGCCATGGAGAAAGAGGCGGTCGCTAACCTCGCCCAGATGTTCGGTTACACAACCCATCTCGGCCATGTGTGCGCCAGCGGTACTATCGCCAACCTGGAGGCGCTGTGGGTGGCGCGCCATGTACGTGCGCAGGGTCTGGTGCTGGCCTCGGAACAGTCCCATTACACCCATGCCCGCATGTGCGAAGTATTGCAGCTGCCGTACCAGAGCGTGGCGGTGGATCCTGCGGGCCGCATGGACATTAATGTGCTGGAGGATGTTCTTAAACATGAACCTGTCGCCACTGTGGTGGCGACGCTCGGCACCACTTCTCTGGGTGCCGTGGATCCATTGCATGAGATCCTGCGATTGCGCGAGCACTATGGGTTTCGCGTGCACGTGGACGCGGCATATGGCGGCTATTTTAAGCTGGCGGCCAATCTGGATGTCCAGACACACGCCGCCTTCGATGCCATGTCGCAGGCGGATTCCATCGTAGTGGATCCCCACAAGCACGGCTTGCAGCCTTACGGGTGCGGTTGCGTGTTGTTGCGCGATCCGTCAGAAGGCCGCTTATACAAACATGAATCTCCCTATACCTATTTCACTTCGGCAGAGCTGCATCTTGGCGAGATCAGCTTGGAATGTTCCCGTCCCGGAGCGGCGGCGGTGGCCTTGTGGGCAACCCAGAAATTGTTGCCGATGGAAGCGGGCGGCGAATTCGCCCGTGGTCTTGAGGCTTCGCACCGGGCGGCGCTGGCGTTGCACCGGCATGTGGCGAACCACCAACAGTATCTTGCCGGTCTAAAACCAGAACTGGATATCGTAGTTTGGACACTGGCGGCTTCCGGCAGGGTGGCGGCCAGCCGTCGAGCACAGGCATTATTCGACGCTGCGGCGCACCGGCAATTGCATCTGGCGCTGCTGCGGGTATCGGATCATCTGGCCACCGCCTGGTGGCCGGAGCTGGCACACGATGCGGATACCGTTACCGCGCTGCGTTCCTGCTTGATGAAGCCGGAACATGAAGAGTGGTTGCCGCGCATCATCGCCCTGCTGGACACTGCCGCCCGCGAGTCTCTGAGTGCATAATGATATAAAGTATCGTTACGCATTAACCCAGTATATTCATACATTCCAAACACGGAAACCCCATGAGCGACAAGAATTTTTTTGTGCGAATCTTTGGCGGCACCTGGCACCTGTGGGATATTCTCTGCCGGGTAGTCATAAACCTGCTCATCACTGTCATCGTGATCGCGCTACTGGTGGGAGTGTTCGGTTCCCACCGGCTCCAGGTGCCCTCATCCGCGGCCTTGGTGGTGGACCCACAGGGCGCCTTGGTGGAACAGTTCTCTGGCGACCCGGTGCAGCGCGCCCTCAGCAGGATGATGGGGCAGAAGCAACGGCCGCAGACGCGGCTGCGGGATGTGGTGGCTGCGATCGATCATGCCAAAGATGATCGTCGCATCAAGGCGCTGGTTTTGGAAACCGATGAGATGGGCGGTGGCGGGTTCCTCGGCGGTGCCGCCCTGAGCGATCTGCAGGATATCGGTCGCGCCATCCGGGAGTTCAAAAAATCCGGCAAACCGGTATTCGCGCTCGGGGATTCCTATACCCAGAGCCAGTATTACTTGGCGTCCATGGCCAATACGGTTTTCATCCATCCCCAGGGCTTAGTGTTCTTGCATGGATACGGCATCTATCAACCGTACTTCAAGGATGCGCTCGATAAACTGGGCGTGGATGTGAACATTTTCCGCGTGGGCAAATACAAGTCGGCGGTCGAGCCGCTCATGCTGAACAGCATGTCAGCGGACGCGCGCAGTGATTGGAGCGGGGTGGTGAACCTGCTCTGGAATGCCTACCAGCAGGATGTCACCAAGGCGCGCGATCTCAAGCCGGATGCGCTCAGCAACTATATAAACAACGCGGACACAGGGCTCGCGGCTGTAGGCGGTGATAGCGCCGAGCTGGCCCTGAAAACCGGTCTGGTGGACAAGATCGCCACCGAAGATCAAATGGCGGATGCGGTCACCAAGGTGGTGGGCGAAGCCGATCACAGTTTCCGCCAGATCGATTTCCGTGATTACCTGCAGGCTGTAGGCGTTGACGGGATTCACCCTATGGATGGCAATGCGGTGGGCATCATCGTTGCCGCTGGTGACATCCAGCCGGGTGATCAGCCCTCAGGCAGCATCGGCGGTGAATCCACTTCCGACCTGATCCGCAAGGCGCGCTACGACGATTCCATCAAAGCTGTGGTACTGCGTGTGGACAGCCCCGGCGGCAGCGCCTTCGCTTCCGACCTGATCCTGCGCCAGATCGAACTCACCAAGGAGGCCGGCAAGCCGGTGATCGTCTCCATGGGCTCGGTGGCCGCGTCTGGTGGTTACTGGATTTCCATGGCGGGTGATGAAATCTTTGCCAACCCCACCACCCTTACTGGCTCCATAGGAATTTTTGGCCTGTTCCCGACTTTCCAGAAGACCCTCGCCAAGATCGGTGTGCATTCCGACGGTGTCGGCACCACGCCCCTGAGCGATGCTTTCGATGTGACCCGGCCCATGTCACCGATGATGCAGAAGGTCTTCCAGCTGGACATCGATAACGGTTATCAGGAATTTATCACCAAGGTGGCACACAACCGCCACATGAGTGTCGCGGAGGTGAACGCTATCGCACAAGGTCGCGTATGGACTGGAAAGGAAGCCAAGCGTCTCGGTCTGGTGGACAAGTTCGGCAATCTGCAGGACGCAGTGACGGCCGCTGCCAAACTTGCCAAGCTCGGACCGCATTACGCGGTGCGTTATATCGAGCCGCCTCTGAGCCTTGCGGACCGGCTGATCATCGCCATGGTCAACAACAGCAATGCCAGTCTAAACGCTAATCTGGCATCCAGTCTGCTGCCGTCCACGGGCTTCAGTGGAACACCCTGGTATGCAGAGATGCAGCGTCTGGCCGACAGCTTCAAGGCATTCACCGATCCGCGCGGGATCTATGCCTACTGCTTCTGCACTATCCAATAAGCAGACACTTGCGGTTCTCAAGCATGTTTGAATTGAAGACAGTTCGGGCAGAGAACAAAGGCGCGTTTTATAAGGAACTGTGTGCACAGGTCCGTAGCCTGCTGCATGCAGAGCATGACCTGATCGCCAATGCTGCGAATTTCTGCGCCTTGTTGTATCACGCCATGCCGGATGTGAACTGGGTGGGGTTCTATTTTATCAAGGAGGGTGAATTAGTAGTTGGCCCATTCCAGGGCAAGCCCGCCTGCGTGCGTATCGCTCTGGGCAAGGGCGTGTGCGGTACCGCGGCTGTCAAACGCGAAACTCTCCTGGTGCCGGACGTGAACCAATTCCCCGGACACATCTTTTGCGACGGAGATTCTCGGTCAGAAGTGGTGGTGCCTTTGGTCAAAGATGGCAAACTGCTGGGCGTGCTGGATATCGACAGCCCTAAGCTCGCGCGATTCGATGAGGAAGATCAGATCAATTTGGAAAGATTATCGACAGCTTTTTTAGATGCGCTAGGCTAAGTTAAAGCATCTCGCCAATAGCTTGCCCCATGTGCACGATCGAACCGGCTTCCAGCCCGGCTTCCCAGCGGACCCGTTGCCGACCGAACAGCAGAATCACTGTGGAGCCCATGTTGAAGCGTCCGAGCTCCGCGCCTTTTTTCAATCGCACTGCATCACCCTGATACTCCCAGCTACGCACCTCGTTGAGCCGCGGCGGCGTGATTTCACCAGCCCACACGGTTTCGATGCTACCCACGTTGAGCGCACCGACCATGACGACCCCCATGGTGCCAGCAGCTGCGTCAAAAATCGCTGCTACCCGCTCATTGCGCGCGAACAGTCTGGGCACGGCGCGGGTCGCAGGCGGATTGACACTGAATAGGCGGCCGGGCACGTACAGCAAGTGCCGCAAGCTGCCGTCCATGGGCATGTGTATGCGATGATAGTCCCGTGGCGACAGATATAAGGTGGCGAATTCTCCGTTTGCGAATGTATTGGCAAGCGCTGTGTTGCCCGCGAATAATTCCAACACGCTGAATGTGCGTCCCTTGGCCTGGATGATATGATCTTGATTGATCCCGCCGATCTGGCTGACACAACCATCCACTGGACTGACAAGGGCTTTTATCCCATCAGCGATCGGGCGCGTGTCAGCACGCAGCGCGCGTGTGAAGAAGGCATTGAAGCACGGATAGGTGGAGCAAACCGGCTCTGCAGCCTCGCTCATGTCCACTTTGAATCGCTGGATGAAACGGCGGATGAGAAAGCTCTTGACGGCGGGTGTTTCCACGCGCGCGAGCCAGTGAACCATGCGCGTGATGGCATGCTGGGGCAGGGGATATTGCAACCCCGCCTTCACTCGATCCATAAAAGAGACGTCGGTTTCACTCATGCCGTTTTGCTTATTCAGTTATCCGGCTGATCATGGCGCACGGGCGCCATGATGGTGAGTGATGAATGGTCTAAGAACGTCAACGTTAGTGTCACCAGGTCGCCATCGTACATTCGTTTCACGGGTTTTGTGAGCACCAGATAATAGCTATCGGGCGCGAATGTGAGACTCTCGTGGGCAGGAATGCTGACATTCGATATTGGCTGCTGCTTATCCTTGTCCTCATCCGGCGTGCCGCGGCGAATCACGACTGATTGGAAATCCGGACTGGAGATTGTCACCAGTGTCAGTGTCTGATTGGATAGATTCTCCAGAATCAAATAACCAGTCTTGACATCTGTATCTGGCGTTGCCGCACCGATCCAGACATGCGTGGCAGACACGCCCGGGCCATCCGCCCTGATGGCAAGGGGCAGCACACCAAAGACGGTCAACAGCAACACAGCTAATGGACGCAACATCAGCTGACCCCGGGGCCGCGCATGCCAGCCCGATGATCCAACGCTAGGCTTTCAGGCGATGAGCCATGGAAGCGCGAAGCGCGAGGCGAAGAGCCTGCGGTAGCCCCAGCGGCCGTAGCACAGCGTCCGCGTGGTGCGAAGGCCGCGCCGGGGCGTAAAGCCATGGTGGAGGAAACCGTGCGAGGTGACGGTTTCCGAACGCCGGGCGTGCCGCAGAAAAGGAATGAGCCGTCGCTAGAGCGAGTGGCTGGGACGCCGGGATCGTACCGGCCGTCACGAGCGACGCGACGCAATCGTAACAAGGCTGGAGTATAGATGCTGGGTGTAGGGCCATGAGGGTTAATGATAAATGCCACTAAGGAATGCTCCGCGTTGTAATTGCCAGATAGTTCCGGTGGGCCATCGGGTGGCGCCACATGCACAAGGTGTGCCAGCACGCACAGATTGTCGATACTGCCTTTGATGCGCATAAAATCAGGATTGAAATGTTCCATTTAACTTCCTGAGAACTACCGGTGCGTCCAGTCCCGGATCCACACATATGGAACTTATACGCGGTTGTCCTGCGGGGGGGCAGCTCCTTAAGCCGTGTGCTTGCCTTGTTGAAATCCGTCGGGAGCTTGGCGCAGACGGTCTTGCAATGGGGATTGCCGAGGGACAGAAGGCCCCCACAACTTGGAGGCCAGGCAACGTGCGAAGGCACATAGGTGTCGTTTCCCAGACTGAATGGTGGCAGAGACCTGGGTGTATACAGCAACCACGCTGTGGTATTAAGGGCTGATGCGGATGGCCTGAAGGTCCAGTAACAAAATCCGTGACCGGTGAGGACGGCCCCGGTACGAAGTGCTCTCGGCCGCATATGCATGCGTGAATTATGCCATGCCTGATTAACAGCCGCATTTCGTTTATCATACGCAAGCATCGTCAAGGGGGGGTGTATGGAAAAATTTGAAGAAATCAACGACAGTTTCCATACCCTAGCAGACTTCGTACGTTGGGGTGCAAGTATATTCAATCGTGCCCATCTGGAGTTCAATCACGGTACTACCAATGCTGCGGATGAAGCCCTGTATCTAGTTTTGCATGCCTTGCATCTGGACCACGACATTCCGGACTGGCTTTTGGCCACGCAACTCACGCGCAATGAAAAAAACGTGGTGTACAAACGGTTGCGGAAACGTGTTGAAGAGCGGCAACCCTCGGCGTATATAAGCCATCACGCGCGCTTTGCGGGTCTGGATTTCTATGTTGATGAACGAGTGCTGGTGCCGCGCTCGCCCATCGCCGAACTTATCGAAAGACGATTCGAGCCCTGGATTGATCCGACGCGCGTCAAGCGGGTATTGGATCTTTGCACGGGCAGTGGCTGCATCGCCATTGCCTGTGCATACGCATTTCCGGATGCCGTTGTGGATGCTACGGATATTTCCGCGGAGGCGCTGGATGTTGCGCGCATCAATGTGAAACGCTTGCATGTGGATAACCGCGTCAAGCTGCACCAAGGGGATGTGTACGCGGGTTTGGAGGCGACCCACTATGACATTATTGTCAGCAACCCTCCATATCTCGACGCGGCTGACATGGCATCACTCTCAATAGAGCACCAAAGGGAACCGGCTCTGGGCCTGGCTGCGGGGGATAACGGGTTGCAGGTAGTACGGCCCATTTTGGCAGGTGCTTCGAACTATCTGGCAACCGACGGCATTTTGGTGGTCGAGGTCGGGAATAGCCGCGGTGCACTGCTACAAATTTGTCCGCACGTGCCATTCACTTGGTTGGAGTTTGAGCGCGGCCACGCCGAGGTGTTTCTGTTGCGTGGCCGCCTGTTTGCCGCATTGCAAAAGAGGCACGCCCTAGAAAAGCATGTCCGGTAATTCCTTTGGCAAACTTTTCACCGTTACCAACTTTGGCGAAAGTCATGGACCGGCATTGGGTTGTATCGTGGACGGTTGTCCACCCGGCATGTCGCTGTGCGAGGCTGACATTCAGAATTATGTTGACCGGCGCCGCTCCGGGACCACAAGGCATACTGCGCAACGGCATGAAGCGGATCAGGTAAGGATCCTCTCGGGAGTGTTCGATGGCAAAACCACCGGCACACCCATCGGACTCCTTATAGAGAATACCGATCAACGCCCGCAGGACTACGAGGCTATCAAGGACAAGTTCCGCCCAGGGCACGCGGATTACACCTATCTGATGAAATACGGCCGACGCGATCATCGTGGCGGCGGACGTTCCTCGGCGCGCGAAACGGTAATGCGTGTGGCGGCCGGCGCTATCGCCCGTAAATACCTCAATGAACGCTATGGTGTAGTGATCCGTGCTTGGCTGGCGCAATTGGGACCATTGGTGCTGGAAGCAAAGAATTTGGATGCGGTCGATGAAAACCCATTTTTTTGTCCCGATCCGGCACGTGTCCCAGAACTGGAAAACTATATGGATGTGTTGCGGAAGTCCGGTGACTCCATCGGTGCGCGCATCACGGTGACGGCGCGCGGTGTGCCACCTGGTTGGGGTGAGCCGGTGTTTGAAAAACTGGATGCGGACATCGCCTCTGCCATGATGGGCATCAACGCCGTGAAAGGCGTGGAGATCGGTGCGGGTTTCGCGGCTATTGCCCAGAAAGGCAGTCGACACCGGGATGAGATGACACCGCAGGGATTTCTGTCCAACAATGCTGGCGGGATCCTCGGCGGCATTTCCACCGGCCAGGAGATCATCGTGAATATCGCTTTGAAGCCTACATCCAGCATCCGGCTCACGGGCCGTACCATCGATGCAAATGGCCAAGCGACCGAGATCAGCGTGCACGGACGGCATGACCCGTGTGTCGGTATTCGCGCCACGCCGATTACCGAAGCCATGCTGGCGCTCACGCTCATCGATCATGCCTTGCGTCAGCGTGGGCAGAATGCGGATGTTTCGCCTGCGCTTAAACCAATTCCGGCAAAAATAACCTAATATCAACGCGCGCTGATGTTCTTAAATTTTATGTGGAGTGGGCGTGGATACATTTGATGTAGCAGTAGTCGGAGCAACCGGGACCGTCGGCACCAGCATGCTGGCGATTCTGGAAGAACGAAAATTCCCGGTAGGCAAGATCTATGCACTCGCCAGTGAACGTTCCACCACCAAACATGCAGTTTTTAATGACATCCAATTGAAAGTCGAGGAACTGGCAAAGTTCGACTTTGCCAAAGTGCGGATCGCGCTGTTCTCTGCCGGTGCTGCGATATCAGCGGAATACGCACCCAAGGCCGCAGCTGCCGGCTGCGTGGTGATAGACAATACCTCGCGGTTCCGCTATGAGCCGGATATTCCGCTGGTGGTGCCAGAAGTGAATCCTCTGACCGTGGCGCAATACAAGAACCGCAGCATTATCGCCAACCCCAATTGTTCCACCATCCAGATGATGGTAGCACTCAAGCCCATCTATGACGCAGTCGGAATCGAGCGAATCAATGTGGCGACCTATCAGTCGGTTTCTGGCGCTGGCGCCGGTGCCATTGAAGAGCTGGCAAAGCAGACGGCACTACTCTTGAACGGCCAGCCGGTGGGTAAGAGTGGCATGTTCGCCAAGCAGATTGCCTTCAACGTTCTGCCGCAGATTGATGAGTTTCAGGACAATGGTTATACCCGCGAGGAAATGAAAATGCTGTGGGAGACCCGCAAGATCCTGGGAGATGAATCCATCCGGGTGAATGCCACAGCGGTGAGAGTGCCGGTTTTCTTCGGCCATTCAGAGGCATTGCATATCGAGACCCGGGAGAAGCTCACGGCGGCCCAGGCCAGAACTCTGCTGCGCCAGGCACCAGGGGTGGTGGTGCTGGATGAACACCGGCCCGGTGGCTACCCCACGGCGGTCACCGAGGCCGCTCACAAGGACGCGGTTTTTGTGGGCCGCATCCGGGAAGATCTATCTCACCCCCGGGGCTTGGACTTGTGGGTGGTGGCTGACAACGTCCGCAAGGGCGCGGCACTCAACAGTGTGCAGGTGGCGGAGTTGTTGGTGAAAAGCTATTTATAAGCTATAGTTAGCCCAGTTTTATAAAGAGCATTCTGAGCTATAAGTGGCATGCCGTTGCCCGGTCGCACCTCAATATGGTCGCGAAAGGGGGCGGGTAGGATGGGGAGAAATCATGAGTAAGAAGCTTAAATTTGTCCTGGCTTGCATGATCGCAGTGTTGCCGTTGGCGGCAAGCGCGCTGGGCCTTGGCGAGATCAAGCTCAATTCCGCACTCAATCAACCTTTGGACGCGGATATCCCAATCGTGGGCGCAGCTGCAGATGAGATCGGCAGCCTGCATATCAAAATCGCGAGCACTGAGCAGTTCAAGCAGGCGGGCATCCCGATGGTGGATGTCCTTATCCAGCTAAAATTTCAGATCGTACAAGAGCCAAACGGCACTGCCAGTGTGCACATCACCACCCGCGAGCCCATGCGCGAACCGTTTCTGGATTTCCTTGCGGATGCTACCTGGGACAATGGCGAACTCATCCGTGAGTACACGGTATTTCTGAACCCGCCAAATTTTGAGACCACAACCCAGGCGGCTCCGGCTGCAGCAACCGCTGCTGCCCAGCCTGCGGCAGCCGCACCGGTGGGTACGACAGCGGCGCCAGCTCCAGCCGCAACTCCGACTCCAGCCCCAACACCGGCAGTGACTCCGGTACCTGTGGCACCGAAACCGGCGCCGCAGCCGCTTGCGACTGCCGCGGTGGTAACACCAGCCGTGTCCGCTGGCAATTCATCATTGGGCGGGAATTACGGCCCTATCCATCGGGGTGAAACACTTTCCGAGATCGCCCTGAACATGCGACCCCAGGGCGTGACTCTCAATCAGATGATGATCGCGATTTACCGTGCTAACCCTGAAGTCTTCATGCATAACATCAACCTCATGAAGGCCGGTTATGTGCTACGGGTTCCGACCCTGGATGACATCCGGGCGGTGAGAGTCGCGGAGGCCAATACTGAAGTTCGTACGCAGATTGCTTCCTGGCGCGCCAGCCACGGACTTGGCGGTGCGCATAAGCCTGCTGGTAATACAGAACAACCCTCGTTGCAATTGGTGGCGCCGTCATCAGCTGCGCAGACCACTGAGAACCAGGTACCGGGCGCAGGCAAGAGCACGAGCGGCGCAGCGACCGGGGCGAATGCAGCCGGCGCGGTCGAAGCCAAGTCAACAGGCGCCGGTGCAGCGTCCACTGCCTCTAACGCACCGATTGCAGTCGCAAGTAACAGCATGTCGGCAGTGCAAGCCCAAGCCAGTAAGCAAAACAAACAAGCGGCAACAACCGAGACCACACCCCTGAGTCTAGAAAAACCATCAGTCATAAAACCCCTGCCGAAAAACAAAATTACGCCGGTTCAATCCACAGCTTCCTCCGGAGGGCTGCTGGATTCGCTACTCAATCCTTATGTGATTATCGCCATCATCGTGATAATACTGGTGCTTATCGCCGGCTTCTATATAAAGAAGCGGCGCGCTTTAACCGAGGAAATCAGCAAACCCATCAAGGTCAGGAAAGCACCCACGGCTGATGCAGACTGGGGGAAAGAAGAAAAAGCCGGCTTGAAAGATGTAACCAACCTCGATTCCGTTGATGGATCAGAGACTGGTGGTTCAGACAGTGAAGCCGCAATGGGTGCGACCGCATCCCACATGCCCACCACGAATATCAAGCTGGATGAATCCGATCCCATGGCGGAAGCGGATTTCCACATGGCCTACGGACTCTATGACCAGGCGGCGGATGTCCTTAATAAAGCCTTGCGTCAGGACCCGAGTCGGCGCGACCTCAAAATCAAACTGCTGGAAGTGTATTTCACCGCCGGTGACCGGTCTAACTATGTGGAAACTGCCCGCAGCTTGCGCCAGGAGATGGGCGCAGTGCCTGATAAGGATTGGGAAAACATCGCCATCATGGGCCGTCAAGTGGCGCCGGAGGAGACACTGTTCTCAGGCGAGGGCGCTGCCGCTGGTGCGAGTGTGGATATCCCGTTGGACAGCGGTGGTACGGGCACCGCCGTGCATATAGATATGGATCCTTTAGCAGGCGCATTTGAAGGCATGCGCCCCGTGATCATGCCGGCTGCTGCCACAAAACCTGCGGCCGCTGAACAGCAGGTTGTGGATTTTTCACTGCCAGATATTGAGCCGGTAGCCAAGAGCAAAAAAGCTGCACCCGCAGCCAGCGCAACGGCTGCCGATTCGGCCAGCGGGGACAAGAAGCCCGCGCCAGCATCGGGTAAGAAGACCGGTGAATCTACCGTGACTGCGGATTTCGGTACTGATTCCCAGTTGGAGTTCGATAAGGCCCTTAAGGAGTTATCGGACTTCGTCAATACCAACGTGCCGCCGCAGGAAGAAGGTACACGCAGCGGTAGCGGTAGCGGTCAGTCGATGTCGCTGGCAGCGGATGCGGAAGTTCCTGGTATACAAACCGGGATCATCACCGGTACCGGTGAGGAAACCACTGGGCTCAATGAGATCGGAACCAAACTGGATCTGGCGCGCGCATATATTGATATGGGTGATTCTGATGGCGCCAAGAACATCCTCCAGGAAGTGTTGGAGGAGGGCGATAGCCAGCAGCAGCAGGAAGCCAGAAAGCTGATGCAGAATCTAACCTGAGCCAGTCATCCGGCCGGACGCGCAGCCGGATAGCTATCACCAGCGGTTTCATTCCATTCAAGAGTTTCCTCGGCAGTGCGCCGTGAGACACATAGACGTTATTTTCAATTCCTGCTTCTATTCCCATGCTGGTGGAATCTGATGGCGCGCATGGCATTGGGTATTGAATACAATGGCAATGCGTTTATGGGATGGCAGCGGCAATCGCATGCAGGGCGCACTGTGCAAGGCGCCCTCGAGGCCGCGATCACCAAGGTTGCTGATCATCCGATGGATATTGTGTGTGCCGGACGCACGGATGCAGGTGTGCACGCTATCGGCCAAGTTATACATTTCGATACCCTAGCGCGGCGTGATTTACACGGCTGGCTGTTGGGCATCAATTCGAATCTACCGGAGGATGTGGCGGTAAGCTGGATCAAAGAAGTACCGGACGATTTCCATGCGCGTTATCGGGGTTGCGCACGACAATACCGATATAGTATCGTCAACCGTCTGACACGACCGGCGCTCATGCGATCGCAGATGACGTGGGTACGCCATTCACTGGATGACGTGCGTATGCATGCGGCTGCGAAGTTTCTGCTTGGGGAGCATGATTATTCCGCATTTCGCTCAGTGGAATGTCAGGCACGTTCACCGGTGCGCCGTGTCCACCGTCTTGATGTGCATCGCGCTGGCGAGATTGTAAGCATTGATGTGGTGGCCAACGGATTTTTGCATCACATGGTGCGCAACATGGTCGGCGTATTGATTGACATCGGCACCGGCAAGCAGGATCCGGAGTGGGCGCAGAGGGTGTTGCAGGGTCGCGACCGTACGCAGGGCGGTGTCACTGCACAACCACAAGGATTGTGTTTCATGGCCGTGCTGTATCCCACAGCCTATAACATACCTGTGCCGGAAGGCGCCCTGTTCGCTGGCATCTCTTCGGACATCAAACTTGTTTCCAGCAGATAGACAGCAGTATGGATTCGTATACCTCCCAGGACGCGAACAATGAAGTCATACGTGACCAGAATACCGGGAGGATTCTTCAATGCCGAGGGATTGGAGTGTGCATGGCCATACGCCGGTGCCGGACCAAGAGTACATTCCAATCGAAGTATGAGTCTGAACGGAGCGGGTTTGATCATACTCAGGCCGCTGTTTTCGATCGTTGGGAAATAGTCTTAAAGAGAATCGCCCGTGCGTCGTTCAGACGTTGTGCGGCC
>Ga0307374_10001571_pt1 | contig 42158 bp, 40 predicted proteins | sample OX3MG_FD_202532 | JGI IMG/M metagenome (GOLD analysis project Ga0307374, IMG submission 202532) | Soil microbial communities from Risofladan, Vaasa, Finland - OX-3 | ecosystem: Environmental > Terrestrial > Soil > Coastal area > Acid sulfate soil | place: Finland: Risofladan, Vaasa | collected...
GTCTCTCGTCCTCCGCCCATTCGTATTCCTCGGGCGGACCCAAGGTCGATGCCTCCGGTCCGAACGCCGCCACGTAGTGCGGATGGATCAGGCGCCACCGGTCGTCGAAGCCGGGCGGGAGCGCGGTCCCGCTCACGAAGTGCGAGAGCCGCTCCAGGCACACGTGCCATCCGGCCCCGTCGCGGGATGCCTTCCCGAGGTCCTCGACCGTGTCTGTGACGATCAGCACGCATCCACCGTCGGTGGGCTGCAGTTCGAAGCGCATGACGTCCTCACCCCAGAAGAATTCCATCAGGCGTGGGGGATCGTACGCGACCATGATCCCCTCCATCGGCGGTAGGTCCATGTCAACGAAGCGGAACACGAGCGGCGCTCCAGCGGCACGGTCTCCGTCAATGGTGGTCGGGAACCACGCGCTCAGATGCTCGGGCTCGGTCAGCGCACACCAGACCTTCGCCGGAGCATGGCGGAGGTGACAGGTGAAGCGGATAACCGGCCGCTCGCCATGCAGATCCAATTCACCGAAGGGCATTCGTCGGTGCTTGTCATGTGGAACGTTCCTCTCCCTCGTCGTCATCCATCGTCTCCAAGTGCTTCGCCAGCGCGCCGAGCCGGCCGGCCCACAGGCGCCGGTACGGGTCCAGCCACTCGTCAATCGCTTGCAACGGCTCGGTCCGGATCCGGTAGATCCGGCGTTGCGCGTCGGTACGCGACTCCACCAGGCCCGCGTCGCGCAGGACCCGCAGATGCTTGGAGACCGCAGGCTGGCTCACTTCCATGGCGTCGACCAGGTCGCCGACCGGACGCTCCGACTTCAGCAACAGATCCAGGATGAGCCGCCGGTTGGGCTCGGCCAGAACCTCGAAGGTCTCCGTCACCCAGCTAGTATGATTAAAAGGTTATATAACTGTCAAGTTAACCTCAGAGACGGTCGCTCGGAAGCCTTGACGGACAACCGCCGGAGCGGTGGCAGCGTTGGTGGAGGCTGTTGCCGCGGCGGCAGTGCGGAGAGAAGTTCGGCGGAGACCTTCGTGATCTGGCGGACGGCTCTCTCGAAGGCATCCTCGGTCTTGGCCGACGTGGACTGCACGCCGCTGATTTTGCGGACGTACTGCCGGGCGGCGGCCTCAATCTCTTCCATGGTTGCCTCGGGTTCCAGACCCCTGAGTGTGGTGATGTTTCGGCACATGCGTCCTACGCTATGCCGACGGCGGCCCATCGCTGCAAGGCGATGTCCTGCCCCTCATCACACTCCCTGAAAGGCCACGATGTGATGGGCAGTTTTCGGGACGACACAGCCGTAGCCTGGTGTGATGACGGCCACAGCCGGCAACGCGGCATTTGGGGTGGGCATCGCCGCGCTCATCATCGTGTGGTTGGTGATCGTCGTCGGCTCGGTGGTGAGCATGGTCGTCGCGCTGATCGACATTGTGCGGCGGCCTGAGTGGCAGTGGAAGCTCGCCCGCCAGGAGAAGGTGCTGTGGCTCCTCCTCGTGATCCTCATCAACTTCCTCGCGATCCCTGCCCTGATCTACTGGTTCAACATCCGCAAGAAGCTGCTCGCCGTGGAACACGCCGCCGCCAGAGGTGAGTACGGACCCGGCCATTTCACCTACGCCGGGTGGGAACCGGGTCCTCCCCCCAACCCGTACGTGGGCTTGACCCCTCCCGGGTGGTATCCCGATGGAAGCGGTCAGAACGGCGGGCGTTGGTGGGACGGGACGCAATGGACCGAGCACGTGCAGTCGGCGGCGACACCACCCGATCCGTCGGGCGCGTGAGTATCGGAACGTCTCTGACGGTCCATTCAGCGCACCGCGACTGAAGACCGAGCTTTGAAGCCGTGGTGCCCTTCACGCGTCAACCGGATGGCGGGTCGACTCTCCCAGCGTCATACTTGCGCCATGTCTCACTACCGCAAGCCGGGGTGGTTTACCCGGGTCATCTTCAACGGCTTGGTCGCAGGCATGACCCGGTTGGGCATCAGCGTGTGGGGTTCCCGAGTGCTGCGCGTGAAGGGCCGAAAGAGCGGCGAATGGCGCTCCACGCCGGTGAACCTGCTGAACTTCGACGGACAGCGCTACCTCGTGGCGCCCCGGGGCGAGACACAGTGGGTCCGGAACTTGCGCCCGGCGGGAACCGGCGAGCTGGTTGTCGGTCGGCGCACCGAGCCGTTCAGAGCTGTGGAGATCTCCGATGCGGAGAAGCCGCCGATTCTCCGCGCCTACCTCAAGCGCTGGAAGGCCGAGGTGGGGGTCTTCTTTGATGGCGTGAGCACCTCGTCCCCAGAGGAGGAACTGACGCGGATCGCATCCCGACACCCGGTATTCAGGCTCGAGCCCGTCTGACAAGAGGACGGGCGTCCGACGGGCAGGTCGGGCGGGTGCGCACGCCGAATACAGCCTGAGTGAAGCGTTCCGGGAGAGAGCGACATTCGACTCGCTGTCAGGGGACGTTCGTGACCTGGGCCGACGATACGCCTTGTCAAATGTTGGGTCAGCGTTGGGAACGTATGCGGCCGGAATTGAGTAGGGATCCGTAGTTTGAACCGGTGCGCGGTGTCACGCCGCGCCGACTCTGACCCCCTATTGGAGAAGTATGGAATCCATCGCAACGGCTGTGGGCTTCGTTGTCGGAGGCAAACTGGGGCCGCTCATATGGCTTGCCATCGTCATCCTGATCTTCGTGGCTATCGCCAAGATCATCTCTAAAGCCGGTTACTCGCAATGGTGGATCCTTGTACCCCTGGTGCCGTTTCTCCTCTCCATCTTGACCAGCCTCTTGCTCGTCGTTGATGTGCGAAACGTCGTCGTAAGCGGGAACACCATCTCAATGCCCGTCAGCCTGGGGATGTTTCCGATGCTCGAAACACTCGACGCCCTCGCGCTCCTGGGCAATCTGGTGTTTTTTTTCATCTTCGCTTTCTCCACGTGGCCGGTATCGGTCGCGCGCAACGTGAGCAAACCACGTGGCTGGTCCGCGCCGACAGCCACCGCGCCATCTGGCGCCACCTACACCACAGTCGGTGCCCCACCTCCTCCACCGCGACCCACGCCAACGGTCTCAACGCCCCTCTCCACAGTGCCGACATCTTCGGGTGAAGCCATTTCTCCACAGCCGACTCCGCCACCCGCCGCGACTGACAACGTCGTCTTTTGCAGCTGGTGCGCCAAGCAACGAGCGGTTAACGCTCACGAAATTCACTACTGCGGCTCTCCTGAACGCCCTCCGGCGTATTGCATGAATTGCGGGACGCCTCTGGCTCAAGGTGCCACCGAATGCGGCGCGTGCGGTACGCCGACGTCGGAGGTTTCCGTGCGAATCCGTCTGCAATGACCGAGCCTCGGGAACCGGACAACTTATCCGCAGACTCCTCGAACCTCCTCGTCAGCCCCTAGTAGTCGAGTCCCGCGTACCAGTCGCCCCGGCCCTGCGGAGTGAGGTCGAGGACATGCCAGATAGGTGACAGAAGGTCGATGCCACGCTGATCTATGGCGCCCGACATCCGGGGATGTGCGGTGTAGCGGTGGCGCGGTGAGCCGTCGCTGTCCAGCGTGAAGACGGAGACCGTTGAGTCCTGCGTGCCGTCCGCTTCCTCGCTGAGGAGGTCGTATTTGAACGTGGAGTCCCCGCAGCTGAGCAGGCGAAGGTTGTCCCAACCGCGTGTGCGCGCATACGCGCGCAACGTCGCCAGGTCGGCCGCGGCCGCCACCGCGACGTCGACGTTCTGCGTCATATGGCGGGCCACCCCGTTGAACCCGTCGATCCAGGCGGTACACATCGGGCATGGCGAGATCTGTGCCTTGCCGTACATGAAGTGGTAGATGACCAACGACCTGCCGGGTTCGGTGAACAGATCACTGAGGCGGACGGATCGGACCGGGTCGTCGCCATCGCTCAGCCGCTGCGGGCCCTCCGCGAACACGTAATCGGTCACTGGGCTGCCCGCCGGGAGCTGGCGGCGTAACTCAGCCACCTCCTCCCGCTGACGCATCAGGTCGATTTCGGCCTGCCGGAGCTTCTCCCGATGGACGATGTACTCGGGTGATTCGGTCAACCTGGTCTGGTCCATGGACCGGACGCTAATTGCCGGCCTCAGGGCACGAGCGCGCCCACTGCCCGCTCCACCAGGAAATCTCCTGAGACACTCCGGGCAGAGATGACAACCTCTGGGTTTCCGCCACCAGAGTCCGGCGTGTCACCCAAGGGGATTTCCGAGCGGACGGCGCCTGACATCGACTGGGCGTCCACCTGGAACGCGGTGCCGTGCGGGATCCCGATCTGTATGTCACCTGAGACGGAGCGCACGCGCAGTTCCCCCTCCGCGAAGGACAGCACCCGGGTGTCGCCGGAGACGCCGACAATGGAGCTGTCCCCGGACACCCGGCCGAGCCTGATGTCACCCGAGGCGGATCGGATGTCCGCACCGTCGCCCGCGGCGGCCAGCTCAATGTCGCCGGACTGGCTGGTCACCTGGGCGCGCCCGCTCACACTGACCACCTGTACGTCACCGGAGGCCGACTGCATCCGAAGGTCCCCGCCCACGGTCTCGACGGACAGATCGCCACTGGCCGTTGCGACACGGACATCGCCAGCCGCGTCATCCGCGGTCACGTCGCCGCTGGCGGTCTTGACCGACAGGTCACCGACAGAGCCGTTGAGCTCAATATCGGCGGACGCCGTCTTGACGTCGACGTCCCCACCCGGCGGCATGTCGATCCGGACGGTCACCCCGTTGCGCCGGATGAACTTCATGCCATGTGAGTGGGGGATCCGGACGATCACCGTCTGCCGGCTGCCCGAGCCGTGGCATTCGACCACGGCGCGCTCCACGCGCTCCTCGGCTCCCGGCGTGTCGGACTCCAGCGAGACGGTCGTGGTGCCAGATTCGACGGCAGTGATGACGACCGATCCGACCTCGTTCTCTACGTTGACCAGCACCTTGTCGGGTGTGGCAAATATCTTCTCCATGGTGTGCTCCTTCCTAGCTCGTGCCGTAGCCGCGCAGTCGGGAACCAACCCGGCCGCTACGGGCAGCAGACGATGGGGCGCCGCGCTCGAGCACGCGGAGGATGTACGTGTTGACCGAAATGCCCTCACGGGTGGCGCTCTCCTCCACCCGCGCCTTGAGCTGCTCAGACAGGCGCAGCGTGATCCGCGACGACAGCTCCGAATCAGATTCGGGCGCCGGGGGCTGCTCGTCGACGTAGGCGACTTCGACGTCATCGCCGACGAGACGGATCTCAATGCGGCCGTTGGGGATCTGGTCCGACAACTCCGCCGCCACCGCCGAGAGGAGGTCGAGGATGCGGCTCGGTGCCGAGCGGGAGAACATGGCCGCAACACGGTCAGCCACCTCGGCGACCGCTTCATCGCCGAGCTCCCCCACCGCGACGATGTCGGACCGTAGGCCCTCGACCACCAGTGACAGCTTCATAGTGTCACTATGACATCATCATGATGTCATAGCAATGTCACAGGGCGAAAATCGTGCCCACCAGGATGTTTCCCGGTCTCAGCCCCCGGAGGCGTCCTGAACTCGGGTCTTGCCGGCCGCGATGAAGGGCATCATGGCCCGCAACTCCTGGCCGATCGACTCAATGGGGTGGGCCTGGCCCTCCTTGCGGAGAGCCTCGAAGTTCGGGCGCCCGGCCTTGTTCTCCGCGATCCACTCCCTGGCGAACTCACCGCTACGGATCTCGTCAAGGATGGTCTGCATTTCGTCACGCACGGCCTGGTTGATGACGCGTGGCCCCCGGGTCACATCGCCGTACTCGGCTGTGTCGGAAATGGAGTACCGCATACCGGCGATCCCCTGCTCGTACATCAGGTCGACAATGAGCTTGAGCTCGTGCAGGCATTCGAAGTAGGCCGACTCGGGCTGGTACCCCGCGTTGACCAGCGTCTCGAACCCGGCGGTCACCAGGGCGGTGAGGCCGCCGCAAAGGACGACCTGCTCACCGAACAGGTCCGTCTCGGTCTCCTCGTCGAATGTCGTGTCGAGCACGCCCGCGCGGGTGGCGCCGATGGCGTGGGCGTAGGACAGGGCGAGCTGGCGCGCCTTGCCGCTGGCGTCCTGGTGCACTGCGATCAGCGACGGCACGCCGCCGCCTTCGGTGTAGGTTCGCCGCACCAGGTGGCCCGGGCCCTTGGGGGCCACCATCGCCACGTCGACACCGGGTGGCGGCACAATCTGGCCGAAGCGGATGTTGAAGCCATGGGCGAACATGAGGCAGTCACCCTCGTGCAGGTGCGGCGCGATGTGCTCGTCATACGCCGCTTTCTGCTCGGTGTCGGGCAGCAGGATCATGATGACGTCGGCCTCGGCCGCCGCCTCGGCTAGCGAAGTGACCCGGAGGCCGGCCTCTTCGGCCTTGCGCCGGCTGCTGCTCCCGTCGCGCAGCGCCACCCGGACGTCGACACCGGACTCGAGAAGGTTGAGGGCGTGGGCGTGGCCCTGCGAGCCGTAGCCCATGATGGCGACCTTGCGACCAGCGATAAGGCTGGGGTCGGCATCGGATTCGTAATACAGGGTGGCCATGTCGTCTGCTCTCTCTCTGTCGTTGCTCTTACACAGCGTGTGCGGGATCGTGGGTGAAAGGCCGGCACGGCCGAATCAGTGGCGCTCCAGCTTAGGCAGCGCCACCCGACCGGTCCGTTGGAGCTCGACCACGGTGTACTGCTCCAGCAGGCCTTCGAAATCGTCGATCTTCTCCGGCCGCCCCGCCAGCATGACGGTGAGGCGGTCGGCACCCACGCTCACCACCTCGCCCCCGAACACGCCCACGAGCTGGATCACCTGTGAGCGCTCGGTCGGACCGACGGCCACCGTGACCAGGACCAGTTCGCGCTCGACGGCCTCCGCCGGCGAGAGCTCGCCGATGGACACGACGTTGACGAGCTTGTCGAGCTGCATGATCACCTGCTCCAGGGGTGCCGACTCCACGTCCACCACAATGGTGATGCGGCTGAAGTGCTCGTCCTCGTCCGTTGGCGCAACGGCCAGCGAATAGATGTTGAAGCCCCGGCGGCTGAAGAGCCCAGCCACCCGGGAGAGCACTCCGGCCTTGTTCTCGACCAGGACCGACAGGATGTGATGGCGGGGTGCCCCCTTCTTGCCCCCCTCCACGGCGGTCAGATGTGCCGGGGTCACCGTGCACCAGCCGTCTGGTCGGGATGCACGACGATGTCATCGTTGGACTGGCCTGCCGCCACCATCGGGAACACCTTCTCGAAAGCATCGGTGCGGAAGTCCACCACCACCGGGCGGTCGTCAATGGCATTGGCCTTCTCAATGGCGGGAGCGACGTCTTCGGGTGACTCCGCCCGGATGCCGACACATCCCATCGCCTCGGCCCATTTCACGTAGTCCGGCAGATCAGGTGAGAGGTAGACCTCCGAGTACCGCTCCTCGTAGAACATCTCCTGCCACTGCCGCACCATGCCCAGGTAGGCATTGTTCAGGATGGCGATCTTGACCGGGATCTGCTCTGCCGTGGCCGTCACCAGTTCCTGTGCCGTCATTTGGAAGCAGCCGTCCCCGTCTATCGCCCAGACGGTCCGGTCAGGCCGGCCCACTTTGGCGCCGATGGCGGCCGGCACGGCGAAGCCCATGGTGCCGGCGCCACCCGAATTGACCCAGGTGTAGGGGTGATCGAACTGCCAGTACTGCGAGGCCCACATTTGGTGCTGGCCCACCCCGGCCACGACAATGGTGTCCGACGGGGCCGCGTCCCGCAGCTGCTCGACCACCATCTGCGGCTTGATCGCGCCACCGTCGGACTCGGCGTAGTGGAGAGGGAACTGCTCCTGCCACTGGCGGAGCTGCTGCCACCACTGCTCCAGGTCCCCGGCGGGCGGGCGGTCGCTGGCCGCGTCCATGGCCACCAGGAGCTCCTCAATGACGAGGCGGCAGTCACCGGCGATCCCCACGTCCGGGCGGCGCACCTTGCCCAGCTCGGCGGGGTCGATGTCGACGTGGATGATCTTGGCGTCCGGCGCGAACGCGCTGATCTTGCCTGTCACCCGGTCGTCGAAGCGCGCGCCGAGGCTGATCAGCAAGTCGCTGCGCTGCATGGCGGTCACGGCCGTGTAGTGCCCGTGCATGCCCGGCATGCCGAGGTGCTGCGGGTGCGAATCGGGGAAGGCACCTCGTGCCATCAGCGTGGTGACCACCGGGATGCCGGTGCGGTCGGCCAGGGTACGCAGTGCCTCGGCCGCGCGGGCTTTGAGCACCCCCCCGCCGACGTAGAGCACCGGGCGGCGGGCGGCGCTGATCAGCGCGGCAGCCTGGCGGACCAGGGCCGGGTCACCTGCGGTCATGGGGTGGTAGCCGGGGAGGTCGAGCTCCTCCACCGAGCTCGGCCAGTACCACTCCATCCGGGCGTTGGCGATGTCCTTGGGGAGATCGATCAGAACCGGTCCGGGCCGGCCGGTGGTGGCGACATGGAAGGCTGCGGCAACGACCCGGGGGATGTCGTCGACGTCCTTGATCAGCCAGTTGTGCTTCGTAATCCCCATCGTCACGCCGGTGATGTCGCACTCCTGGAAGGCGTCAGTACCGATGGAGGTCGTGGCCACCTGGCCCGAGACCACGATCAGGGGCGTCGAGTCCATGTACGCGTTGGAGAGCGGCGTGACGATGTTGGTGGCGCCGGGACCGCTGGTGACCATGGCCACGCCGGGCTTGCCGGTGACCATGGCGTACCCCTCGGCCATGTGGCCCGCACCCTGCTCGTGGCGCACGAGGATGTGGCGGATGGAGGAGTCGATGATCGGGTCGTACACGGGCAGGATGGCGCCGCCGGGCAAACCGAACATGACCTCGACGCCCTGTGTCTCGAGGCTCTTGATGAGTGCCTGTGCTCCGGTGTATTCCATCGTTGCTTCCTCTGTCTCTCTGTCTCGGTGACGAATCGAAATGGGCCCAGAAAATGAAACGACCCCCCGATCGGGAGGTCGAAAAGCGCGCGTTGCAATGTGGCCGCGCGCTTACGTTACGAGTACCAGAATCCGGACGTGGCTGCGGGAACTCTCGTGCATGGTCCGCCCATTCTGCCACGTCACCGGGGCGCCCACAACCCCGGGCGACGTGACCGGGGCGCCGTTAGAGTCAGCCTGGTGTCCGGGGGTCCAGAGGGCGACGGTGTCGACGAGCTGGCGTGGCTTCCGTGGTCGGTCGGCGGCGCGGCGCGGAAGGGCACGCTCGGAGCGGGGAGTCTCTACTCCGGGGAAGCCTGGGGACTCTTCCTTGACGCCCTCGGCGAGGCGGGTGCGTTCCTGCATTCCGATCGGGTCCCGGCTGGGCCCGAGGGGGTCGCCGAGGGCTACCGCCACCTGATGGTGCTCCTCGCGCTCGGGATCGACGAGGCCTTGCGTACCGCCGATCCCTACGACCCCGTCATACAGCCCGGCAACGTCGACAATGTCATGAAGTGGGGGATGGACTGCCCAGACGCCCTCTATGCCGGCTGCTCCGTGCGACCCGACGCCACCTATCGAGTATGGGGAACCCGCGGGGATGCCCGCTTCGTGGCCTTCCAGGTGATGGCCGGGATCGGGAACGCCGGCGACGTGGTGGCGGACGACCTCGAACTCGGACCGGACGGAGAATTCGAGCTGTACCTGTCGGCGGACAAGCACGAAGGTAACTGGTTGCCGCTCACCGAGGGCGCCTCCTCGTTCGTGATCCGGCAGTTCTTCTACGACTGGGTGGCCGAGAAGCCCGCCACGTTCCACGTCGAATGCCTGTCGCGTCACGACGCGGCCGCCGAGCCCGCGCCCGATCCGGCGGAACGCACGGCCCGGCAGCTGGCCGCGCTCGGCGCCTTCGTGCGCGAGAGCCTCCGTTTCTGGTGGGACGTGGAGGAAGGTGGTCGCGCCCAGGGCATGAACGCCTTTCGGCCCCCCGTCGTGCGATCCGACATCGGGGGCGCCACGGACAACGTCACGGTGTGGGGGTCGTGGGAGTTGCAGGACGACGAGGCGCTCGTCGTCGAGATGCGCCCGCCGCCCGCGCTCTACTGGAGTGTCTCCTTCGGCAACCAGTGGTGGGAGTCGATCGACTACGCCCGCCATCAGTCATCGCTCAACGGGCACCAGGCCGTGCTTGACGACGGGGTGTTCCGCGCCGTCGTGGCCCATCGGGACCCCGGCGTGGCCAACTGGCTGGACACCGCGGGAAACCGCCGGGGGGCGGCGATCGTGCGGTGGGTGCGGGCCGACGAGGCCCCGGTGCCCACCACCACCGTCGTCCCGTTCGACGCGCTCGACTCGGTCCTGCCCGCATCGACGCCTCGGGTCACCACAGCGGAACGACGGCGCGGCCTGGACGCCCGGCTGGCCGGGGTCCGCAAGCGCTTCCCGCGCTAGAGAAGCTGCACTCGAGACAGCCCGCGCGAAATTAGGAGGGGACGATGGATCTCGGATACGACGGTTCCACAGCAGCGGTCACCGGAGGCACCAAGGGCATGGGCCGGTGCATCGCACTGTGCATGGCCGAGGAAGGCGCCAAGGTGGCAGTCCTGGCCCGGAACCGGTCCGAGCTCGACGAAACGGTCGAGGCTCTGCTTGCCGCGGGAGCGCCGGACGCGTTGGGCCTGGAAACCGACGTGACGAACAATGCGCAGGTGCACGATGCGTTCGCCGCCATCGGTGCACGCTGGGGATCCCTCAATGCGCTCGTCAACACCGTCGGGCCCGGGGCCGGCCGGTTCGAGGACCTCTCCGACGACGACTGGGAGGCAGTACTCAACCTGGGCTTCATGTCCATGGTGCGCTGCGCCCGGGCGGCGCTTCCCTTGCTCCGGGAGGCGCCATGGGCCCGCATCGTCAATGTCTCGGCGCACTCCATACAGCGGCAGAGCCCGCTCATCGTGGCCTACACGGCGGCCAAGTCGGCCCTGGCCAGCGTGTCGAAGAACCTGGCCAAGTCGCTGGCGCCCGAAGGGATCCTCGTCAATACCGTAAGCCCCGGCACCTTTGTCACCGCGAGCTTCAGCGAGGGCCTGCGCACCACGTTCGAAGCAGAAGACCTCGACCCGACGAATCCCGTCGACGTCATGACGTGGATCGACACCCACTTCCACCAGCCGGCCGATCTTGGACGGGCCGGTCTGCCCGAGGAGATCGCCGCCGTGGTGACCTTCCTCGCGTCTAAGCGCAACAGCTACACGACGGGGGCCAACGTCAACGTCGACGGGGGTTCGGACTTCGTATGAGGGTAACGGTGCACGGATGAGCCTGGCCGTTGAAGAGCTGATCACCGTGGCGGAGAGCGAGACGGGCCTTAGCGACTTCGGAGACAACTCGTTCCGCGACGGGCTCGGGCGCCTGACCGACGCCCTGAACTCGGAGGCCCAACTCAGCCCGCTCGGTGCCGACATCATGCGCATGCGACTGGTCGGGCTTCTCGGCAGCCGCCTCCGCGTGCTCGACACCGTGCGGCAGAATCCCGACATCGCCGGACAGGTGGTTGCTGCTCCGATCTTCATCATCGGGCTGCCCCGCACCGGCACCACCGCGCTGAGCAACCTCCTTCACGCGGACCCGGCCATCCGCTCGCTGCGCATGTGGGAGTCGTCGGCGCCGGTCCCGCCGCCAGAAACGGCGACAGAGGACAGCGACCCGCGCATTGCCGAGGCGACCGCTGGGCTCCACGCGATGTACGACACGTTCCCCAGGATGCGCTCGCTCCATTTCCAGTCACCCACCGGACCGACGGAGTGTCAGGACCTGCTCGGCATGGAGTTCCGGACCTCGCACTTCGACGGCATGGCATCGGTGCCGAGCTACACCCGCTGGGTGCTGGACTGCGACATGACGCCGGCCTACGTCATGCACAGACGCACGCTGCAGCTGCTGCAGTGGCATTGCCCGCCGCGCCAGTGGCACTTGAAGACCCCGGTCCACATGCTGTCGTTACCGGCGCTCTCCGCCGTCTACCCCGATGCCCGGTTCATTTGGACCCACCGGGACCCGAGCGAGGTGATGGGATCGGTCTGCAGCCTCATCGCCTACGTGCGTAGCTGGGTGAGCGACCGGCCTTCAATCGGCATCGGTGCAGAACAGACGGCGATCTGGGGTGAGGCGCTACGCCGAGCCATGGCCTTCCGCGCTGCGGTCGGCGAGGAGCGCTTCGCCGACGTGAGCTTTCGCTCGCTCAACACCGACTCCGTGGCCACCGTGGCCGGCGCGTTCGACAGGCTGGGAGTGCCGTTCAACGAGGCGAGTCGGGCCGGAGTGCAGGCGTGGGCCGACGCGCACCGCCCCGGCCAGGACGGATCGCACGAGTTCGCGCTGTCGGAATTCGACCTCACGGCCGACGGCGTCCGCCGCGACTTCGCCTTCTACCTGGAGCGCTTCGGCGAGCTCGCCACCGCCCGCCCGACGTAGAAAAGCCCTCGTCGGCGTCAGATGTCCTGCGGCGCCCACTTGAAGGTCCGGAGGGCGACGATCAGGCCCGCGGCCCCCCAGGTCGCAACGATCAGGAGGTCGGTCCCACTCCAGGTGCTCTGTCCCCCGTAGCTGGTGAACGGCGTCAGGATGGCTGTCGAGAGGTGCCGCATCGGGAACACCGCGGCAACGTGCCGGAGCCACGTCGGGATGATCACCCACGGGATGAAGATGCCCGAAATGAAGAAGAGCGGCATGGCGACCCCCATCACCGTCGGCTGGACGGACTGGACTGAGCGCACTATGCCCGAGATGGCGAAGCCGAGGCTGACGAAGGCGACCGAGGCTACGACGACGCTGACCAACAGTGAGGGAACCCCGGCAAGCGGTACGGACGCCCCGTAGGCCACCCGGCCGATCAGCAGCAACAGCACTCCGATGAGGGACGCCACCAGCAGGGTGATGATCGCCCGGCCTGCCACAATCACCCAGGCTGGCTGCGGGGTCGCCTGGCGCCGGCGCAGGACGCCGGACTCCCTTGTATCGACCAGCACCGCGACGAGGCTCATGAAGGCGACGTCGACAATGCCGAAGGTGGTCAGGTTGGCCACGTAGTAGGTGGAGGATCGGACGTTCGCCTGCCCCGCCCCGTGGAGAACCCCGTTACCGAAGATGGCGCAGAACAGCACCAGGAACCCCACCGGCATGGCCAGCGTGAAGAAACGGGCCTGGCGGTTCCGCACGAGGGAGAGGAGCTCGAACTTCATCTGATGGCGGAGCAGCGTCAGCGGGGTCCTCGTGGGTGTTGCCGAGCGTGCAGGAAGCGCCACGAGATCGATGGTCGCGCTGGCGGAGGTCGTCATTGTGCGTTCTCCTCTTTCGTCAGGTCGAGGTAGATCTGTTCGAGGCTCGGGCGGATGACCTCGAGCCGTTCGACGCGGGCTCCCCGCGCCGTGGCCCAGCCCACCAGGTCGTAGAGATCGCGCGCCGGGTCGTTCGTGGAGAACTCGAGGCGCCCGTCGTCGAGGATCCGCACCCGCTCGTCCAGCTCGTCAGGGGAGGCTGCGGGCCGGAGCTCGAAGCGCACCGCACTGGCCTGTCGGTCACGCCCACCGAGATCGCTCGGTGTACCCGTCGCCACAATGCTGCCGGCCGAGATCACGGCAATGCGGTCGGCCAGCTGCTCGGCCTCCTCCAGGTAGTGGGTGGTCAGGAAGATGGTCTTGCCCAGCTCTTTGAGACCGGCGATCGTCGCCCATGCAGCGCGGCGAGCGGCAGGGTCGAACCCCGTCGTGGGCTCGTCCAGGAACAAGACGTCGGGATCGCCGACGAGGGCGAGCGCGACGTCCAGCCGGCGTTGCTGCCCGCCCGACAGTCGCCCGTTCCTGGTCATCGCCTGATCCGCCAGTCCGGTCAGGGCGAGGATCTCCGCCGTTGGACGGGGATTGCTGTAGAACCCTGCGTAGAGATCGATGATCTCCCGGACATTCAGGTCGGGCTCGGGCACCGATGACTGGAGCACGACGCCGACGCGGTCGCGCCAGGCCGGCGACGCCCCCTGCGGATCGACTCCCAGCACCTTGACCTCGCCGCCACTCCGGGATCTGAATCCCTCCATGATCTCGACCGTCGTGGTCTTGCCGGCGCCGTTTGGCCCGAGGAAGGCAAAGACCTCCCCGCGTTGAACGGTGAAGTCGATTCCCTTGACCACCTCCTGTTGCCGGTAGTGCATGGTGAGGCCCGACACCGAGATCGCCACGCTGTCCCGCTCGAACGCAGCCTGCTCCGGCCAGTCCATGGTGCTGTTGATCGGCATGCCCTCACGGTACGAGCCACCGCCGTTGGGGTCATCGTGCCCAGAGCGGAGATTGTCCCTCCTCCGACGGTCGGAGCCCAGTGCTCCCAGGGTCCGATGCGGGCGGGCTCGGCTCCTTCTACCCTTGTGACATGGCCGCCCACGAGCCCGCGGCATCGGCATGCGACGACATCGGATCGGAGTACGTCCCGTGGCCGGAGATGACTCCGGTTGCCATTGCGCTCTTCGCCCTCTCAGTAGGCGTCGTCCTCGCCCTGCAGCGGCACGAGTTCTCCCGGCCGAACTACGAGCTGGCCGTGATCGCCGTGGTGATCGCCCCGTGGTTCCTCGACGCCTTCATGCGCCCGGCGTCATTTCTGCGCCAGCCCCGGTTCGCCATTCCTGTGTTCGTTGCCTGGTCGGTCATCGTCCTGGCCGGGGTGTTCTGGCTCATGCACACCTCGAAGTCCGGCGTCGATTTCTCGCCCTTTGTGCTCACTATCCTCGTCGGCGAAATGGCTGCCATCGCTGGCCCGCGCTTCGGCGCGGGTGTATGGGCGGCGAGCGTCGGCGGGCTCATTGTCTTTGCCACCGTCTACCACTACACCGGCATGTACATCTGGGGCTTCGCCTTCACGATCGGGTGGATGGGCGGTACCGCATTCCGGAGGCAGGTCGTCGTCACGCTCGAGTTGACCCAGGCCCAGTCCCAGTTGGCCGCTCAAGCCGTTGAGGATGAGCGTCATCGGCTGGCCCGGGACGTCCACGACCTCATCGCGCACTCGCTCGCCGTCACCATGCTGCAGCTCTCGGGTGCCCGCCTGGCGCTCAAGGCCGGAGACACCGCTGAGGCGATCGCCGCGTTGGAGGATGCCGAAGCGGCCGGGCGTGCCGCGATGTCGGAAATACACAGGACGGTCGGGTTGCTCGGCTCGAGCGAACGAGCAGACGCAGCCCACGCGACGCCGAGCGCCGCGGATCTCACCTCGCTGGTCTCGACCTTCCGCACCGCAGGGTTGTCGGTCGACTTCGAGCTTGTGGGAGACCTGGACACTGTGCCATTGGCCACCGGCCTGGCGTCCTATCGACTGGTGCAGGAATCGCTGGCCAATGCGGTCAAGCACGCTCCCGGCGCGCCGGTTCGGCTCTCGGTGGGCGTGACCGATCGGGACATCACCATCAAGGTGGTGAACCCGGTGGTTTCCGGGGTGGCCGGTGGATCGACCGGAGGTAACGGCCTCCGGGGTATGGCCGAGCGGGCCGAGCTGCTCGGAGGGGTGGCGAGCGCGGGCAACGGGGACGGCACCTGGAAGGTCGAGGCGTGCATCCCGTGGGAGCGTGCGCCGGCGTGATCCGCGTCCTCCTGGTCGACGACCAGCAGCTGATCCGTACCGGGCTGCAGCGGATCCTCGCGCCCCGGGACGGCTTCGACGTGGTTGGCGAGTGCGGCGACGGCTCCGAGGTGGAGGAGGCGGTCACCCGCCTCCGGCCCGACCTTGTGATCATGGACGCGCGCATGAAGGAGATGGGCGGCGCCGAGGCCACGCGCCGGCTCCGCGAGAGGGCCGACTCGCCGCCCGTCCTGATCCTGACCACGTTCGACGACGACGAGGTTCTCTCGGCCTCGTTGCGGGCGGGTGCCTCGGGCTTCCAGCTCAAGGACGCCCCCGGGGAGGACCTGATCCGGGCAGCGCGGGTGGTTGCCGAAGGAGGGGCCTGGCTCGATCCGACGGTGACCGCCCGGGTGCTGACCGCCTACCGCGCATCACCGTCACCGAAGGCCAGCGGCCCACGGCCCGACGCATTGAGCGAGCGCGAGCGCGAGGTCCTCTCGCACATCGGGCGCGGCCTCTCCAACGCCGAGGTGGCGGCGGCGCTCCACATTTCCGAGGTCACGGTCAAGAGCCACATCGGGCACATCTTCACCAAGCTCGACCTGCGTGACCGGGCGGCCGCCATCGTCTTCGCCTTCGACAACGGGATCGTCCAGCCACAGTCCTGACTCGCCCCGAGCGCCTTCCGCCATCCGAGGAGACCTTCAACCCTCGACAAGTAGACTGCCACCCAACCTGGATGGCGTCGTTCGGCAAGATCTGCGGTTGGCGAACTGGCTACAAGGGGCAACGGAACAGCAGCGGTATCGTCGGGGCATGACTTCAGTGGTTGACGTGACCCGTACAGCAAGTCCAGGCGATGCCTCTAACTTGGGCTCTCCTAACCCTGGACGAGACGTCCAGAAGGTTGGCACGGCGGCGTTCTTAGGTGAGGAAGTTCGAAAGATCCATGACCCGGTCTGGGCCGTGCTCGGCAACCTTGGTGACAGCCAGTGCTATCTGGGTGTCCAGGCGAAAGTAGCGGCCGTCCAGGCTGCAATGTCGCGACGCATCGCCAGTGAGGACATCCCCGTGCGCCTGATTGCGCCGGCCTTCACCCTGGGTGTTTCGGACGGCCAACTCAACGGCACCCCCGAAATGCGTTTTTCCCTCATCGGTCGGGAACTGGTCAACGACGCGACGTCCGTGCACCTGGCCGCAAACGGTGTGGCGGGTTTGATTGCCGTTGTCGCTTGCGACAAGCCGCCGGTAGGGACCGTTGCAGCCCTCCTCGAGCACAACGTGCCCTCGGCAATCCTCTCTGACGGCTCCATCAAGCCAGGCGTCGATCCTGAGACGGGTGAGCGAATCGATCTCGTCGACGCATTCCAGGCAGCCGCCGATCCGGACGTAGAGGTTCGTGCTCGGATTGCCTTGCACGCCTGTCCTGGGCAGGGCAGTTGTGGCGGCATGTTCACCTACAACACCATGCAGACGTTCATTGGCGTGCTGGGCCTCGAGCCGCTCCACATGATCTCTCCGACCTCGGATGACCCGCGCCGGACGACCGAGTTTCCCGACCAGCTCGTCGACTGCCTCATCACCATGGCGTCTCGGGGCATCCGGCCACGAGACATTGTGACGCCAACATCGCTACGCAACGCACTGACCGTTGCCATTGCCATGGGTGGCTCGACCAACGTCATGCTCCACAGCGTCGAGATCGCCCGGGCGGCTGGTATTGACCTATGGGATGAAGTCCTCACCCAAGCGGAATTCAATGTGCTTTCTCGCCGCCTCCCCGTGCTCGTCAACATGAGGCCCTTTGGGTCCTACTCCATGGTTGATGTTGAGGCTGCCGGAGGGGTGCCCGCAGTGGTCCGCGAACTCCTGTCCGCTGGCTATCTCGAAGATCATGCGCTCACGTGCACGGGTGAGACGCTCGGGGAGCAGGTCGATCGGCTCGCTCCGCCCCTCCCTGATCACCGCGTTGTTCATTCGGTGACTCGACCATTCAAGGAAACCGGCGGCCTGCGTCTTCTCCGGGGCAATCTCGCTCCAGACGGCGGTGCGATCCTGAAGCTTGCCGGTGTCGAAGGCGGGGTCTCGAATGGAGTCTTCACGGGTAACGCTCGCGTCTTCAACAGTGAGCGGACCTTGATTCATGCTCTTGACGAACGGCCCGACGACTTTCACGACAACGACATGGTGGTCATCCGCTACGAGGGTCCTCGGGGCGCTCCGGGAATGCCCGAAATGCTTGACCCAACATCGAAGATCACGAGTCTGTGCCGCCGGCAGGGCATCACAATCGCCCTCATGACGGACGCTCGATTCTCTGGAGGTTCCGTTGGACTCGTCATCGGACACGTTGCTCCCGAAGCCTTTCTCGGCGGCCCCATCGCTCTCGTGGAAGACGGAGACACCATCGTGGTCGATGTGGAGGAGAACCGGATCGACTGCCTCCAGCTCAACGACCCGAAGACGTACGAAGAGCGCTCTGCCGCTTGGAGAGTTGCCGTCGGATCCAACGGGGGCGTCCACCCTGACGCTGTCCCCGTCACCCATCGGGTCTTGAGGAGAATGCGGGGAACCGCACTTCCTGCCCTCCTCGGTGGCGGCATGGCGTCCGACTAGCAAGTCGATAGGCCGACGGCTCTGGAAACAACGAGATTCCCGTTGCGTCCGTTTGCCGGAAATGACGTCGCTGAATCCCTGTCACCGATGTGTGCGCTGAGAGGACGAGCAGATTGCCGATTCGGTGGGTGCAATCTCGGTGCATGGCGCCTCACCCCTGCCGAGCCGTCACTGATTTCAGGAAAAGGTTCGGTGGCGGTCTCAAGGGGCTGACCAGCTTGAGCGGCTTGCCGACGGAACCGAACACCGAACCTTTTTCACGGAGGGACCTGCGGATGGAGGTGGGATCCACCAACACCGTGCTTGTCTGCCCTGCACGTCCTATCCGCTCGGGCGGTGGGTGAGGCCGATAGCGGCCGCGCCTAAACCCTCAGGCGGCGGAGTTCGGCCGCCACCTCCTTGCCGTTGGCTTTGCCCTTGGTGGCCTTCATCACCTCGCCGGTGAAGAAACCGGTCAGCTTCCCGACCTCCTTGTCGTCGCCGACCATGTAGCGGGACCACTCATCGGGATGAGCCGCCACCACCTCGGCCACGACGCCCGACAGCGTGTCGGCGCTCAAGGCCTCGAACCCCATCTGGCGGGCCAGCTCGGCCGGATTGCCGCCCCCGGACTCCACCAGCGCGGTCAGCACCGCCTTGGACTGGGTGGCCGAGAGGTCGCCCCGGGCTTCCATGGAGATCAGTGCGGCGAACGCGCCGGGGTCGAGCGTGAGCCCGGCGTCGCCCGCGGCCGCCACCTCGTTGGCCGCCCGGGCCAGGGCGAGACGAGCTGACGCCCCCGCCTCGTGGGCCGCCGAGACGAGCGCATCGAGCCCGAGGTCGACGACCGAGCGCACCTGATCCATTTCGGCATCGGTGGCTGAGCCACCGAGCGCGGCGACCAAGCCCGCGCGGCGGTCGGCCGGCATGGGGCCAAGCCCGGCTCGCACTCGCGCCTGCCACTCAATGTCGGGCACCAGCGGAACCAGATCGGGTTCGGGGAAGTAGCGGTAGTCGTTCGCCTCCTCTTTGGACCGCATGGCGTCGGTCCGACCCGCCGCCTCGTCCCAGTGCCGCGTCTCCTGCATGACCACCTCACCGCGTCCCAACAGCGCCACCTGGCGCGCCGCCTCGTACTCAATTGCGCGCACGAGCGAGCGGAGCGAGTTCAGGTTCTTGACCTCGCAACGGGTGCCGAAGGCCGCGTCCCCGGCGGGACGGACCGAAATGTTGGCGTCGACGCGCATGGATCCCTCCTCCATCCTCCCGTCGGACGCGCCGGTGGCCACCAGGATCCCGCGTAGCTCCGACGCGTACACCCGCGCCTGTGCGGACGAGCGGATGTCGGGTTCGCTGACGATCTCGACCAGCGGGACACCGGAGCGGTTGTAGTCGACCAGCGCGTGGTGAGCCGAGTTGATCCGCCCGCCTTCACCGACGTGGGTCAGCTTGCCGGTGTCCTCCTCCATGTGCGCCCGCGTAATGCCGACCCGCGACCCGTCGGGCAGCTCTAGCCAGCCGTCCGCATTGATCGGTTGGTCGTACTGGCTTATCTGGTAGTCCTTCGCCTGGTCCGGATAGAAGTAGTTCTTGCGAGCGAACGTGCTCGGGCGGATGTCGCAGTGCAGGGCCGCGCCGATCTTCATGGCGAGCTCCACCGCCTGCTCGTTGAGCACCGGGAGCGAACCCGGAAGCCCGAGGCAGACCGGGCACACATTCGTGTTCGGCTCGTGCCCGAACGCGTTGGTACACCCGCAGAAGAGCTTTGTCGCGGTGGCAAGCTCGCAGTGGACCTCGAGACCGATGACGGTCTCCCACGTCGTTCCCGTCAGGGTGCTCATGCCGCCGCCTCCACGACGCGCGCCACCTGGAAGAGCAGGGGCTCGGCCAGCGCCGGGGCGAGTACCTGTACGCCGACCGGGAGGCCGTCGTCACCGGTGCCGAACGGTACCGATACCGCGGGGTGCCCGGCCAGGTTGGACGGGATGGTGCAGACGTCATTCATGTACATGGCCATTGGATCGTCGACCTTGTCGCCCAGGGCGAACGCGGTCGTCGGCGCGGTGGCGCCGAGCAGCACATGGAAGGAGGCGTACGCGCTGTCGAACGCCCGCATGACCATGGTGCGTACCCGCTGCGCCTGCGCGTAATAAGCGTCGTAGTAACCGGCCGACAGTGCATAGGTGCCGAGCATGATCCGCCGCTTCACCTCGGCGCCGAAGCCCGCCGTGCGCGTCGCCGTGTTCATGGCCGCCGCGTCCTCGGCGTCGACCCGCAGTCCGTATCGCACCCCGTCGTAGCGAGCTAGGTTCGACGACGCCTCGGCCGGGGCAATCAGGTAGTAGGCCGAGAGCCCGTAGGCGAATTCGGGGACACGGACCTCGTCGACCTCGGCGCCGGCCGCGGCCAGTGCCTCAGCGGCCTGCCGTACCCGTGCCTGCACATCGGGCGCGCAACCGTCAATGAGGTCAGTGCACACCCCCACGCGCACCCCATCGACTCCCTTCTCAATGGTCTCGAACGCCGGCGGCGAGGCCATGGGCAACGAGGTGCTGTCGAGCGGATCGTGGCCGGCCAGGACGTCATAGAGCAGCGCGGCGTCAGCCACCGAAGTGGCGAACGGTCCGATCTGGTCCAGCGAGCTGGCGAAGGCGACCAACCCGTAGCGCGAGACCCTGCCGTAGGTGGGCTTCATACCGACCACTCCGCAGAGGGCCGCCGGCTGGCGGATCGACCCACCGGTGTCCGAGCCCAGCCCGAGGAGGGTGAACCCGGCGGCGACCGCTGCGGCCGATCCCCCGCTGCTCCCTCCGGGCACCTTGGTGAGGTCCCGCGGGTTGCAGGTGGGTCCGAACGCCGAGTTCTCCGTGGAGCTGCCCATGGCGAACTCGTCCATGTTGGTCTTGCCCACGACGACTGCTCCGGCCACCCGCAACTTCTCCACCACGGTCGCGTCGTAGGGCGGCCTCCATCCCTCCAAGATTTTGGACCCGCACGTGGTCGCCACGCCTCTGGTGCACAGGTTGTCCTTCAGCGCGATCGGGACGCCGGCCAACGCACCGGGGTCCTCCCCGGCCGACACGGCGGCGTCAATCACGTCCGCCCGCGCCATCGCCTCGTCGGCTAGGACGGTCAGGAACGCGTGCACGTCCCCGTCGCGAGCCGTGATGGTGCGGAGTGCTTCCTCCGTCACCTCCCGGGCCGAGCGAGAGCCTGACCGGACCGCCGCGGCAGTCTCGTGGGCGCTGCTCATGGCGCCTCACCTATGCGGGGGACCCGGAAGCGGTGATCTTCGACCAACGGGGCCATGGCCAGCGCTTCGTCGCGATCAAGGCCAGGGCGCGGCACGTCGAGACGGAGTGCGTTCTCGACCGGAATCGGGTGGGACGAGGGCTCCAGGTGCGCGAGGTCGAGAGCCGCGACATCGGCGGCGTGGTCCAGCACGGTCTGCAGCTGGGCGGTGAAGAGCTCGACCTCCTCGTCGCTCAGCGACAGCCGGGCGAGGCGGGCCACATGGACCACATCCTCCCGGCTCAGACGCGCCGGGGTCCCGCCGGGCGACGTGCCCGCCCCTTCCGGGCGACTCATGCCCCCGATTGCGCCAGCACCTCGGAGACGAAGGCGACGGTGCGCGCCTCAATCTCGTCCTTGTCGAAGTCGAGCGTCGCCACGTGGTAGCTGCGCTCCAGCGTGATGCGCTCCACGGGTCCCTTGACCGTCTCGGCCAACAGATCGCTGTTCGCGGGAGGCACCACGTGATCCTGTGTGCTCGTGAAGAGCAGGATCGGACAGATGACCGAGTCGAGGCCCAACTCGACATCCTTCGCCGCGTTGAACAGCGAGAGCGCCGCACGCAGCGGGAAGCCCGGGTAAGCCAATTCGACCTGGCCCTCCATGGCGATATCGGATCCGATGCCGGGGCCGACGTCATCACCCGCATCGACCATCATCTGTACGAAACCGACCGTGTCGGCATCAGGGGAGCTGACGAGCGGGTTGACCAGCGACAGCGCGGCAATTTCGGGGTGGCGCTGTGCGAGCCAGACGGCCAGGGTGCCGCCCATGGAGAGCCCCACGACGGCGACCGACTCGCAACGGGCAGCCAGCTCGACATAGGCCGTGTCGGCCGACGCAGACCAGTCCTCCCAGCTACTCGGCACCATGTCGGTGATGTCGGTGCCATGGCCCGGCAAAAGCGGCATCTCGACGGTCAGGCCGGCATCGGCCAGCGCCAGGGCCAGACCGCGCATGGACTGCGGGGAGCCCGTGAAACCGTGCAGGACCAGGGCGCCGCGTGCGTCGCCGATGGCGGAATAGGGCTCAGCGCCAGGAAGGATGGGGGCAGTCACGCCACGGCATGCTACCGGCGAGAGCGCTATCGTTCCGGCGGCCAGGGCCCAGCGGACACCACCCGGCATCACCAACCTGGTCGGAACGGGTCGACGAATGAGGAGCAAACGACATGGCGTACGAGTTCTTGAGCGACGAGTGGCTGACGGAGGCTCGGAGCATCCGCGCTGAATACGCGGGCAAGACACCGCCGATCCCGCACTCCGTGCGGATGAACCTGGTCATCACGAGCGTGCCGTTCGGTGACGGGGACATTGACGCGCACATGGACACCTCTTCCGGCGAGCTCGAGCTCGACATGGGTCACCTGACCGAGCAGGACCTGAAGGTGACGGTCGACTACGACACCGCCAAGGCGATCCTGATTGAGGGCAACCCGCAGGCCGGCATGCAGGCCTTCATGGCCGGCAAGGTTCGGGTCGAGGGCGACATGGCCAAGCTCATGGCGCTCCAGGCCGGCCCACCGCCTGACGCCAGCGCGGCGGAAATGGCCAACCGCCTGAAGGAGATCACCGCCTAGCCAACGTCGCCGGGCCGCTCCATCCCGGGCCACTCCATCCCGGTCCAAGCCCTCGCCACCTCAAGCAGGCGATGGCCTTGCTCCTGGCCGAGAGACAGCAGGAACAGACCTGTCGAGACGCGCTCGGTGAAGGCCCATTCCCACACGGCCCGTGCCGGCGCTCCGCCGTACCGGCCCAGCTGGGCGCACCAGGCCAAGGCGAGCGCAACGGGATCGGCCGCGAGGAGTTCCTCGCTCCAGTCCCGCAGCGGGATCGCTAGATCGTGCGCCCGCTCGGACACCATGGGGTCGGGATCGATCAACTTGAACCTCCCGCTCGGCCGGCCGTCCGTGAGCTCCTCCAACACGTTGGCCGGGTGCGCATCACCGTGGATGACCACGGCGGTGGTGGGGTCGAACGCCGCTCGCCGCGTGTCGGCGCACCGCAACGCTTGCTCCACCACGGCCGATGGACAGGGACGGCCGCACTCCTCCCACTTCCCCGCAATGAACCTTGAGAGGAAGCCGGCCTGGTCCGCTCCGGTGCGAAGCTCACCCGCCGGCAGCGGGCCGGACCACGCGTGCTGCAGGGTGGCGGCAATGATCTCGATCTGCACCTCCACACCGAGCCCGAGCGCGAGGAGGGGGCGGCCGAGGCGCTCCAGAAGGACGGCGTGTGTCAGCTCGTCAACGGCCAGCACCCGCGCGTAGCCACGACCCCGCGCCGCGGTGAGCACGCGCACCTCGCTGTCGAACGGCCCCTGGCCCTCCAGCCCATCGGGTAGCCCGATCTTGACGATGCACTCGGAGCCGTCGGTGGCGACTGCGGGCGCCACCAGGCTGGCGCTGCCCCCTGACAACGCCGCCCCGACCCGTACGCCCCACTGCGCTTCCAGGTGGGCCACCGTGTCGCCGAGGTCGTCGAGCCAGCGGGAGCCGGCCGGTCCCAGCGCCTCCGCCTTGCGGAGGACCGCATCGGGTGGGACAACCGGCCGCGGCATCAGGTGGCGAGAGGCCCGGCTACATCCATCACGGGCTCGCTGCGGGACAGCGGCCGCATGAAGAACGCGCAGGCGACACCGGCGGCGGCCATGAGCGCCGCCACCCAGAATCCGATCTGGAAGCTGTGCAGGAGCAGCGGGCTGCGATGCACGTTCCCAAGACCGGAGTGCCGGGCGATCGATTCCTGCAGGGTGAGGACGACCTGAATACCGGCCACCTCGCCCACCTGGGTCGCCATGAGCTGCGCGGCGCTCATCACCCCATACTCGCTCGCGGCGACTTCATTCGCCATGGTCGCCGACGTGGCCGGCAGCGCGACGCCCATGCCCAACCCCGAGAGGGCGAGGGCGAGCACAATCAGACCCAGCCCCGACGACGGTCCGAGGGTGGCGAAGAGGACGAGCGACGCAAGCACCGACGTCGCGCCGGCCAGGGTCGCGGCGCGCTCCCCGGTCCGCACCGTGACGTAGCCGGCGATGGGTGAGCTGATGGCGAACAGGAGCGGCCGTGCCACGGAGACGAAGCCGACCCGGGACACGCTGTAGCCGTACACCTGCTCCATCAGCAAGGGGAAGAGGAAGAACCCACCGAAGTAGGCGAAATTCGAGAACGCCCGCATGCCCATCGGGAACATGAAGTTCCGGCGGCGCAGGTACTTGGTGGGGATCAGCGGCGAGGCGAAGGTCAACTCCCGCCAGGCGAAGAGCACGACGAAAGCCACCGCGCCCGCCCCCGAGGCGATCACCCCCGGCGACGTCCAGCCCACGATGGGCCCGATGCTCAGCACCAGCATGGCTGCGGTCACCGCACCCGCCAGGCTCCAGCTGCCCACCCAATCCATGCCCTTCCACGCACTCTCGGTCGGTGCTCCCTTGCCGAGACCGGACGCGCCCCCGGCAACTGACGTCGGATCCGTGGCGGTGGACTGACGGGCTCGCCGGCGTGACGGCAGCAGAAGCGTGACCACGACAGCCGCCACGACGAGCAGGCCGAGCTGTCCCCAGAACAGCGCACGCCAGCCGAAGTACTGGATGACGGGTGAGCCGAGCGTGACGCCGAGCACGGGGCCGCCCGCACCGACGAGCGACCACCACCCGAGCGCCTTCACCCGCTCCTCGGGATCGAACAGCTCAAGGATCAACGCCATGGAGGCCGTTCCGGTCGCGGCCCCCTGCACGCCGTCCAGGGCCCGGGCGAACAGCAGCATCCCGACGTTCGCCGCGGTCGCTGTGAGGATGGCGCTGACCATGGCTCCGGCCAACCCGAAGAGGTAGAGCCGGCGGTGGCCGAAGAGATCGCCCGCCTTCCCGAAGAACGGGGCCGCGATCCCAAAGGCCAGCAGCGGCCCGGTCGACGCCCAGGTCAGGATGGAGAAGTTGGTGTGGAACTCGGTCTTGACGGTGGGCAGGGCCACCACGAAGACGGTGAAGGTGATGTTGAGGGAGAGGAGTCCGGCCAGCAGGGCGGTGAGGGCCCACCACCGGTAGCGCGGGCTGCGCTCAGCGCGGGCGAAGACCCGTCGCTGCAGCAGGACCGCCCAGCCCGGGTCGACCGACGCCTCCGCGCCGCTCGCACCCATCTGAACGCCACCGGGATCGGTGGTGGGATTGAGCAGGAAGTCCGAGTGTTCGAGCTCAGAGAGCCCGTCAGACGTTGCTTCCCCCACCTGCGACACCCTACCTGCGGGCGTGACCTGCGAAGCCGGGCCTCAGCGACTCCCGAAGCGGCGGAACCACCAGTTCGGATCGCGTCCGTGCGCGTGGAAGTGGTCGGGTATCTGTCGCATGACGCGGTCGACCGACCACTCGCCGGAGCCGAAGCGCGCGTCGGCCACCCGGCCCAGGTGGTCCAGCATGTGCGCCACCGCGTCATCGGGTGGGACGGCCCCGTGGTGTTTCCACACGACCATCGGGACGGCACATACCTCGCAGTCGGCCACCCAACACACCTCGTCTTCGTAGTGCCACTCCGAGAGGCGGGCAGCCTCGCAGAGATCGCAGTTCGGGTCGACGGCGCTGTCGGTCATCAGCGTGTGTTGATGACGACCGATGAGCCTGGTTGCACCTGGGTCCCCGCGGGCGGACTGGTCCCCGTCACGGTCCGGCTGGGATTGCCGTTCACGGAGCTGACCTGGAGGCCCGCATTGGTGAGCGTGGTGTTGGCCTCCGGCACGGTGTCACCTTGGACCGACGGCACGCTGATGAGAGGCGGGCCGGTGGAGACGGTGACGGTGACGGTCCCCCCGTACGGAGCGGGCTGCCCGCTGGCGGGGCTCGTGGAAATGATCTGGCCCGCCGGGACGGTGGTGGAGCTGGCGTTGGCCTGGGCGGCCACGAGACCCGCGACCTGCAGTGCCGCCTGGGCTTCACCGAACGTGTACGACGAGGGGATGGACGGAACGGTCACCGGCGAGTGCCCCTGTGACGGGGTGACCGTGATGGTGCTGCCGAACGGTGCGCTCGTCGGGTTCGGTATGGAGCCGTAGGCCCAGGAGATCACCTGCCCGCTGGCGACCGTGTCGCTGTACGCCGCCGCGCCGCACACCCCGACGAGGTGGGCCTGCAGCAGCGCGGCAATCGCTTGCGGGCACGTCAGTCCCCCGCTGAGCGAGGGCACCGAAATCGTCGGCTTCCCCGTGGACGGCACGACGTTCAGCGTCGAGCCCTCCTTCATCACGGTGCCCGGTTTGGGGCTCTGCGAAATGATGGAGCCGACGGCCACCATGGTGGACGTGAGCCCCTTCTCCACGTGCAGAGTGAAGTGGTCCCTGGCCGCCGCGGCCCGAGCCTGGGCCATGGTCAACGATACGACCGACGGCGTCGGGTGCGACGGTGTGAACACGTTCGACTCCATCGCCCAGACGGTGCCACCTGCGATGAGCGCCAGCACGGCGGCAACCGCGCCGATGATCCAGAACCGGTTTCGGCGGCTCCTCCGTTTGGCCGCGGGCGCGGGGACGGTCTTGCTCCCCGGGGTGCCCGAGGACTTTCCCCCGCCCGGCTCGGCGTCGAAGATCTCACCGGGCCCGGCCCTGGTCCCGACCGGTGCGGGAGGACCGCTCGGTGCGGCGACGGCGGTCAGCTGCTGGGCGTCAGGCGGGCGCCCGCTTCCCATCGGGACCAATGCCTCATGGGGGGCTTGGAGCGGGAGCGGCGTCGGGGTAGGGAGGGCACTGGCCAGCGCGCCGAGACGCGCGGCCAGGCCGGCCGCGTCCAGGCGCGACGACGCTTGGGGCGCCGCGGCACGGGCCAGCACGTCGTCCAATGGGCCGAGCGCCTCGTGGTGCGGGAGCGGCGTGCCGACACGCGCCATGAGCGTCGCCATCGTCGTATCGGCGACGAAGGGAACGGTTCCGGTCACCGCTTCGTACAGCACGAGTGCCAGCGAGTACACGTCCGCCCTGCCGTCCACGTGCTTGCCCTCGGCAGACTCGGGCGAGATGTAGCGCGCCGTTCCGACCATGGCGCCGGCCGGTTCGGTCCAGGCCGCCTCGGCGAGCGCCCGGGCCACCCCGAAGTCCGCCACCCGCACGCGCCCCTCCTCGTCGAAGAGGAGGTTGGCGGGCTTGATGTCGCGGTGGACGAGCCCGCGGGAGTGGGCATAGGCCAGACCTTGCGCCACCTCGGTGCCCAAGTGCGCCGCCTGCGAGTGCGTCAGCCGTACACCCCGGTCGAGCAGGTCGCGCAGCGAGCCCCCTCCGAGATACTCCAGCACCAGATAGGGCCCGTCGGCATCCTCACCCCAGTCGAAGACCCGAAGCACGTGGGGGTGGTTGAGCGACGCCACCGAGCGCGCCTCTGCCCCGAAGCGCTTGAGGAACGCCTCGTCGCTAGCCAGGCCCGGGAGCAGGACTTTGACCGCGACATACCGCTGCAGGGACACGTCCTCGGCCAGGAAGACGTGAGCCGAAGCACCAGTGCCCAGTGCGGAGAGCAGCCGGTACCGCTTCCCAAGGACCCGGCCGATGGAATCAGAAATTAGGGGCATCGGGGCATTCGTAGGCTACCGACCAATCGGAGGCCTCCGGTGGACACTCGCCGCCTCAATTCGGGAGGGAACCCGATTCGAGCAAGGACACGAACCCTTCGGCCGGCACGATGGGTATGTCCAGCTCCTCGGCCTTCTTGAGCTTGCTGGCCCCGGCCGCATCCCCCACCACCAGCGCGAACGTCTTCTTCGACACGCTGCCGGGTGACTTGCCACCCCGCGCCATGATGGCCTCCTCCGCTTCCTCCCTCGTGTACCCGGGCACCGCACCGGTGACGACGACGGCCTTCCCCTCCAGCGTCTGGGCCAGAGGGTCCCCGCCCCCGGCCGGGCCTGCGCCGGCACCGCCCCCCGGCTCCTCCACGTTCACCCCGCCCTGCCGGAGCCGTGCGACCACGGCCTGGTTGGCGGCCGATGCCAGGAACTCGCCCAGGCTCGCCGCGATGACGGCGCCCACACCCTCGACCGCGGCCAACTCCGCCTCGCCGGCCGCCATGATGGCGTCGAGCGAGCCGAAGCGGCGAGCCACCGCCCGCGCGGCCACCGGCCCCACATGGCGGATGCCGAGCCCAACCAAGAGGCGGCTCAGCGGCTGCACCGTTGAGGCCCTGATGCCCTGCACGAGGTTGGTGGCGGAAATGACGGCGAAGCGCTCGAGGGTCGCGAGTTGCTCGACCGAAAGGCGGTAGAGATCGGCCGGGTCCGCAACGAGGCCGGCGCCGACCAGCTGCAGGACGCGCTCCTCACCCAGACCCTCAATGTCCATGGCGGACCGTGAGGCGTAGTGGGCAATGCGCTGCACGCGTTGCGCGGGGCAGTCGATGTTGGTGCAGTACGTGTCGCTCTCGCCGGGCAGCCGCACGAGCGCCTCCCCGCACGACGGGCAGGTCTGGGGGAACTTCCACTTCGGCCGCCGGCGCGCCGGGACGCCCGGCCCCGACCGCAGCGGCCCCACCACTTCGGGAATCACATCGCCCGCCTTGCGCACAATGACGATGTCCCCCGGCCGCACATCCTTGACCTGTACCTGGTCCTCGTTGTGCAGCGTGGCGACACCGACGGTTGAGCCACCGACGAACACCGGTTCAAGCCGCGCGAACGGGGTGGCGCGCCCGGTCCGGCCGATCGACACCTCAATGCCCAGCAGCTTGGTGGTGCGCTCCTCGGGCGGGAACTTGAGGGCAATCGCCCAACGGGGTGCCCGCGAGGTCGTCCCGAGCCGCCCGTGCAAGCTCAGGTCGTCCACCTTGATCACGACGCCGTCTGTCTCGTAGGGCAGGTCGTGGCGTTCCTCCGCCAACTCCCGGCACCGTTGCAGCACGCCGTCGAGACCCGTGACAACGCGCCAGTCGGGGCTGACCGGGAAACCCGCCTTCTTCAACTGGGCGAGTGTCCCTGACTGAGTGGGCGCGGGCCACCCTGCACCGCGGCCACCTGCGCCGTCCTCGACCACCCCCACCTGGTAGGCCCAGAAGGAGAGGGGACGCGTCGCGGTGATGGCGGGGTCCTTCTGCCGGAGCGTCCCCGCGGCCGAGTTGCGCGGGTTCACGAACGCCCGCTCCCCCAGCGCCGCCTGACGCTCGTTCATGGCGGCGAACTCGGCCAATGGCATGTAGATCTCGCCCCGGACCTCCAGGAGAGCGGGATAGTGACCGAGTTTCGGATTCAAGGTGCGAGGAACGCTCTTGACCGTCGCCACGTTGGCCGTCACGTCCTCGCCGGACACACCGTCGCCCCGGGTGGCCGCCTGCGTGAAGCGTCCGTCGACATAGGTCAACGACATGGCGACCCCGTCGACCTTCGGCTCGCAATTGAAGGCGAGGCGCTCGACCCCGACGTCAGGGAGCTGTCGCCGCAGGCGCTCCGACCACGCCTTGAGGTCGACCTCCTCGAAGGCGTTGTCGAGGCTCATCATCGGGGCGCGGTGGCGCACCTCCTGAAACAGCCCGAGGGTCGGGCCGCCGACGGTCTGGGTCGGCGAGTCGGCCGTCACGAGCTCGGGGTGCTGGGCCTCCAGGTCGCGCAGCTCGCGCACCAGGAGGTCGAACTCGGCATCGGGGATCTCCGGCGCATCAAGGGTGTGGTAGCGCTCGTTGTGATACGCGATGAGCGCGCGGAGCTCGGACACCCGCGCCGCGGTGCCCGCGCCGCTCGTGGCGCCCTTCCCGCGTGCAGCCGCCACGACTACGCGGCGATGCCCGCGCCCACGACGGCGTCGGGCTCGGTCACGTCATAGAGGGCCACCGTCTGGCCGGGCGCCACCGGCCGTTGCGGTTCGTCGAACTCGACGACGCGGCTGTCGCCGTTCCACGCCACCGAACAGGCGGCCGGGCGGCCATGCGCGCTCACCTGGGCGACGGCACGGTCCCCGGGACCGAGCGGGCGGTCCACCCACGTCATCGTCGTGTTCGGCAGGCGCACGCGCGACGTCACGGCGTCCGCCGCGTTGCCAACCGTCACGAGGCGAGCGGGCACGTCCACGGACAGCACGTAGTGCCGCTGTCCGTCCGCCCCGTGGCCCATGCCGCGGCGCTGGCCAACCGTAACCAGCTCGACGGCGTCCACCGACCCCACCGCCTCCCCGTCGCGGTCGACCACCCGGGCCGGATGGAAGTCGATCTTGCGCTGCAGGAAACCTTGCCGCCCTTCAACCCGCCCGATGAAGCAGACGTCCTGACTGTCGGGCTTTCCAGCGGTGCGGAGCCCGATCTGCGCCGCCCAGGCGCGCACCTCGTCCTTGGTCATCTCCCCGACCGGCAACACCACCCGGGCCAGCTCGTCCTGTCCCAACATCGACAGCACGTAGGACTGGTCCTTGTCCGGATCGGCACCTCGCCGGAGGCGATGCGCTCCTTCATGGGTGACCCGGGCGTGATGCCCGGTGGCCAGCAGGTCGAAGCCGAGCCGATCAGCGCGGTCAAGGAGCCGATCGAACTTGATGGCCCGGTTGCACTCAATGCACGGGTTGGGCGTCCGACCCTGGGCATGCGCGTCCACGTAGGGGCGCACCACGTGATCTTCGAAATCCTCGGTCAGGTTGAACACGTGGTGGTCGATCCCGAGTTGCTGCGCCACCCGCCGGGCGTCCTCGACGTCTGCCACCGAGCAACAGCCCGAGTCAGACGGTCCGCCCCACAACTTCAATGTGGCGCCGACGACCTCGTGCCCCTGCTGCACGAGCAGGGCGGCCGCGACGGAGGAGTCGACTCCTCCGGACATGGCAACGAGCACCCGCATCCGACCAGTGTGCCACCCGTGCTCAGGCTCCATGTCGCAGCGATGCCACCGCAGCTGGCACCACGTCGAGGGCGCGCTGCACGTCTGCGCCGGGGGTGTCGTGGCCCAGGGAGAACCGCAGCGCACCGCGGGCGCGCCCCTCGTCGAGCCCCATGGCGGCAAGCACGTAGCTCCATTCGAGGGCACCGCTGGCGCACGACGAGCCGCCCGAGGCGCAGACTCCCGATTCGGAGAGGAGGACGAGCAACTCCTCACGCTCAATGCCACCGAAACAGAGGTGGAGATGCCCCGGGAGGCTGGGCACGCCGCCCGGCACGGTGCGATGCACGTCGGGGACCGACGACAGAAGGCCCTCGGCCAGCCGGTCACGCAGAGCCGCGACCCGCGTGACGATCTCACTCCGGTCGCGGGCGGCGGACCGCAGGGCCGTGGCGAGGCCGACCGCGCCGACGACATCCTGGGTCCCACTCCGTCGTTCGCGCTCCTGCCCGCCCCCGTACTGGTGTGGGGTGATCGTCGTTGACGACGCGACGACAAGGACGCCCGTTCCGACGGGGCCCCCCAACTTGTGGGCGCTCACGGCCACCAGGTCAGCGCCACGCACGAGCTCGGACAGATCGGCGAACGTCGCCGCTTGCACGGCGTCGGTGAACACGGCGGCATCACCGTTGCGGGCCCGGACCGTTTCCACCACCGAGGCGATCGGCTGAATCACTCCGGTCTCGTTGTTGGCCGCCATGACAGCCACCAGTGCCGTCCGTTCGTCAACCGCTTCGGACAGCGCGTCAAGGTCCAGCACGCCAGACGGGAGCACCGGCAGTTCCGCCCAGAGGGCACCGGTAGTGCTGGCCGCGGCACGGCACGACTCGCGCACCGCGGGATGCTCTATGGCGCTGGAGAGCAGCACCGGTCCATCCGCCGCGAAATCCCCGCTGACCTTGGCGGCGCCCAGCGTCCCAAAGACGGCGAGGTTGGCCGACTCGGTGCCCCCCGACGTGAAGACGATCTCCGCGGGCAGCCTGCCCAGGAGCTCTGCCACCTCGTCACGCGCCTCTTCCAGGAGCCGGCGCGCCCGCTGCGCGGGACGGTGGCTCCCCGTCGGGTTGCCCAGCGGCTCGGCCCGCGCCGAGGCCATCGCCTCCACCACCTCGGGTCGCAACGGGGAGGTGGCGGCGTGGTCGAGGTAGGTGATCATGCGCTGCGCCTCATGCGATCCACACCGTCTTGGCGTTGCAGAACTCCTTGAGCCCGAGCTGGGACAGCTCGCGCCCGAAGCCCGACCGCTTGATGCCGCCGAACGGAAGCTCGGGCGTGGACGCCACCATGGCGTTGACGAAGACCGCGCCGGCCTCCAGCTCCTCAATGCACCGGCGACGGTCATCCTCGTCGTTGGTCCACACGCTCGAACCCAACCCGAACGTGGTCGAGTTGGCCACGGCGATCGCCGCGCCAAGGTCCGGGACACGCTCGACAATGGCGACGGGCCCGAAGAGCTCCTCGCTGGCCACCCGCATGTCGGGTGTCACCCCTTCGAGCACGGCCGGCTTGAGGAACCAGCCCGGCCGGTCCGACAGCACCTGACCCCCGTGCACCACCGCGCCTTGGCGCCGGGCCTCCTCTATCTGCTCCACCAGCTCGGCCCGCTGAACCTCGGTCACGATCGGCCCGACGTCGGTCGCGGGATCAAGGGGGTCGCCGACGACGAGCGCGTCCATCGCGTCGATGAAGCGCGCCAGGAACTCGTCGGCCACCGGCTCCACCACGATAAACCGCTTCGCGGCAATGCAGGATTGCCCGTTGTTCTGCACCCGCGCGGTCACCGCAGTGCGCACTGCGACGTCGAGGTCGGCGGACTCGGTGACGATAAAGGGATCGGATCCGCCGAGTTCGAGCACGCTCTTCTTCAGCGCGTGGCCCGCGGTTGACGCCACTGACATACCGGCCCGCTCGCTGCCGGTCAAGGTGACAGCCACAATGCGCGGGTCTTCGATCAAGGCCGCGACGTCCTTCGACTCAACGAAGAGATTGGTGAAGACGCCTTCGGGCACTCCGGCCCGCCGAAAGACATCCTCGAGGAATTGCGCCGTCTGCGGGACGTTGGAGGCGTGCTTCAAGAGCCCGACGTTGCCCACCATGAGTGCCGGTGCGGCGAATCGGATGACCTGCCAGAGCGGGAAGTTCCACGGCATCACCGCCAACACGGGGCCGAGCGGCTGGTAATGCACGTACGAGCGACCCGCCGCAGTGGGAATAGGTTCGTCGGCCAGCAGCTGCTCGGCGTGCTCGGCAAACCAGCGCAACCCGAGCGCGCACTTCGACACCTCGCCCTTGGCGGAGGCGAATGTCTTGCCCATTTCCGTCGTCAGCATGCGGGCGATGTCGGGCTGCTCTCCCTCGAACAGCTCGGCCGTCGAGATGAGGTGACGAGCCCGGTCGACGAACGTGGTGCGGCGGTAGGTGGCGAAGGCGTCCGCGGCGCGCTGGAGCCGCGCCTCCACCTCGGCGGGAGTATGGGCCGGGAACGTCTTCTCCGTCTCTCCGGTGGCGGGGTTCACGGTGGCGAAAGGCATGGGTGATGTCTACTCCTGCTCGGGCTCTCCATCGGTGGGCAGGCCGAGGTGGGCGGGTACCGCCCGGCGGATGAGCTTCCCGGTGGCGGTGTGCGGTAGCCGGCGCGTGGCGTAGTACTCCTTGGGACGCTTGTAGGGGGCCAGGTGCGCAGCGGCGGCGGCGCGCAGGACCCCCTCGTCAACGCCTTCGCCGGTCACGTATGCCGCGCAGACCCGCTGACCCCATTGCGCGTCGGGCAGCCCGAACACGGCCAGCTGCCCGACGCCGGTGACACCGCAGAGGACGGCTTCGACCTCGGCTGGGTAGACGTTCACTCCGCCGCTGATGATGAGGTCGTCGCGGCGACCGGTCAGATAGAGGTAGCCGTCGTCGTCCATACGACCGAGGTCACCGACCGAACAGGCCGAACCGTCCCACGCGCGCGCCGTCGCCTCCTCGTCGCGCCAGTAGCTGAAGCGGGCGAAATCCGGCAGGTCGCACCAGATGGTCCCACCGCCGTGACCTTGGCGATCCTGCTCCGGCGCGTCGGCAATGGGCCGGATGGAAAGCCGTCGACCAGGGCGGGCGCGGCCCACTGTCCCGGGACGGGCCAGCCACTCGTCGGGCCCGCACACCGTGAACTGCCCCTCGGTCGACCCGTAGAACTCCCAGACCTCCCCGGGATGGACCCGCGCCATGGTCGCCCGCTTCAATGCCGGTGGGCACGGGGCGCCGGCGTGAGCCAGAAAGCGCAACGAGTCAAACGTCTCGTCATGCCCGAGAGCGGGGTCGTCCAGGATCCGCTGCAGGTGGGTCGGGACCAGAAACGTTGTTGTCGGGTGCAGCTGCCGGAGCACCTGCAGTGCGGAGGCCGAGTCGAAGCGGCTCAGGATCGCGAGGGAGCCACCGGACAGGAGCGTGCCGGTGGCGAACCGGACCGAGACCGTGTGATACATGGGCGAGCAGACCATGTGGAGGTCGTCGCGCTCGAACTGCCACACAGCCGCCTCGTCCTCGAACACGGCGCGTGCGGTCGCCTCGTCCCAGATACCGGTCGTCACGCCCTTCGGCCGGCCCGTCGTGCCCGAGGTGTAGTGCATGGGCCGTGTCAGGGGGTGCGGCGCCAGTTCGGCCGGCGCGCCCTCCAGCACGGTGCTCAAGTCGGCGCCGGTCAGCACCGTGACGACCGGGTCCGCATCGGCCACGAGCCGGTCACGCTCGCCCTCGGTCAGCGTGGCGTTCAAGAGCACGGGGATGACCCCGATCCTGGCCGCTCCGAGGACGGCGCAGATCAGGTCGGCGGACGAGCCGAGGCTGAACACCACTCGGTCGCCCTGACCGCAGCCCCGAGCCTGCAGCCACCCGGCGGCGCGGCGTTGGCGGCCTTCGGCGTCGTCTGATCGCAGCACCTCGACCCTGGCGGCACCCGTACTCACGCAGGCAGGTTAGAGCGCGCTCGCGGCGACCCCGGCGTCTCCCGGCGTGCCACCATGGCGACCGATGCCGCAGACCGATTCAGAGCTGGCTCGCACCCTTGTCCAGCGGGCGCGACGCATCGTCGCCCTCACCGGCGCGGGCATCTCCACCGATTCCGGCGTGCAGGACTTCCGCGGCCCGAACGGCCTGTGGACGAAGAATCCCGAGGCGGAGAAGGCCGCCACACTCGACAACTACGTGTCCGATGCCACGCTGCGCCGGCGGGCCTGGCAAAACCGCCTGTCCTCGCCAATGTGGGACGCCGAGCCCAACGCGGGGCATGGCGCGCTCGTGCACCTTGAGCGATCCGGGCGCCTGCACACGCTCGTCACGCAGAACATCGACGGGCTGCACCAGAAGGCCGGAACGAGCCCGGATCTGGTGGTCGAAATCCACGGCAACGCGCGCGAGGTTGTGTGCCTCAGCTGCGGCCATCGTCAGCCCGGTGAGCCGGTGCACCATCGCGTGCGGGCAGGCGAGGTTGATCCGACATGCCTGCAGATGGTTCAGGCGGGGTCTCCTTGCGGCGGGTTGCTGAAGTCGGCGACCATCAGTTTCGGGCAGAGCCTCGTGGCGACCGACCTGCACCGAGCCGAGTCCGCAGCGGCGGCCTGCGACCTCCTGCTGGCGGTGGGCTCCACCTTGAGCGTGTACCCGGTGGCAGGGCTGGTGCCGGTGGCGGTCCGCTCCGGCGCCGTGGTGGTGATCGTCAACGGTGGCCCGACGGACCTCGACTCGTTGGCCGACGTCGTGGTCTACGGGTCCATCAGTGAACTGCTGCCCGCCATCGTCGCCGACGGCGGCTGACCCCGTACCCGCAGGCTCCTTAGGAGTCCTTCTTCCCCTCCAACTTGGCCTGGCGCCGGGGCTTGAGTGCGAACCACCAGATGCTCGCCATCGTCCCCACGATGCCAACGGCAGCGGCCACCGGCTTGATGACCTTTCGGCCTCCGCTTTTCGACATGGGTGCAGACACTACAGCCCAGCACCGCCCCGTGGTTCGTCGGCAATACGCACCACGACCTGCTCGGGAGGGTCGTCGTCGAACGCGATCTGCAGCAGCTGTTCGGCCAACCATGTTGTGGAGTTGAAACCTTCCGCCGCGGCCATCTGTCGGAAGCGCTCCACCTCGGGAAAATCGTCCGGGCTCGACGCGCGGATCGCCTCCTGCATACCGGTGTCCACCACTCCTGGCGCCACGGCGTAGGCCGACAGCCCGTGGTGCGCCTCCTCCAGCGCGACCACCCGGGTCAACTGGTCAACCGCCGCCTTGGCCGCGCAGTAGGGAGCCCACCCGACGTACGGGCGCGTGGCTGCTCCCGAAGAGACGTTGATGAGCACTCCAGGACCGGGGCGGGCGCGTACGTGGCGCGCGAACACGGCTGACCCGTGCAGCACCCCGATGACGTTCACCTCAATGTTGCGTGCCACTTGGCGCGGCTCGGCCGTTGCCAATGGCCCGATTGGCGCCAACACGCCGGCGTTGTTGATCCACAGATCAATGCGGCCGAACCGCTCGACCACCACTGAGGCAAATGACGCCAGGTCGTCATGGTCGGTCACGTCGACCGCGGCGCACACCGGTTCGGTGTCGTTCGCCGCCAAGGCGACCCGCGCGGGGCGCTCCCGCGCGCACAGCCCGAGACGCAACCCTGCGGCAGCGAAGTGCTCGGCCAGGCCGGCCCCGATGCCGCGGCTGGCCCCGGTGATGACCGCGACCCGACCGTGGAGATCCGATGTCACGCGCGGGAGAGCGAATCGCGACTCCGGTGATACTCCGACGCGGCGGCGACCAGCGCGCCGAACGGGCGCGCATCGCTCCCTTCCTCGGGATGCCACTGCACGCCCAGCACGAAGCGCGAGTCCGGTAACTCCACCGCCTCAATGACGCCATCGGCGGCCCGCGCGGTGGGCACGAGCCCCTTGCCGAGCTGCTCAATGGCCTGATGGTGCGAGCACAGTGCAGTGGTCGTGGGTCCGAAGACCTCGCGCGCACGGCTGCCCGGCTCTGTCGCCATGACCACCTCGCCGAAGACGAGCGGTGCCGTCCGGTGGGTGTCGTTGCCGACCACTTCGGGCAGGTGCTGGTGGAGCGTCCCACCCAGCTCGACGTTGAGGACCTGCAGGCCGCGGCAGATGGCGAGCACCGGCAGATCGACCGCAAGGGCCGCGACCAGGAGCGCCCGTTCGCTCTCGTCCCGCACCGGGTTGACGCCGGCGGCTGCGGGGTCGGATTGTTCACCGTACGCGGCCGGGTCGACGTCGCCACCGCCGGTGAGGACCAGGCCGTCGAGGACCGCGATCACCTCGGCTGCACCGAAGCCGGGCCCCCCTGCTGCGGTCCGCAGCGGGGGGAGGAGGAGCGGGCGGCCACCAGCCGCCGCCACGAGCTCGTAGTAGGACTCGGGCAGAACCGCCGCCGGACGTGTCCACGAGCTCCACGACGCGTCCGCCACGTACGTCGAGATCCCGATCAACGGGGTCGTCATGCCCGCTGCCCGATCGCGTCGCGTACAGACCGAACAACCTCTTCCTTGGATGCACCAGGCGACAGGACCGCGACCACTCCTGCCGCGCGCAAGGGCGCAATGTCGCGCTCGGGCACAATCCCGCCCACGATCACCGGCACCTGCAGACCCCTGCTGCGCAGCTCCCCTATCACCGCCGGCGCGAGCGTCAGGTGGCCTCCGGAGTGCATGGACAGCCCCACCAGGTCGACATCCTCCTGCAGCGCGGCCGTGGCCACGGTGGCCGGTGTCTGGCGAAGCCCCAGGTAGATAACCTCAAAGCCGGCGTCGCGCAGCATCCGCGCCACGACCTTCACACCGCGGTCGTGGCCGTCGAGCCCCACCTTGGCCACCAGGACACGACCAGCGGTTCGGGTGTCGTGGTTCACCTGCCTAGCGTACAAAAGCGCTGGACGGTTGCCTGCAGGTCCGCCATCATGCGTCATGCCCGGACTTGACTTCCTTGCGGCGGGGATCGCCGATGGCACCATCGATACGGTCGTGCTGGCCATTCCCGACATGCATGGCCGACCGGTCGGCAAGCGGGTGACGCCTGCGTTCTTCCTCGAGCACGTGGTCGAGCACGGCATTGAGGTGTGCGACTACCTCCTGGCCGTGGACGTCGACATGAACCCCCTGCCCGGATACACCTTCGCCAACTGGGACACGGGTTACGGCGACATCCTGGTCACCCCAGACTTCTCGACGGCTCGCCTGCTCCCCTGGCTACCGGGTTCGGCCCTGGTCATCGGTGACGTGAGTGATGCGGAGGGCGTCCCGGTCGATGTCTCACCCCGCCAGATCCTGCGCCACCAGATCGCCCGGGCGGCCGAGCGTGGCCTGCAGGTGCTCAGCGCCACCGAGCTCGAGTTCTTCCTTTTCCGCGACAGCTATGAGGAGGCGGCCGAGAAGCGTTGGATGGGGCTCGTTCCCCACACCTCGACGATTGAGGACTACCAGCTGCTGCAAACGTCGCGGGAGGAGTACATCCTCAAGCGCATCCGCCAAGAGATGTGCGCGGCTGACATCCCGGTCGAGTTCTCCAAGGGTGAAGCGGGGCGCGGGCAGCACGAGGTCAATGTCACGTATGCGGGAGCGCTGGAAACAGCCGACCGCCATCTGGTGTTCAAGACCGGCATCAAGGAGATTGCCGCGCAGGAAGGACGCGCTGCGACCTTCATGGCCAAATGGACAATGGACGATGTCGGATCGTCGTGCCATGTCCACAACAGCCTGTGGGACGCGCAGACGAACACACCGCTCATGGCTGACCCGTCACACCCGAGCGGCCTCTCCACGATCGGCCGTCGCTTCCTGGCCGGGCAGCTGCACGCGGCGCGACAGCTGGCATGGTGCGCCGCCCCGACACTCAACTCATACCGCCGCTACGTGCCGGGGAGTTGGGCCCCCACGGCCGCCGTGTGGGGCGAGGACAATCGGACGTGCGGTTTCCGCGTGGTGGGCACCGGCCCGGCGCGCCGCGTCGAATCGCGGGTACCCGGCGCCGACGTCAACCCGTATGTCGTGCTGGCGGCGTCTATCGCTGCCGGCCTCTACGGCATCGACCACGAACTCGAGCTCCCCGATCCCTACCCGCGCAACGCCTACGAGGCCACCGACGTCCCGCGCATCCCCTCGACCCTCGTCGAGGCCATCGCGGAGTTTCGGGACTCCGAAGTGGCTGGCGAGGCGTTCGGTCCCGCCGTGCACCACCATCTGCTCAACACGGCCCAGCAGGAATGGGAGGCGTCCAACCGCCACGTCTCGGACTGGGAACTTTCCCGCAACTTCGAGCGGATGTAGTCGGACGTCCACCGCATGACAGCGCCGTACCCGGCGATTGAGCCCTACGACGAGGGCATGCTCGACGTCGGCGACGGACAGCACATCTACTGGGAGCTCAGCGGGAACCCGTCGGGGAAGCCGGCGGTCGCGCTGCACGGAGGTCCCGGCAGCGGCAGCACACCCGGGCGACGACGACTGTTCGACCCTCACACATACCGGTTGGTGCAATTCGACCAGCGCGGCTGTGGAAGGAGCACGCCATCGGTGTCGGACGTCGCCACCAGCCTCGACACCAACACGACCGCGCACCTGCTCGGCGATATTGAACGCCTGCGCGAACACTTCGGCATCCCTCACTGGCTTGTCTGGGGCGCGTCGTGGGGCGTGACGCTGGGTCTGGCCTATGCGCAACGTCATCCGGAGCGGGTGAGCGAAATGGTGCTCTGCTCGGTCACCATGACCAGGGCCTCCGACGTGCACTGGCTGTACCACGAGGTCGGGCGCTACTTCCCCGAGGAATGGGCGCGCTTCGGTGAGGGCGGGGGTGGCGCCGACGACCTCGTCGCCGCATACGACCGGTTGGTCAACGCGCATCCCGATCCGGCTGTGCGCGCCAAGGCCGCGAAGGACTGGTGTGACTGGGAGGATGCGCTCCTTTCGCTCGAAGACGGCTGGGAACCGAATATGCGGTACGACAACGCCGACTTCCGCCTGACGTTCGCGCGGCTGTGTGCCCACTACTTCTCCCACGCCGCATGGCTGGAGGACGACCAGCTCCTGCGGGACGCGCATCGCCTGGCCGGTATCCCGGGTGTCCTCATCCACGGTCTCCATGATCTCGGTGGACCGGCCGATGTGCCGTGGCTCCTGTCGAAGGCCTGGCCCGATGCCGAGCTCCATTTCGTGGGGACCGGCCACCAGGGTGGCACCGAAATGAACGAACGAATGCTGGACGCGCTGGACCGTTTCGCCCGTCGCTGAGACCGGGTGCGTGGCGGGCGGGACGGTTCAGGCTGTGCGGTTCAGGCTGTGCGGTCGCGCGGGAGCAGCAGCAGATCGTCAATGCGGAAGGGATCGTCCATCCGCAAAGCCTGCAGCTCGGGCAGCGACGACTCGGTCCACTCCCCCGTCGGCCGCTCAATGATGAAGATGCGGTAGCCCAGACCGACGAAGGTCTCGAGATACTCGGGGATCCCGAGGCCTGACACGCGCTCCAGCATTTCGGCGCTCAGTTCGGTCAAGACGACCGGCCTGTCCTCCTTGAGGATGCGGAGCGCGCCGCCGACCACGAGGCCTTCGGCGCCTTCCACGTCGAGTTTCATGAGGGAAACGGGGCGCGGCATCGTCAGCTCGTCCAGCGGAAACACGGGCACGACCACGCCCCTACCACTGGTGATGGCCGTCCGGTCGTCAGCAACGAATCCACCGTTGCTGCCGTAGTGCGTGGCGTAGTACGACCACCCGACCTGTGTGGAGGCGGCAATCGGCCAGAGGGTGACATTGGCGATGCCGTTCTCCAGCACACCCAGGATGATCAGCCGGCAGTTCTCCGAGTTGGGTTCGAGCGCGGTGACGGATCCGCCCTGGCCGACCAGCAACGACATGAGGAACGTGTGGACTCCGATGTTGGCGCCGACGTCAACGACGTGATCACCCGCCCGGCACAGCTTGCGCAATGTCGCATCCACGTGGGGCTCGTAGGTCTCGCCGCGGAGGATCTCCTCTGAGACGGCCGGATCGTCGCGCAGCGCGAACAGCGTCAGGCCCTCGAGCGAGTACGTCGCCAGATCGTCGGTACCGAAGCGCAGCACGACCGGCGAGGGCGCAGTCTGCTGTTCCGCCCGCGCCAGGAAGGGTCGGATGTCCGCCAGCGTACGGATCGGATTGCACTGCCGCACGAACGCCCGCACCCGCTCACGCTCGGCGGGGTCGCCCTGCGTGTACGGGTAGAGGAAGTCAAGGACGTCCTCTTCAGGCAGTCCCGCGGCCAGGGGCTGGGCTTGCCGCCCGCCGAGTAGCTGCCGCAGGCGCGCCCGAACCGAGGCCATGGCCGACACTATGGCGCATCCCCAATCAGGATGCCCTGGCCGGTCAGCGTCACGCCGAGTGGCTGCCCAACCGGCGCCCGTTCAGGCGCTTGTGGATTCCCTTCGTCTCTTTGTAGAGGTTGACGAACTCCTTGAGCAGCTCCTCATAGACCGCGCTGGCCTTCTGATCCGGGGTGTAGGTGGCCTTGATCTTCACGGTCGCGGGGATGTCCTTGAGTTCGATGCGCCCGAGCGCGACCAGGGTCAGCAGGCCCACACCGCGCACATTGGCGAGCACCGGCTCGGCCACCTGACGGATGGTGCGACCGGTAGCGTCGGCGTGAATTTGCGACCAGATGTCGGAATTCGCGCCGCCGCCCACGAACGCCAGCGAGTCGAAGCGCTTCTTGCAGTACTTCTCGACCGCGCCGAGGAGCCATGCGGAGTTCAGGGCGACCCCCTCGAATACAGCTCGCACCATGTCGGCGCGCGTCGACGAGAGGGACACGTTGTGGAAGCCGCCGCGGATGGTGTGGTCGTCGACGGGCGTCCGCTCCCCGTTCAACCACGGCGTGAAGAGGACGCCGTGCGACCCGACGGGGACGCCAGCCGTCATCTCAT
>Ga0307374_10001572_pt1 | contig 42156 bp, 46 predicted proteins | sample OX3MG_FD_202532 | JGI IMG/M metagenome (GOLD analysis project Ga0307374, IMG submission 202532) | Soil microbial communities from Risofladan, Vaasa, Finland - OX-3 | ecosystem: Environmental > Terrestrial > Soil > Coastal area > Acid sulfate soil | place: Finland: Risofladan, Vaasa | collected...
ATTTCGAAGTACATGGCCTCAGAGATGGCCTCCAGGGCGAATTTCGACGCCGCATACGCGCCCGACAAGGGACTGGCCACCTTCCCCGACACCGAGGAGACGTTCACGATCGTCCCCGACCCCCGGGTGCGCATCTGGGGAAGCACGGCCTGGATCATACGCAGCACCCCGAAGAAGTTCGTCTCGAAGAGACGACGCATCTCGGTCGAGGGAACGAGCTCCACGGGCCCGCTGACACTGATCCCGGCGTTGTTCACCAGAACGTCGACAGCACCCGCGGCCGACACGGCGGCGGCAACCGAGACGTCGTCGGTGACGTCAAGGGCCAGGCGGCCATCCACCTCGAGGTCGTCGAGCGTCTCCGGCCGGCGAGCGCTGGCCAGCACCTCGAACCCGCGCTTGTTGAGTTCAATGGCGGTGGCGCGCCCGAAGCCGGTCGAACAGCCCGTGATCAGTACTCGTGCCATCGTGTGCCTCCTTCATCCTGAAAGCCCGAATCTCGCCGGACGACCGGCTCCACGGCTTATCGCCGCGTGCCGCGCCGCTGGCTGACCCGCTGCTGCTTGCGACTCTTCTTCTTCGACGCCGACGGTTTCCGACGTGGCGTCGCCGCGCTGGCTGCGGCCGCCCCCCGTTCGGCCCTGGGCTCGACATCTGCAGTGGCGTCCGGAGCGGCGGCTGCGGCCAGTACCACGGTGATGCCGGCCACGTCGAGTGCCCACCAAGGGAACTCGCCGAGATTCCATTGGGCGGCGATCGACGTGAAGACGGCGGCGGCGATGGCCAGGGCGAACCGCCATGACGGGCACCGCGCCGCCACCACCAGGGCCACGGCCAACGCCGGCCACAAGTAGTACGAGGTCAGGACCGACTCGGTGTAGGAGCGCAGAGCGAAGGCCACGGCCACGGCCCAGACCAACATTTCGGGCTTCGTGCGCCATCGTCGGGACCACCAACCGAGGAGGGCGGCCAAGGCAAGTGAGACGAGCCGCACCGGTCCACCGCCAACGGCGACGAGCTTCTTCGAGCCTCCGAGCTTGGGGGCGAATGTCGTCCACGGTGTGGCGTGATTCCGAAGCGGAAACGCTTTCTGCTGGGTCAGCGCCGTGAACGTGTGACGGAAGTCACCGGCCAGCGGGGGGATGGTGACGACAACGGCCGGAGCGATGCCGCGGGCCATGAGACCCAGGGCCCGCTCACGTCCAGCCATGGCCAGAAGGATGGGAAGGACCAAGATGACCAGGGGCTGGACGGCAAGGGCGGCGCCGAAGAGCCACCCGGCTCCTTTCCATCGCTGGTCGAGGCCCAGGATCACGGCGTAGACGGCGAATCCCACGGCCAGGGCGTCCTGCGGGTGGCCCCACCGGATCGAGACGTTCCACAAGAGCCCCGCTTCCACGGCCCCGAGAAGCGCACGCCGGGTCCAGGACACCCCAAGCCTCTCGGCCAGAGCGTCGCAGGCGAAGAGGGCGACGACGGACAGGATCATTTCGTACGGGGCCAGGAGGAGATACACCTGGGGATGCGGGGCCAGCTGCTCCTTGCCGAAGGTGGCGAGAGTGCCGTGGGGAGTGACGGGGCCCGAGAACATGAACGTCTTGGGATGAGCCACGAGGTGGTGGTTCTTCATGACCTCCACCAACGACGTGTGCAGCGATCTGTCGAGGGCGGCCACCGGAGCCAGGAGGATCAGTATGCCCGGAAAGGCGAGAAACCCGGTGTTGGTGGAGTAGGTGGCGTTCCAATTTCCGTGGATGAAGGCCACCGAGGCGTAGTAGGTACTCCACAGATCAGCAGGTGAGAGCCACGACGACGGAGTGTGTTGGACGACCGGCCCCCACCGGAAGAAGTACAGGTTCCCCAAGACGAAGAAGCCAACCGAGAAGACGATGGGCCACGTTCGGCGCGGCAGACTCTCGGCCCTCAACGAACGCCCCCGTTCATTCGTCTGACAAGGACAACCGGCGGCGCCTCACGGCACCTACGCCGGCATCACTACTTGCCGGCTCCGTGCAACGCCAACAGTTGGATGACGAATCCCACAGCGAGAAGGACTCCGGCAACGACCATCGCTGACCGTTCCACCACCCTGCTCATCGTCCGGAGACCGAACACCCCCGACAAGATGACGGCGACACCGCCGGCGGCGGCGATGACGAGCCCGATTTCCTGCATATGGCGCTTCTGCGCAGCGGTCACGGCCAGAACGAGATCCATCGACGGAGTATCGCCTACCTTGCCGAACAACGCCACATCGGCTCCCCCCGGCGAGCGGTCGAGCGGTCGGGTCCACCGCCTCCATGGACTGGGGCCAGCACTGGCGGGTGGGGACGGTAGCGTCGTCGACCATGCCGATCTACGCCCTGGGCGACCAGAACCCTGAGATCGATCCCGAAGCGTTCGTCCACCCTGATGCCGTGGTCATCGGGGACGTGACCCTCGGACCCGCCGCCACCGTCTGGCCCGGCGCCGTCCTGCGGGGCGACTACGGGCGGATCTCCGTCGGGGCCCGGACCTCCATCCAGGACGGAACGGTGGTCCATGCCGGGCCCGGCTTTCCCACCCTGATCGGTGCCGGGTGCGTCGTCGGCCATCTCGTCCATCTCGAGGGATGCATCTTGGAGGACGAATGCCTGGTCGGTTCCGGCTCGGTGGTACTCCACCACGCCGTGGTCGGAACCGGGGCCACCGTGGGAGCGGGGGCCGTGGTCCCCAATCGCGTGCAGATCCCGCCCGGTGCCCTCGCCGTCGGTGTTCCCGTCGTGATCAAGCCTGATCGCTCGCACACCGGCAGCATCCGCCTGGCGGCGGGTGAGTACATCAAGAACGGCCGCCGGTACCGCACGGAGCTCCGACGCGTCGACTGACCGTCATGCGTCGGAGCGGCGCTCGCGGCGCAGGAACACTTCGACGGGTGGAGCGGGATATCCGGCCCGTTCGCCCGGACGCCACCCGGCTTCCAGCTTTTGCTCGGCCACACCGCCGTCGGCCCAGATGTGACACGTGTTGCGAGCGAAGAGTGCAGGGCGCGCCGACGGTGCCACATCGAGGTTCCGCCAGTCCCGGTCGCGCGCCCGCGCCGAGGTGACCGCTTGAATGACGACGGGTCCGACGGTGCGAGCCAGCTGCTCGAGGTGCGTGCATCCGCGCGCTCCGCCGAAGCGGTCCTGCACGGCGCGCGTGTACCCGCGACTGACGCTCAGTCCGACGAGGTCGCCGAAGGCATCGGTGATGGATGGACACTCGGCATGCGGGAAGCGCGCCATGGTGGCGTTGGCCGCCGTGATGGTGAGATCTTGCTTCCGGATGGTCAAGGTGAGCTCCATGTCGTGGACGTGTTCGACCTTGTCGGTACCCGACGCCCAGGGACGCTCGTCACGCAGACGACCGGTGATGGAGACGCAGTCCCCCTCGTCGTAGGCGTCGAATTCGATGACCCGTCGATGAAGCGGGATCCGCTCGGCACCCCCGGCGACCTTCCCGACGCTCATGACGCGAAGGCCGGCGGAGATGGGGCAGAGGTGGTGGTGGTCTCGGTGCTCATGGCTCCGATCCTGGCACTCCCACCGAACCCCGAACGCCGGCCCCCGCCGCGGTAACTCTCTACTTCACGGTGAGAGTTCAGGAGGGTACGGTGATCCACATCCGCCCGATCGGGCACCGAGCCGCAGGTCAGAGCACCCACCCAGGGGCCCGTGCGGCCCACCTCCCGCCGACCACCACTGCGGTACACCGAGGCCGGACCCGGTCGTTCCCGTCGTGGGCCATTTCGCCCGGCCGGCTGCGGAATCTCGCCCTCGGGGGCTCGTCGAGAAGAACGGGGTCCGAAGGATTCACGCCGGCAGCCGGGTCCGGGAAATTCCCCGGGGGTCACAGCTCCGTAACTACCGCGATGTGACCATTTCCCGGGTACGATGAACCTGCACCTGAGGTGGAGGAGGAACCAGATGGTCGATCGATCCCCGGACACCGCCGTGACTTCCGAGTCGGACGCGGTGGGTCGGACCAGTGAGGGTTTTCGCGGCCCTCAGGTCTGCACTCTCGTCGGTATCACCTACCGGCAACTCGACTACTGGGCGCGCACCGGACTTCTTCGACCGTCCATCGCCGATGCACGCGGCAGTGGTACCCAGCGGCGTTACTCGTATCACGACGTCCTCGAACTCAAGGTCATCAAACAACTGCTCGACGCCGGGATCTCTCTGCAACGGGCGCGACGCGCCGTGGAGTGCATGCGCCAGGGTCTCGGAGGAGATCTGGCCGCCACCAATCTCGTGCTGGTGGGGACCGACTCGGTCCTCGCCCACAGCGACGGCGAAGTCGTCGATCTGCTCAAGGGCGGGCAAGGCGTCCTGAACATCGTCCCGCTTTCTGGCGTCGTGGAAGAGCTGAATGCGGACATCCTGCGTATCGAGCGCGAGTCGCGGGTCGCTCCCCTGGTCGGCATGACGCCGGCTGCGGGGGAGGCGGCGGGCGGTTGAACGTGGGGTCTCGACGGGGGAGAGGGTCCCGCTGACGATGCCGTTCGCTCACGAGTCTGAGCGCCATTTCGCCGAACTCCTCGATTTCTACGGGGTGCGGTGGGAGTACGAGCCCGTGGAATTCGTCCTCGAGTGGAACGAGGACCGCACGCCGGCGGCCGCCTTCCGACCGGACTTCTATCTCCCCGACCACGCCTGCTTCATCGAGCTGACCACCCTGTCCCAGAAGCTCGTCACCCGGAAGAACGCCAAGGTCCGGCGGTTGCGTGAGCTTCACCCCGAGGTCGAGGTGAAGCTGCTCTACCAACGGGACTATCTGGCCCTTCTGGGCAAGTACGGGTTCTCTCGGCCTTCCTCGCCCGCCGCATAGGCTGCAAGGCGTGACGCCGCCCACGTCCACGCCGTCCCCCGCCAGCGCGCCCGCCCGGGAGACCACTGCCGAGGGGACCGGGCTGCGCCATTCGCCACTGGAGGAGGCCCACCGCGCCCTCGGGGCCAAACTGGTCGAGTTCGGGGGATGGCTGATGCCCCTGACCTACGGCAGCGGAACGCTGGCCGAGCACCGGGCCTGTCGCCAAGATGCGGTCGCCTTCGACGTGAGCCATCTGGGCACCGTCCGGATCGAGGGGACAGGTGCGTTCGACCTCCTACAAGAGCAACTGAGCAACGACCTGCGCAAGATCGCCGCCGGACGGGCCCAGTACACCCACCTTCTCGACCCGGTCGACGCCTCGGTCACCGACGACATCATCGTCTGGTGGATCGCCGACGGCATCTTCGACGTCATGCCCAACGCCTCCAACACGGCGCGGGTGCGAGAGGCCATCGGGGGGCGAGACACCACCGCCGATCGGGCCGTCATCGCCGTCCAGGGACCCGGTGCCCGACGCCGCCTCGAGCCCACCGCCCCCGAGGCGGCCGCGGTGGCGCGCTTCGCCGTGACGACGTTTACCTGGCACGGCGCATCCTGCACGGCAGCCGGGACCGGGTACACCGGGGAGGACGGTGTCGAATGCTCAGTTCCGGCATCGGTGGCCCCGGACTTCTGGCAGGCGGTGCTGGCCACCGGGGTCGTTCCCGCCGGCCTCGGGGCACGCGACACTCTGCGGCTCGAAGCCGGCCTGCCGTTGCACGGACAGGATCTGGGACCGGGCATCACGCCGCTGCAGGCCGGGCTCGGCTGGGTCGTGGGTTGGGACAAAGGGGAGTTCCGTGGTCGCCAGCCTCTCGAACGCGAGCGCCAGGCGGGCCCGCGGCGGCTCTTGCGCGGCCTCATCGCCGAAGGTCGCCAGCCCCCTCGCCACGACGATCTCGTTCTCGGCGACGGCGCCAGGGTGGGCACGGTGACGAGCGGAAACTTCTCTCCTGTGCTCGGCCACGGGATCGCCATGGCCCTGGTCGACACGGCCGCCCAGGTGGGCGTGGACGACGAGTTGACGCTCGAGGTCCGTGGGCGCCGGATTCCGGCACGCGTCACCACGCTGCCGTTCGTACGCGCCGGGCAGAGCGCCGGCCACGACGCGGGAGGGCGCTGATGTCCGGTTACACCCCGCACACCGAGGCCGAGGTGGCCTCCATGCTGGAGTTCCTGGGGCTGTCGTCGCTCGACGACCTCTTCGCCGTCGTTCCCGCCGCCCTGCGACTGGCCGGCGGGCTCGATCTCCCCGACGGGATGCCCGAGCCCGACGCCTTCGCCTCCATCGACGATCTCTCCCGAGCCAACCGTCCGGCCGGGCGCGACCTGGTGTGCTTCGCCGGCGGCGGTGCCTACGACCACGAGGTCCCGCCCGTGACCCGGGCCCTGGCCTCGCGCTCGGAGTTCGTGACCTCGTACACGCCGTATCAACCGGAGGTGGCCCAGGGGGTGCTCCAGGCGGTCTTCGAGTTCCAGACCCTGGTGGCCCGGCTGACGGGGATGGAGGTGGCCAACGCCTCTCTCTATGACGGCGCTGCCGCCACCGTCGAGGCCGTCAACCTGGCGGTGGCGGCCACGGGACGGCAGACGGTGTGGGTGTCGCGCGGCATGAACCCGACCTGGCGGCAGGTGCTCGCCACTTTCAGCGCCGGGACCGGCCACCGGTTGGTCGACGTCGCCCTGGCCGACGGCACCACGGACTGGACGACCGCCGAGACCGGCGGTGACGCCCCCGGCGTGGTGCTCGTCGCCTACCCCAACTACCTCGGCTGCCTCGAGGACCTGGCCCGGGCCCGTGAGGTCTGTGACCGGACAGGAGCGATGCTGGTGGTGGCCTTCGATCCCATCGCCGCCGGTGTCCTGCGGCCGCCGCGTGACTGGGGTGCCGACGTGGTGGTGGGGGAGGGCCAGGCCCTCGGCCTGCCGCTCAGCTTCGGCGGTCCCTATCTCGGCCTTTTCGCCTGTGGCCTGACCGAGGTCCGACGCCTACCGGGCCGGCTGGTGGGCGAGACGGTGGACGCCGAGGGACGGCGGGCCTACGTCTCGACCCTGCGGGCGCGCGAACAGGACATCCGGCGGGAGAAGGCCACGTCCAACGTGTGTACCAACCAGACCTTGATGGCGGTGACGGCAGCCATCCAGCTCGGCTGGTTGGGGACGTCCGGCATGGCCGAGGTGGCGCTGCGCTCGGCCCGCGGGACCCGGTACTGCCGGGATCGGCTGCTGGCCATCGCCGGCGTCGAACCCCTGGCCGGCGCGGCGGTGCTCAGGGAGTTCGCCGTCCGCCTCCCCCTGTCGGCGCCGGTCGCGATCGAGCGGCTCGTCGACGAGGGATTCCTGGCCGGCATCGCCCTTGACGCCGGCTACACCGGGGGCAGCGACGACGGACTGCTCGTGTCGGTGACCGAACGCCGGACCCGGACCGAGATCGACGCCTTCGTCGATGCCATGGCCAAGGTCGTCCACTGATGGACACGGTGGTGGACGACCTGACGGCGGAGCCGGCCGCCGGAGGTCGGGCGTCGAGTGCCCCGCTGCTCGGCCGCGACACAGAGCCGACACTCTTCGAGCTCTCGCAACCCGGCCGGCGGTCGTGGCAACTGCGGACCACCGGTGTCCCGGAGCTCCCCCTCGAGGAACTGGTTCCCTCCGAGCACCGCCGGGCGGGGCCGCCGGGCCTGGCCGAGGTGTCCGAACGCGATCTGGTGGCGCACTTCACCCGCCTCAGCCACCGGCAGTTCTCCGTCGATCTCGGGGCCTATCCGCTCGGGTCGTGCACCATGAAGTACAACCCCAAAATCTGTGACACCGTGGCCGCCCTGCCCGGACTGGCCGACGTCCACCCCGCGGCACCGGCCTCCTGTACCCAGGGCTGGCTCCAGCTGCTGGTCGAACTCGAGCAGCAGCTGTGCGAGATCACCGGCATGGCCGCCGCCACCCTGCAACCGGCGGCGGGAGCGGCGGGCGAGCTGACGGGACTGCTCCTCATGCGCGCCTGGCACGATGCCCACGGCGGCCGGCGGCACAAGGTCGTCATCCCCGACTCGGCCCACGGCACCAATCCGGCCTCGGTCACCTTGGGCGGCTATGAGGTGGTCACCGTCCCGAGCGATACCCGGGGCTGTGTGGATCTCGCCGCCTTGAAAGCCGTGCTCGACGAGGACGTCGCCGGGATCATGCTCACCAACCCGAACACCTTGGGCCTGTTCGAGGAGGATATTTCTGCCATCGCCGCCGCCGTCCACGAGGTGGGCGGCCTCCTCTATTACGACGGTGCCAACCTGAACGCCATCGTCGGCGTGGTACGTCCCGGGGACATGGGCTTCGACATCGTCCACCTGAATCTGCACAAGACCTTCGCCACCCCCCATGGCGGCGGCGGTCCCGGGGCCGGCCCGGTGGCCGTGTCCGAACGGCTGGTGCCCTATCTGCCCGGGCCCCGGCCGGCTCTGCTGGCCGACGGCGCCGGCCCCCGCTACGGCTGGACGACGACGCCGCAGTCCATCGGTCGGGTCCATTCGTGGCACGGCAACGCCCTGGTGCTCGCCCGGGCCTTCACCTACCTGCTCGTCCACGGGGGCGACGGCCTCGAGCGGGTGGCCCAACTGGCCGTGCTGAACGCCAACTGGCTACGGGTCCGGCTGTCGGGGACCTACGACGTGCCCTACGACCGACCCTGCATGCACGAGTGCGTCCTCTCGGCCTCGTCGCTCAAGAAGACCAGCGGGGTGAAGGCCCTGGACGTGGCCAAACGGCTGCTCGAAGAGGGCTTCCACTCACCGACCGTCTACTTCCCGCTGATCGTGGACGAGGCGCTGATGCTGGAACCGACCGAGACGGAGAGCGTGCAGACCCTGGAAGCTCTGGCCGGCGCCATGGAAAGAATCGCCGCTGACGCCGTGCTGCCCGGGGGAGCGCAGTACGCCGCCCAGGCGCCGCATGCCACGCCGGTCCGGAGGGTCGACGAGGCCCGCGCGGCGCGGTCGCTCGTCCCCACCTTCGACGCCCGACGCTGACCACCTCGCCCCACCGAGGTTGCCCTCAGGTCTTTTGCTTGGCTTCGCGCTCCGCCGCGTGGTCGGTGATGGCCTGCATGATGGCGCCGCCGACAGCACCGATGAACTCGGGCCGGTTCTCCGCCGCCCAGTCCCGCGAGCCGACGAGCGAGGGCAGGCTGCCTTGGAAATGCGGCATCACCTCTCGGGCGAAAAGCTCATAGGAATGCAGCGTCGCCTCCCGGTTAGCCCATTCGTGAGCCATCAGCAAGAAGGTGCCGAAGCCGCCGGACTGCTCGACCAGCCGCGTGATCTGGGCCACGGCCATCTCCGGGGTGCCGACCACGGCGAAGCCCGTCTCCATCAGGGCGTCGACCAGCTTGTCGGGGTCGAGGGTGGCCGGGGCCAGGGGCAGGGCGGCCACCCGTTCGAAGTAGTCGACCCACTGGGCCAATCCGAAGGCCACGTCCTTGCGGGCCTGGGCTTCGGTCTCGGCGATGTGCATGGGGCCCACCAGCCGCCACTTGGAGCGGTCCACGGTGGTGCCGAATTCAACGGCGCGTTCCTCCATGGTCTGCCAGTGCGAGCCCAGGATGTCGAAGCCCCCGGCCGTGGTGGCCCCGATGGAGAGAAGCGACAGGCCGAACCGGCCGGCCGCCCTCGGTCCGGCCGGCGACACCTGGGCGGCCACGGCCACCTCGAACCGGGGGTGGCTATAGGGCCGCAGCTGCAGCCGGGCGTCCTGCAGGGTGAACCAGTCTGTCTGGCGCGACACCAACTCGGAGCCATCGAGCAGCGCCAGGATGGCCTCGAGCGACTCCTCCATCCGGGCCCGCTGATCGGCGGGGTCGATGCCCATCATGAAGGCGTCGGAGGGTAACGCCCCGGGGCCGACCCCGAACATGACCCGGCCCCGGGTGATGTGGTCGAGAAGGACCATCCGGTCGGCCAGGATCAGGGGTTGGTGGTAGGGCAGCGAGCTCACGCCCGTTCCCAACCGGATGTTCTTGGTCCGCTGGGAGAGAACGGCGATGGCCACCTCGGGCGAGGCGATGATCTCGTAGCCGGCCGAATGGTGCTCCCCGATCCAGGCTTCGTGGAAACCCAGTTGGTCCATCCGGACGACGAGCTCGAGGTCGCGCTCGATGGCCAGCGTCGGGTTCTGCCCGACGGGATGGAAAGGGGCGATGAAGGCGCCGAAGGTGAGCGGCCGGTTCACGGTGATGTCCTCTCAGGTTTGGTGTGCCGGCGCGGGCGCCTGCAATGGAGTCAGTCGAGAAGGTCGGGTTGCTCCCGCACGATGCGGTTGTAGAGGGGTTGGAAGCTGAGCCAGCCGCTGTAGTGGCTGCCCACCTGGCTGCGTGTCAGCTCGGCCACATCTCTGTCGATGAGCACAGGTGTCCCCGCCGCCTCGGCCAGCAGCTGGGCCTGGCAGGAACGCTCCATGGTGATGAACCACCACACGGCCGCGTCGACCGTCTCGCCCACCGTCAGCAGCCCGTGGTTGCGCAGGATCACGGCCTTGTTGGTCCCGAGGGCGCCGCCGATTCGCTTGCCCTCCTCGGTGTCGACCACCACGCCGGTGTAATCGTCGAACAGCCCGTGATCCTCGTAGAAGGCGCAGACGTCCTGGGTGATCGGATCGAGCGTCCGGCCCAGGGCGGACCAGGACTTGCCGTAGACGGAGTGCGAATGGGCGGCGGCCACCACGTCGGCACGCGCCGCGTGCACCTGGGAGTGGATGGCGAAGGCGGCCCGGTTCACCGGCCGGTTCCCCTCGACCACGTCTCCCTTGGCGTTCACGCACAGAAGGTCGGAGACCGAGATGTGGCCGAAGTGGACGGCGAACGGGTTCACCCAGAAGAGCTCGGGGTCTTCGGGGTCACGGGCGGTGATGTGCCCGGCCACCCCCTCGTCGAAGCCGAACTTGGAGAACAGCCGGAAGCCGGCGGCCAGCCGCTGCTTGCGGTGCAGCCGCTGCTCCTCCACGGTGGCAAAGACCGGGGGCATGGGCAGTTGCTTGGTCCGGTCCTCCGCTGTGATCGACATGGTCGCCTCCTTGGCCGCGAACGTCCCGTTCGTCGGCCGCCAAGAAGTCTACGACCAGAGCCTCGCGCCCGGAGAGGGTCGACCCCCGCCATCGCCCACCCACGAGACCAGAGACGATATATTCCATCTTTGATATGGCGAAGCCGACCACAACGACGACAACCCGGAGCGCCGGGCGCCCCCGCACAGCCCCGGCGGGGGAGTCGAAGCGGCGTGCCCCCCGGCCCGGGCCGTGGCGCGGGGAGGACGCCTTCGCCCGCTACGAGCGGGCCCGGACGGCCATCATGGTGGGCAGTGCGGTCCGGGTGGCCCGTCGGCGGGCCGGGGTCAGCCAGGCCGAGCTGGCCAGGAGGGCCAAGACCAGCCAGCCGTCGATCGCCCGGCTCGAGAAAGGCCAGGTCTCGCCCACGGTGATCAGCCTCGACAGGATCGCCCGGGCCCTCGGCACGGAACTGATCATCGACTTCGAACCGGTCTCGGCCGAGGCGGCCAAGACGCCGGTCGTCAAGCCCGCTGCTCCTTGATCCTCAGGCGCGGCCGATAGCGTGGCCGGATGAAGCGCACCGGTCTTCTCGTCCTCGGCTCTCTCGGCCTCCTCGGCACCGCCTGTAGCGGGGGAGTGTCCAACGGCGACCTGTCCGGCCAGACGGCCCCAGAGGTGCTCGCCACCTCCCTGGCCGCCGCCCAGACCTCCGGCTCCGTCCACTTCGAGCTGCTCGGAAAGCGGGCGGGCAAGGCGGAGACCATCGTCGGTGACGCCTCGGGCAGCAGCGGCCGGGAGATCATCACCGTCGGGGCGCTCAAGATCCAGGCCGAGGTGACCGGGGGACAGGCCTTCATCGAGGGCAACGTCGGGGGCCTCGAGGGCCAGATCGGCCTGTCGGCCGCCGACGCCAAGACCTACGCCGGAAAGTGGATCTCCATCGCCAGCACCGACGCCCCCTACGCCTCGGTCACGAAGGCCGTCACCCTCGCCAGCACCCTGACCCAGATCAAGCCCAACGGGCACCTGATCCTCACGGCGGCCACGACCAAGGCCGGGCAGGCCGTCATCGGCGTGAAGGGCGGCCTCCCGGGGCCGGCCTCGAAGGGCACGACCGGCTCGGCCACCCTCTACGTCTCCACGACCCGTCCGACCGTCCCCATCGTCTTCGCCGCCGAGCAGACCTCCAGCGGGGTCAAGGAGACCGACGTCGGCACCTTCAGCCGCTGGGGAACGCCCATCAAGCTGGCCGTGCCCACGGCCACCGTGGCCTTCTCGTCTCTGCCCGGCAACCCGGCCACGACACCCACCACGACACCCACCACGGCGCCCCAGGGCTGACCGGCCGGCCGCCCAGGGGGCCGGAACAGGGGAAATGGTCTCTTCACAGACCCATCGTCACGCCATCCCGACCTCTAGGCTGACTTTACATAAGATACATTATCGGCGGTACGGACCGGTTATCTGGCTCAGCCGAACTCGCCAACGGTAAGAATCACGCCGTGGAAATGCGCTGTGCCGACTGTGGGTGTCTGGTTGACCTTGGGCTGCGGGTCACGACCTGCGGCGACCCGAATTGCTGCTGCCGAGACCTGCCCGTGCCGGAGGTCGACCAACCCGCCGAGGCCCGTCTCCACTCCTCGTCCTCTTCGTCGATGGGTCCGGTCACGGGGCTCCTCGAGGTTCATTCCACGCCACCGGGAGGGGTTACGGCCGGGCCGTCGCACGCCAGGAAGCCCGTCCCCTCGGCGGATAAGGGAGCGGCGAGGGAGGCCTCCGGTGGCCGAGACGCCCGCCGCGGCTTACGCCTCGAAGTCGCGCAGGACGTCGAGAGCCCCCTGCAGGTCACTGGCCCCGGTGGCGGCGATCAGGCCGAGGGCGGCCTCGTGCATCTCGACCAGGTCCAGATCGCTCAGGGAAAGACCCTGGCCGGTATGGCGGGCGGCGGCGTCCCAGGCCTCTTTGAACCGGGTGGCGGCGGCGATGATCCTCTTGCCGTCCATCGGTCGGTGGTCAGTCCCGAGGAGTCGGCGTGAGAGAGATCGACCAGGACCCGTCGGGATCCTTCGCGAACCAGAGCCCCTCGGCCCTGCAGGTCTTGGCCGGATGGGTCTCCCCGTCGGCGTCAGCCCCCGTGGGGTACATCTTGGAGCTCAGTAGTTCTCGACCGCATCGCGGACATTCCGGCCCGGCGGGCAGGTAGCCGAGGCTAGACCATGACACGGATTTGCGCCACCGTCCGTGTCATGACCGTATGTGTGCGTGATATTGCTGCTGTGCGGACGGTCCTTCGTGTGCCGTCGGCCGCCCCACCGCCGGACGGTGGCGAGCCGCCGGCCTCAGGCGGCGCTGTGCTCCGACGCAGTGGAGACGCCCCCCTCGTCGAGCCCTCTTTGGAATTCCCGCCGGACCCGCCGAACGGCCCGGCGGCATGGTCCGGTCGTCGCACACCCCGGTGGCGCCGAGTGGTCCACAACGCGTCTGATCACGACCCGGCGGCCAGGTAGCGCTCGAACCAGTCGAGGGTGCGGCCCCAGCCGTCCTCGGCCGACGCCTGGTGATAGGAGTCGGTCCGGGCATCGCAGTGGAAACCGTGGCCGGCCTCCGGGTAGCGGACGATCTCCGTGGAGACCGGCGCCGTCGCCGTCACCCGGCGCAGCGCTTCCACCTGGTCGACGGGGATGCCCTGGTCCCGGTCTCCGAACAGACCGAGCCACGGGGTCTTCAGGGTGGGGGCCAGCTCCACGAGCGAGGGCATGCCGAAGCGCCCCTCGGCCACTCCCCCGCCGTAGAAGGTGACGGCGGCGCCGAGGGCCCGACGGACGGCGGCCAGGAAGACGACCGTGCCGCCCATGCAGAACCCGACGACGCCCACCCGGGGGGCGGCGAACCCGGCATCGGCCAGATACCCGAGCGAGGCGTCGAGGTCGGCCAGGAGGCCGGCCTCGGTGAGCGCCTGCATGTGCGGCATGATCTTCTCGAAATTCCCGTAGTCAAGTACGGGGTCGCCGCTGCGGTGAAACAGATGCGGGGCGACCGCCCGGTAGCCCTCACCGGCGAAGCGGCGGGTCACCTCCTCGATGTGGTCGTTGACCCCGAAGGCCTCTTGCAGCACCACGACGGCTCCCTGTGGCGAACCCGGTGGCTCGGCGTCGTACAGAGCCATCGCGCCGTCAGTCGTGGTCACGGTCACCGTCTTCGCCATCGATACTCCTTCGATCCGGGGGACACCGGTGGTCCGGCCCCCCATCCTGGCCCATTAGCCTGCGCGTCCATGGTCACCGCCGTCTTCTTCCATGCCCATCCCGACGACGAGGCCATCTCCACCGGCGGGACGATGGCCCGGATGGCGGCCGACGGCCACCGGGTCGTTCTCGTCACCGCCACCCGCGGCGAGCTCGGAGAGGTTCCCGACGGCTACCTCTGCCCCGGCGAGACCCTGTCCGAACGCCGGGCCCGGGAACTCGCCGACGCCTGCACCGTGCTGGGCGTGGCTCGCCACGAATATCTCGGCTACGGCGACTCGGGCATGGAGGGCGAGGGCACGAACGACGACCCCGACTGCTTCTGGCGGGCCGACGTGGACGAGGCGGCCGAGCGGTTGGCCGCTCTGCTGCGGGCCGAAGGGGCCGACGTCCTGACCGCCTACGACGAACGCGGCGGCTACGGACATCCCGACCACATCCAGGTCCACCGCGTCGGGCTCCGGGCCGCCGAGCTGGCCGGTGTCCCCCGGGTCTTCATGGCCACCATCAACCGCGACTACCTGCTCGGGCTCGTGGAATCGCAGGAGACCGCCGGCCTGCTCGGCAACGGGCAGGAGCGGCGCTCCGTCGACAATCTCGGGGTGGGCGAGGACCGGATCACGACCGCCGTCGACGTCAGTGCCTTTCTCGACCACAAGCGGCGCGCCATGGAAGCCCACGGGAGCCAGATCTCCGAGACCTCGTTCTTCTTGTCCATGGCGCCCGAGGCTTTCGCCGCCGTCTGGGGCACCGAGTGGTTCATACGGGTGGGAGCCGACGTCAGGCGACCGGTCGAGAATTCCCTGCTGGTCGACACCCCGTAGTCGTGCCCGAACACCCCGACGCTCGCAACGCCCCCGCCATCGTCGACGGGGAGATCGAAACCCAACTGGCCTTTCTCGGCTACCTGCGCCAGTCGGTGACGCGAAAGCTCGTCGGGTTGACCGAAGAGCAGGCCCGTCGGGCCCTGGTGCCGTCGGGAACCAGCCTGCTCGGTCTCGTGAAGCACCTGACCGAAGTCGAGATCTACTGGATACAGCGGCGGTTCTCGGGCCTTGACGTCGACCTCGACACAGACGCTTTCACGGTGACCGACGACGACACCGTGGCCGCGGTGGTCGACGCCTACGACCGGGCCGCGGCCCGGACCGACGAGATCGCCAGGACGGCGGCCGATCCGGATCGGCCCCTGGCCCGGGGCACCCAGGGGCTCACGCTTCGGTGGGTCCTCGTGCACGTGACCGAGGAGACCGCCCGCCACGCCGGCCACGCCGACATCGTGCGGGAGCTCATCGACGGAGCCACGGGCCGGTAACGCCGGCGCCGGGTCTCAGCCGGCTGGCGCCTGGGCCAAGGTCAGCGTGAGCGTCTTCTTCTTCTGGCCGCGCCACAGCGTGACGGTGGCTTTGGACCCGATCGGCAGGGCCTGGACCTCGGTGGTGAGATTCTGCGCCGACGCCACCGTCTTGTTGTTGAAGCCGACGATGACGTCGCCCTGGACGATCCCGGCGCCTTGGGCCGGGGAGTTGGGCTGCACCGACACCACCACGGCCCCCGAGCTGGGGACGAAACCGTAGGCCTGTTGAAGTTGGGCCGTCTCGTCCTCCACCTCTACCCCGATGTAGGCCTTGGAACCGCTCGACGTCCCTCCTTGGCGCAACTGGGGCAGAAGACCCTGAATGGTGGTGGCGGGAATGGCGAACCCGATGTTCTGAGCCGGGGCGTTGCCGTTCGACGATGCCGCCACGGCGGTGTTCATGCCGATGACCTGACCGTCGGAATCGACCAGCGCCCCTCCGGAGTTGCCCGAGTTGATGGCGGCGTCGGTCTGGATGACGTTCGTGAGGGTCTCGGTCACCGCGCTGGTGCTGTCCCCCGCCTGCACCGTCCGGCCGGTGGCGGAGACGATCCCTGACGTCACCGTGGGCGTCCCCGCCGACAGACCGAGGGCGTTGCCGACGGCGATGACGGCGTCGCCGACCTGCAGCTGGCGCGAATTCCCGAAGGTGATGGGTGTGAGGTTCGCCGGCGGGTTGTCGATCTTGAGCAGAGCGACGTCACTGCTCGGATCGGCCCCTACCAATTTCGTGGGCAGTGCCGTCGTCTGGCCGTAGAGGGTGACGGTGATGGCGGTGGCGCCGGCGATGACGTGGTTGTTGGTGATCACCTCGCCGTCGGTCGAGATGATCATGCCCGTGCCCTGGGCTTCGACCGTCCCACCCGCCACGCCACCGAAGAGCCCTCCCCCACTGGCGGAATTGGGGCCCTTGGCGTCGATCGACACCACTTCGGGGAGGATGCTCTTCACGATGGTCGGGATCGACGCGTTGCCGGCCACGGCGGGACCGGGACTGGCCGATCCCACCCTGATGGTCGGCGTGCCCGTCGACGTGCCGCCGGTGCCCAGCGCCTCGGCCACGCCCGCCCCCACCGCCCCACCGATGAGGGCGGCCACCACGGCGGTGACGAGCCAGCGCGGAGATCGTCCGGAGGTCGGCGCCGTGGCGCTCGGGGCCGGCGGTGGCGGCCAGGCCGGGGGCGGGGCCGAGGGCCCGCCGAAGGGCGGGGGGCCATAGGGCGGCACACCGCGAGGCGTGCCCACCGGAGGCCATGACGATCCTGATGATCCGGCCGCCGGGGTCGGGGGCGACCATCCGGAACCGGGGGGCGGCGGGTCGGCGGCCGGGGGCGGCGCCGTGGAGGTCCATCCGAGGGTCCCCCCCGGGAGCGGAGCCGGCTGGGCCGGCGGTGCGTCCGAATGCACCGGTGAATGCCCTGGTGAATGCACCGGTGCATGCACCGGGGAACCGAGGGGTACGGCGGTCGGGGGCGGCGCCGGGGTCCCGGCCGTATGGTTGCCCAGGCTGGGAGGTGGCGTCGGGATCCCTTGCTCGCGGCTGGCAGGCTCCTGGGGCTCGTCTTCCACCGTGGGTGCTCCTATCGTCGGAAACGGAAGGGAACGTCAGTGCGTGGTTCGGCCTGGCGGTGCCGTTCATGGCCACAATCGCTCATGGCCACAATAGGGACGCCACCGGCGCCGGTGGCGCGCATGGGACCATATTCACAGGACCTCCACAACATCGCGCACGTGCCCGGAGCAGGACGGGAACAGATCTGGGCATCGCGGTGTTCTCAAACAGCCACTGTCGGCGGTAGCGTGGTCGCTCGGATGTCTCGTCGAATCGATATCGAGCTGACCAGCCGTCGTGACGACGGATCGTGGACGTGGCGCGCCCCTGGGGCCAAGCACCCACGAGGCTCCCTCGACGGCGAGCTGGTCCCTTCCGTGGCCAAGGTGGGCGACGTCCTGCGGGCGGAGGCTGATTTCGAGCTCGAAGGCATAACGGTCGTCTCCGTCCAGGCCCCCCGGGTGGTCGACACCAACGGCGGTGGCCCCGAGCGGATCGAGGTCGTGGGGTCCGGTCGCGACAAGGGGGACGGGGTCTCGGTGACCCTGGTCCCCGGTAGCCGCCGACAACGCGACGACGGCGACGGCGATCGACGACCGCGGCGTGGTGCCGGCGACCGCGGGGCGGGCCGTCCCGGCCCGGTCCGGCCGACAGCCGGCCGCTCCGCTCCCGGACGCGACGGTCCGCCCAGCCGCGACCGTGCGCCTCGGCGTGACGGCGCCTCGCCCGGCGACGACCGAGGACGCGGGGCCGATGGCGCCGGACGCCCGCGTCCCACCGAGCGCGCCGGCGGACGCCCGGGACCCGAGACGTCGGGACGCGGTAGTGCGGATCGTCCGTCAGGTGATCGATCCGGCGCCGGTCCGCGCCGCGGCCGCGAAGAACGACCGCAACGGCGCGACCGGCCCCGTCGCCCCGAAGTCGTGACCACCAATCGCAACGCCGCTCTGGCCGCGCTGAGCGCCGAGCAGATCCCCGTGGCCGAACAGCTCCTGCGCGGGGGTATCCCCGCCGTCCGTCAGGCCATCGACGAGCAGAACACGCGGGCCCGCTCCGAGGGCCGAGCCGAGATTTCACCCCAACCCCTTCTCACCATGGCCGAGGAGCTTCTGCCCAGGATGACCCTGGCCGCATGGAAGGACCGCGCCGTGACCTTGCGCGCCGCCGGGCGCGAGGCGCCTCTGCGTGAGATGCGCTCGGTGGTGGCGGGCGCCTCGACCGTCTCGCTCGACGACGAAGGACGCGAGCTCGTCGGAGCGCTCCGGGAAGCTCTCGATTCACGCGTGGCGGCGTTGCGGGTGGCGTGGCTCGCCCGGGTCGTCACCGCTCTCGACGAAAGTCGTGTGGCCGAAGCGCTGCGGGTGGCGGCCAAGCCCCCCGAGCCGACGGCACGGATTCCCGCCGACCTCGCCGTTCGCCTGGCCGAGACGGCGGGCAGCAGTATGGCCCCGACGTTGGACGAGGCCCAGTGGAAAGACCTCCTCGACGCCGTGATCAACTCCCCCGTCCGCCGGACGGTGAAGCCCGTGGGTCTTCCGGCCGAGGCCTCGCCGGAACTCCTCACCGCGGCGCGCCACGCCGCCGGACTGGTCCCGGAACTGGCCCGCCTGCTCGGCCTTCCCATCCCACCACCTCCCGGGCCCCGCCGAGCCGGAGCCGTGGCCGCCCGCCGGGGCTGACCGACCCTACCGGCACGACCTCACGGCGTCGCTCATTCGAGTACGCCGTGCTCCACCAGGAACTCCTTCAGGCCTTCGACCAGGATCAGGTCCGTCACCTCGGCCAGGGGCACCCAGGTGGCGGCGGCGGCGTCACTTCCGGCGGTGGGGATACCTCGTTCGTCGAGGACGACCGCGAAGTCGAGGATCACGTAGTGGTACCCCTCGGCCCGCCGTTCGGCCCAGCCGACCAGAGGTCCGCACCGGACCGGCAGCGCCGTCTCCTCCAGGACCTCGCGCTCGACGGCGCCGGTGACCGTCTCCCCCGCCTCCACCCGTCCTCCGGGCAAGCTCCAGCACCCCACCTGCGGCGGCGTGGCCCGCTGGACCATCAGCAGGGTGCCCTCCATCACCGCGACAGCGCCGACGGCCACGACCGGTGGGGCCGGCACCCGGGAGGACGGCGGCACCCGGGAGGACGGTGGCACCCGGGAGGACGGTGGCACCCGGGAGGACGGTGGCACCCGGGAGGACGGTGGCACCCGGGAGGACGGTGGCACCCGGGAGGACGGTGTCACCCGAGGAGTCGGTGCATGGTGAGAAGTCGGGCCTTGAAACCCGACGCCTCCAGGAAGTTCTTCGTCTGCCGGTCCCCGGGCAGGGCGGTGACGTCGACGCCGCGGCATCCCGACGACGTGAACCAGGCCATCAGGTCGTCGAGCAGGGCGCGCCCGACACCCACACCTCGGGCGTCGGGCTCGACGAAACAGGCGTCGATGACACCCAAGGTGGCCTCGCCCACGGCGTCGATGCGACCCAACGCCAGACCCACCACGGTGTGGTCGATGGTGCCCACCAGAACCCGTCGCCGGACGTCGGCGATCAGGCGGTCGAGCCCTCCAGGGCGCAGAAGCGCCTTGGCCACCAGCCCGGTCTCGCGGCGCGAGAACAGTGGGCCGCCGCGGACATGCTGCAGGGAGTCGAGCGCGCCACGACAGAGTTCGGCGCAGCGGTCACCGTCAGCGCGCACCGCCGGTCTGGCTGACTCCACGATCCTGACGTCCGGGTGGCTTCGGTCGTTACTCGGCGTCGACTCCGGCGAGCAATTGCTCCACGCGGTTCAAGATCGTCCGCCGGTGGCGGTGGGACTGCTCGTGCTGGCGGACCTCGATCAGCTCGCTGTGCGACAGGCCGGCCAGGCGCTGGACGACCTGCGACGCCGACAGGCTGTCGTAGCCCGGGATGGCCAGGGCCGGCAACACACCGTTTCCGTTCACCGCCGGCGCCGGCGTCGTGGGTGCGGACGGCGCGTCGTAGAACGGGGCGGACTCGGCGGTGGCGGGCTCAGGGGTGAAAGCGTCCGGGGTGGGCCCCGAAGGCGACCGGGTCGGAGACGGAGGTCTGGGCATGCGCTGGCTGACCAGCTGGCCCAGTTGCCGTCGACCCATCTGGACAGCCGCTTGACCGACGAGGCGCGCCGTGCGGACCTGGCCTTCGAGACGGTGCCTGCCCTTGTCCACCAGCTTCGGGAATTCCTCCACCGCCACCAGAACCAGGCCGGCCGGGGCGAACACGACCAGGTCGAGCACGCGCTCGGCGGGCGCCTTGTTGTCAGTCATCTCCCCGCCTCCCGGCCTTCGGCGACGACACGTTCACACGCAATCCCGGCACAGCCCCTTGTCGGGGTCGGCCAGCTGGCTGGCGTTCTTGACGAGGAAGCACGACCGGCAGACGAATTCGCCGGCCTGCTTGGGCAGGACCCGCTCCGAGACCTCGGAGCGGTCATCGGGCTCGGCCACTTCCTCGTCCTCGACTTCCTCCTCCTCGACGACGAGCCGTTCCTTCAGGATCTCGTCCAGGCTGGCCTCGACGTCTTCGTCGTCGACGTCCTCGTCGTCCTCCTCGGCCTCCTCGGCGGCGGCCGGCGCGGCGGCCGCCGGCGCCTTGGCCCCCTTGGCCGCGGGCACCACGACGGGGTCCACGTCAACGAGCACGTCGTCGACCAATTCGTCGTCGACCAGGTCATCGACCAGATCGTCGTCATCGGCCAGAGGATCGGCGAGATCTTCGTCGATCAGGTCATCGTCGGGGAGATCCTCGAGCTCGACACCCTCGAGCTCGTCGGGTTCTGTCACTTCATCCAGGTCGTCGGCCATCTGTGCCCTTCGGGAGGTCGTCTGACGCGCGGGAGTGTATCTGCTCCGATCGGCGATCCAGACCACCTCAGGGGGGCCAGTTCACCGCGGGGCGCGCGAAACCGGCTTCGGCGGTTCCGTGGGACGGGGCGGTAGGGCCCGGGGGACCTTTGGTGCCATCTCCCCCATCACGATCGTGTCCGCCGACGTGATGGTGGGACGTTCTCTACTCAGTCCCTCGGACCACCCTTCCGCCTCTCACAGCATCCCCCCCGCAGGCTCGATCCGGCCGGGGACCACCGGTCGCGGGCCCATGGGGCGTCTGGGACTCGCCGCACACTAGGCCGCTGGGTGCCGATCACGTCAAGCCTCGTTCTTTGCCGTCCACCAGGGAGTTCGCGCGTCATCCCTGGTCACGGGTCCAGCGGTTTTCGTGGCCAAATACCTCCGGAACATGCCGCCTGCGACACGGGCGCGGCCGCCTCCCGACGGGCTTCGGCCCGCCTCTCGGCGTCAAGGCGTTCGAGTTCATGTTCGCCGTGATCCACGAAGGTCATGGCCTCGGCGATGAGCCGGTGCCCGGCACGTTCGGCGATGAGCCGATGCATCTGCTGCACGACGCGGCGATAGACGGGGTGCCCTTGCTGGCCCGAACGCAACTCGAGGACGTGCATGGCCTCCCGGGCGTTCATCTGCATCACGTAGCGGATCCGGAATGCGAGAGCCACGGCATAAGGGGCTTGCTGCGGGAAGGTCGGTGCCATGTCCTCATAGAGATCACGGCAACGCGCCAGCGACGTCTCGAACGCACCTTCTATGCCCGCCTCGGTGACGATGTCCGGGACGTCGTAGCCGAGTGACGGGGTCAAGGGCTGCCATTCGATACTCAACATCCGGTGCCTCTGGAGATCCCGGAAGGCGCCGTAATCGGAGACGATGTCGAAGCGGTAGTCGGTGCGTTCGAAAGCCCGTCCGGGGCGGTGCCGGCGATTCGTCCTGTCCCCCACATAGGCGCGGACGATTGCTCGCTTGTCCTCGGCGCCGAGAGCCCGCACGCGCCGCAAGGCCTCATTCTCCGGCCACGGGATGTGCGGATAGCACATGGCGGCGATGACCTTGTCCTCACCGTCGGGATCCCAGTCGTCGAGGGTGACGAGGGCCGACACCTCCTCTTCGGCGTTGTGGCGGTCCGGCCACAATTGGCCGACCAGCTCGTCGACGTCTGTGCGGGTGGCGGCCAGATAGTCGGACCACCGGCCGCCGCGATCGGCGAGATCGACGCGTTGGAGGAACGAAGGAATGACTTTGCGCAGTTCCGTCAAGATGAGATCGGCGTAGCGGCGAGCCTCGGGCAGAGGATGCGAACGCATCCTCAGAAGTAACATCTCGTAGGCCTGTCCGGTGCCGTAGATGCCGACATTCGACAACGAGCCGGCGGGTAGGAGCCCACGCAGGGCGTCGAGCGCCTTAGCCCGTATCGATTGACGGTGGACGAAATCCGAATCGCCGGGCTGGCGCGGGAAGCGCCGGGTCAGAAAACCCTGCAGCTCCGGGAGCAGGGTGGCGTAGGTGTCGAACATGCGGTCCATGTCGCCCACGAAGCGGGCGCCGAAGGGCGAATCGAGGACATCGGGATCGCGGTAGTAACGGTAGTGGCCGGTGGCCAGGCGGGAGTCGTAGACGATGTAGCGCGTCGACTGCTCCAGATAGGCCATCAACCGACCCCACTCGAGCACCTTGGTCAAGACGTTGGAGGCCTGTTCGCAGGCCAGGTGGACACCGCCCAGCTGGGCCACCGAATCGTCGCCGTACTCGAAGAAGACCTTCTCGTACAGCTCCTCGGCTCGGCGCAGGCCCATGGTGGCGTCCACGCCGGCGTCGCCGGTCACGTCCAGGTCGCCCACGAATTCGTCGAGGAAGAGGCGGCGCAGGCTCTTCCCCGAACGCGAGTACCGGGCGAAGAGGGCGCCTTTCACCACTTCAGGCAGGTTGACCAGGGCAAAGACGGGACCTTCGAGATTCGTGACGTACGGGCGGAGGATCTCCGCCTCATCGTCGGTGAACGTCTCGTCGGCATAGGGGAACATGCCCGGGCAACACTACGGCTGGCCCGCGGCCGCAGTGGCGGACCCCGCCCAGCCAGGACCGCGAGGCTCCGTCAGGCCCCCGCCGGGCTCCCCGGCGCCTCTCCAGGGGCCGCTTCCGGTCCCTCCGACGGCCCCTGCGGGTCCGTCTCGTCGGTCTCGGGGTCGGCGATGGGCGGACCCACCGAGGAGGCCACCACCCCGCGCTGAAGCGCGGTGGCCGCCCGGTGGGCGGTGGCGGCGGTGGTGGGATCGGGGGCCACCGTGGCCAGCTGCCGGAGAAGGTCCACGAGCTGTTTGGCATTGCGGACGAAGTCGCCCGGAGCCAGTTCTGCGCGTTCGAGGACGCGGGCCAGCCGCTCGCCCCGGGCCCACCGCCACGCCACCTCGGCGAAGCCCAGGTCGGGGGTACGCGTGCGCGCCAGATGGGCCTCCTCCTCGTCGTCGCGCAAATCCTCGGCGCGCGCCACCAGGGCGTGGAGCCGGGGGGCGACGTCCTTCGGGGGTCGGGGCTCGGGGCTCCATCGTCCGGCGCGGACTTCATAGGTGCAGGCGGAGACGACGGCGGCCAGTCCGGCCGGATCGAGACCGTCGAACAGGCCGTCGGCCAGCGCCTCGGCCACCAGGAGATCGGACTCGTGGTAGATGCGCGCCACCAATTCTCCGCGGGCGGTGAGCTTCCAGGCATCGAGGTCGACGTGGCCCCGACGTTCGAGCAGTCGCAGAGCACGATCCATGCGACGCGAGAGGGCGGAATGATGATCGGTGCTCAGGAACTGGGCGAAAGAACGGTCGAGAATGTCGTAGGCCTGATCGGCGGCATATCGGCGTACCAGGTTGACGGCCAGGTTGTACGTCGCCCGGAATGACGAGGTGAGAGCGGCCGGGGGCGACGTGGCCAAGGTCGCCAGTTCGGGAAGCGACAGCTGCGGCGTCCAGGCCACCACGGCGTGACCGACCGAATCGAGCCCTCGCCGACCGGCGCGGCCGGTGAGTTGGGCGTACTCCCCCGTGGTCAGTCCACTGCGTCCGTGCTGTCGCATCTTGGTGAGCCGTTCGATGACCACCGAACGCGCCGGCATATTGATGCCGAGCGACAGTGTCTCGGTGGCGAAGACCACCCGGAGCAGCCCCGCCGTGAAGCACTCCTCCACTGCTTCTCGGAAGGCGGGGATGAGACCGGCGTGATGCGAGGCCACGCCCGCTTCCAGACCGTTGATCCATGGTCCGTAGCCGAGGACCCGGAGCTCGTCCTCGGGCAGCCCGTCCGTGCGCTGTTCGCAGATGGCGCGGATCTCGTCGCGTTCGGAGGGTGAGGTGAGACGCAGCCCGTCGTCCAGGCAGTGACGTACGGCATCGTCGCAGGCGGCCCGACTGAAGATGAACACGATGGCGGGGAGCATGTCGCGTTGGGCCAGGGCGTCGATGATCTCCGTGCGCCGCGGCGTGGCCAGGCGCGAATGGCGCAATCCTCCAGGCCGGCGGGCCAGCCGGGTGATGCGCTGATCGAGTGCCGCGGCCTGGGGATGCAGGCGGCCGTGGGACAACAGCGGCAGGAGCTCGACCTGGCGGCTGCCCTTCTCGGCGACGGCCACGTGGTTGTGGAGCTTGACCGGTCGATGGCCCTCGGTGATGACGTCGGTGGGCCCGTGGACCGAGGTCACCCAGGCGCCCAGCTGTGCCGCGTTGGACACGGTGGCCGACAGGCACACGAGCACCACGTCGTCCGGGGCCACGATGATGGCTTCCTCCCACACCGAGCCCCGGTAGGGGTCCTGGAGATAATGGACCTCGTCCAGCACCAGCAGCCCCAGCCCGACCAGCTGGGGCGAGCGGGCGAACAGCATGTTCCGGACGACCTCGGTGGTCATGACCACCACCGGCGCGTCCGGTCGGTGCGAGACGTCGCCCGTCAGCAGTCCGATCTGGTCGTGACCGTAGGCGGCGGCCAGTTCGGCGAACTTCTGGTTGGAGAGAGCTTTGAGGGGCGTGGTGTAGAAGGCCTTGCGCCCGGCGGCCAGGGCCCGGGCGATGGCGTAGTCGGCCACCGCCGTCTTCCCCGAGCCCGTGGGGGCGGACACGAGCACCGAGTGCCCGGCATCCAGGGCGTCGAACGCCCGGGTCTGAAAGGCGTCGGGTTCGAATCCGAGGCGCCCGACCACCGCCGCCCGGACGCCGGCGTTCCGGCCGGCGTTGGGCTCGGCGTTAACGGTCACACCGACGGCGTTCTGCGTCGCAGCAGCAGCTTCCCGATGAGAATCGACAGCTCATAGAAGAGATAGAGGGGCACGGCCAGGGCCAACATGGAGAAGGGGTCCCCGCTCGGGGTGATGACGGCCGAGAAGGCGGTCAGGCCGACGATGGCCCAGCGCCGCCACGAGGCCAGCTTCTCCGGCCGCAGGACCCCGGCGAGTTCGAGCGACACCAGGATGACCGGAAACTCGAAGGTCAGTCCGAACACCACCATCAGGGCCACGATGAGGCCGAGATAGTTGCTCGGTGTGTAGATCTGGTGCAGCGATGGCCCCCCCACCTTCTGCAGGAACTGCAGGGCGTGGGGAAAGGTGTAGTACGCCAGCACCGCACCGGCGGCGAAGAGGGTGATCGAGGCCACGATGAAGGGGACGGCGTAGCGCTTCTCGTTGCGGCGAAGACCAGGGGTGATGAACCGCCAGACCTCCCACAAGATGACCGGCGAGGCCAGGAACAGCCCCCCGTAGGTGGCGATCTTGATGCGCAGGGCCAGGCCGTCGAGAGGTCCCGTCACATAGAGCTGGCAATGTTTCGGTCCCACCACGGTGCAGTAGGGCGACTTCAGGAAATTGAGAATGTGGGGGTAGACCACGAACGACACGGTGGCCGTGACCAGGAGCACGGCCACGGTGACGAGCAGCCGGCGACGCAGTTCCCCGATGTGCTCCACCAGAGTCATGGCGTCGGGCGTCGGGCGCGACGACCTGCTTCGGAAAGGGAGTCGGAGGGCCATGCCGGTGGGGGTGTCCGGTGATCAGTTCATGCTCGGGTCGTCGGGCACCACAGGACGCAGCGGACCGACCTCAGCCGAGTGTCCCCGAACGCTTTCGGCCACGCCCGCGTCACCGCTGTTGACGCCGTTGCCGCCGCCGTTGCCGTTGGTGGCGACCGGCGCCGGCGGACCGCTGGAGGGCGTCGTGATCTCGTGATCGACGACCCCGTCGGTGCTCGCCGTCTGGGACTTCTCGTGTTCATCGGCCAGACGGTCGAGGAAGGCCAGGGGCGAGCGCACGGCCTGGGCCACCTCATGGGTGGCGGGGAGATCGGGAAAGGCCCCTCGGACGTCGCTCTCGAGACGGCTGCGGAAGCGGCGGAAATCGCCCCAGGCGGCGCCCAATTGGCGGGCCACGTGGGGAAGCTTCTCGGGTCCCAGGACGATCAGGGCGATCACCAGCAGGACGAGCAGTTTTGCGGGGCTCAGCGACAGCATGCGTTACGGAGTCTACGAGAGGGGGGGCACCGCTGGATGACGGGAGCTGGTCGCAGTCGCCCCGGACGGCACCCGTCCGGGGCCCGATCCCGGCCGACGGAAGGGTCAGAAGACGTGGAGATGCGAGAGGGGCCAGATGCGCATGACCACACGGCCCACCATGAGCGAACGGGAGACGGGACCGAAGAAGCGGCTGTCCTGCGAGTCCGACCGGTTGTCCCCCATGACGAAGTATTCGTTCGGGGGGACCGTCTGCCTCGTGATGTCCGTGGTCACCGTGCCCGGGACCAGATAGGGCTCGTGCAGCACCTTGTCGTCGATAGAGACCCGGCCCCCTCGGGACGAGATGACGTCGCCGGGCAGACCGATGACGCGCTTGACCAGATCGTGGATGCCCGGCTCGGAGGTCTCCTTCGGTGGGGTGGCGAAGACCACGATGGCGCCCCGGCCGACTCCGTGGAGGCGGTAGCTGAGCTTGTCGACGAGGATGCGGTCGCCGATCATGGGTGTCGGCTGCATGGAGGCCGACGCGATGAACTACGTCTCGGCGACGAAGGCCCGCACTCCGAGGGCCAGGCCCACGGCCACCGCCAGCACCACCAGCCATTCAACGACCCACCGTGGCCGGCGATGAATCCCGGGACCCGGAATGCTGGTGGCGAGACGACCGCCTCGGGCTCCGGCCAGATCGTCCCGGCCCGGTCCGCCGGGACCGGCGCCGGGCGGCAGTCCGACGTGACCGGGACGGCCCGGTCCTCCCCCGCTCACAGGCTGGCGATCAGCTTTTCAACCCGCTCGTCGTGCGACCGGAAGGGATCTTTCAAGAGAACCGTTCGTTGGGCTTGATCGTTCAGCTTGAGGTGGACCCAGTCCACGGTGAAGTCGCGTCGTCGTTCCTTCGCCTTGCGGATGAACTCGCCCCGCAGTCGGGCCCGGGTCGTCTGCGGGGGACGGTTCATGGCTTCGGTGATGGTGGCGTCGTCGGTGATGCGGTCGACCCGGTCCCGGGCTTCCACGCGGTAGTAGAGACCCCGCGACCGGTTGACGTCGTGGTACTGCAGGTCGAGCAGCGCCACCTTCGGATGTCCGAGCGGAAGTCCATGGCGTTCGCGATAGCCCTCGATGAGCTGATGCTTCGTCACCCAGTCGCACTCCCGACCAAGGGTCATGGGGTCGGACTCGAGGCCCTTCAGGCAGTGCTCCCACATGTCGAGAGCCCGGTCCTCCTGGGGTGACAGGCCGTGGGTGTCACGGAAGCGCAGGGCCCGGTTCAGGTACTCGGACTGGATGTCGAGGGCGCTGACCTCCCGTCCGTTGGCCAGGCGGACCTGACGACGGCAGGTGAGGTCGTGACTGATCTCGCGGATGGCCCGGATCGGATTCTCCAGGGTGAGGTCACGCAGGACGGTACCGGGATCCTCGAGCATGCGGAGCAGGATGCTGGTCGAACCCACCTTCAAAAAGGTGGCGTATTCACTCATGTTGGAGTCGCCCACGATCACGTGGAGACGGCGGAAACGCTCGGCGTCGGCGTGGGGTTCGTCACGGGTGTTGATGATGGGTCGGCTGCGGGTGGTGGCCGACGAGACACCTTCCCAGATGTGCTCGGCCCTCTGCGACAGGCAATAGACGGCACCCCGGGCCGTCTGCAACACCTTCCCCGCCCCGGCGAATATCTGCCGGCTCACCAGAAAGGGAATGAGGACTTCGGTGTAATGGGCGAAGTCGTCGCGCCGGCTGGTGAGGTAGTTCTCGTGACAACCGTAGGAATTGCCGGCCGAGTCGGTGTTGTTCTTGAAGAGGTAGATGACACCGCGGATGCCCTCTTCCCGCAGGCGGGCTTCGGCTCCGGTCACCAGATGGTCGAGGATGCGCTCCCCCGCCTTGTCGTGAGCCACCAGATCGGCGATGGAGTCGCATTCCGGCGTGGCGTATTCCGGGTGGCTGCCGACGTCGAGATAGAGCCGGGCCCCGTTCTCCAGAAAGACGTTGGACGAGCGACCCCAGCTGACGACGCGCCGGAACAGATACCGCGCCACCTCGTCGGGGCTGAGCCGGCGCTGGCCGCGCAGAGTGCAGGTGACGCCGTATTCGTTCTCCAGACCGAAGATACGTTTGTCCACCAACCTCCACGGTAGTGCCCACCCCGGTGGTTTCTGTGACTCATGACGGTCTTTCCCGGGCCCCGGGAGATGTCTCCCGGGGCGTGGCCAGACGGTGGGCGGTACCATCCCGGCATGGCGTCGCCGATCATGGTTCCGCTCACCACCGTGGGATCCTCCTTCGAGGCCCGGGTGCTCGCCGCCCGGTTGGGGGCCGACGGCATCCTCACCCAGGCGCGTGGCGGAGGGGATGGGACCTACCCCCTGCCCGGCCCGGTCCAGGTCTTCGTGGTCGTCGACCAGGCCGACGAAGCCCGGGAGCTTCTGATGGCCGACCAGGTGGAGGCGCTCTTCGACAGCGCCGGTCCCGGCACCTTCGACGCCTGAGGCGTCGGCCGGGCTCTGGCGAGCTCAGCCCGGCGCGTCGCCCGACGCCGCCGAGGGCGTCGACCGGGATCCCTTACCGCTGCGCCGGGGCGCGGCCAGTCGCTCTCCCAGCTCGCCGGGACCGAGGCGGCGAAAGGCTCGCCGGCCCGTGGTCCGGGCCAGGACCGCCACCTCGAGATCGTCAGGGCCCAGGGTGCGCTCCGGACCGGCCAGGGCCGAGACGGCGGCCCGCAGGGCCGTGTCGAGATCCCAGCCGTCCACGTAGGCGGCCGCCACCCGGGCGGTGATCGTCTCCGTCTCGCCACCGAGGACGGCGAAATGGTCCTCGTCGGTGATGGTGCCCTCATAGGCGATGTGGTACAGCTGGTCGAGGCGCGGTTCGGTTCCCAGTTCGGCCACCAGGACCTCCACCTCGAGGGGCTTCATCTCGTGGGTGAAGACCTGGCCGAGGAATTGCGCGTAGAGGTTGGCCAGTGAGCGGGCGTCGACATCCTCGCGACTGAAGGCGAAACCCTTGGTGTCGGCGTGGCGTACTCCGGCCACGCGGAGTTGATCGAACTCGTTGTACTTCCCCACGCCGGCGAAGGCGATCCGGTCGTAGATCTCGCTCACCTTGTGCAACGACCGCGACGGGTTCTCGGCCACCATGACGATGCCACCGTCATAGATGGTGGCCACCAGGGAACGCCCGCGGGCGATGCCCTTCTGGGCGTATTCGGCCCGGTCCTTCATGACCTGTTCCGGCGCCACGTAGTAGGGCATGGTCATAATGCGGGACCCCCGGCACTGCGACGGGCCAGCAGGGCCCCGAATCGCTCGGCCACCTCGGCATCGGACACGGTGTCATATCCCTCGAGGGTGACGGTGGCCACCATGGGGAAGATGCCGCGCACGAGATCGGGGCCACCGGTGGCGGAGTCCTCGTCCGCCGCCTCGTACAGGGCCCGCACGGCCAGTTCGATGGCGGCGTCGCGCCCGAGGTCCGGGTGCCAACCCAACTTGATGGTGGTTCGGGCGTCCCGACCACCCGACCCGGTCGCCGAGTGGTCGGCCTCCTCGTAGTGGCCACCGGTGACGTCGTAGCTGAAGATCCGGCCCTGACCCCGGGCCAGGTCGTAGCCGGCGAAGAGGGGTACGACGACGAGGCCCTGCATGGCCATGGGGAGGTGCTCGCGCACCATCTGGCCCAACTGGTTGGCTTTGCCCTCGAGGCTGAGGGCCACACCCTCCACCTTCTCGTAGTGCTCGAGCTGGGTCTGGAACAGTCGGACCATCTGGACGGCCGGTCCGGCAGCACCGGCGATGGCCACGGCCGAATGACGGTCAGCGGGAAAGACCTTCTCCATGGCCCGGTGAGCGATCAGATGGCCCTCGGTGGCCCGGCGGTCACCGGCCATGATGACGCCGTCGCCGTAGCGCAGGGCCACCACGGTGGTGCCGTGACGGACGGTCAGCGCTCCGCCCGAGGCATCGACTCCGAGAAGAAGAGGGGTGGTGGGGTCCGTCCGGCGCAGCAGGGCGGCGAAGCTGGGGCCCGGATCATCGCCGGACGGGAAGAGCGGCAGGCCCACGCAGTTACTCCCCGCCCTTTTGGACGTAGTTCCGCACGAACTCCTCGGCGTTCTCCTCGAGGACCTCGTCGATCTCATCGAGCAGGTCATCGAGCTCGGCTTTCAGCTTCTCTCCCTGCGCGCCGGTGGCCGGAGTCTCCTCGATCACCTGTTCCTCGCGCGGAGCCGCCGCCGGCTTGCGCTTCAACTCCCGTTCAGCCATCCGTCTACTCCCCTAACCGCTCAACCGTGTCAACAACTCCGCCGGCGTGGCGCATTCTCTGAGCAACTCCTCCACATGTTCGGCTGTTCCACGAAGTGGATCCATCATAGGGACGCGCCGCAGAGGGTCCGTCCCAAGGTCGAAGACCAACGAATCCCAATTGGCGCTGGCCACCGCCGATGCCCACCGTTTCAGGCATTGCCCCCGGAAATAGGCGCGCGTACGTCGGGGGGGTTCCGAGACGGCGGTGAGGATGTCGGCCGGGGTGACCAGGTGCTCGGTGTCGAGCCGGGCAAACAGGGACCGCTCCGGGCGAAGATCGTGGTATTGCAGGTCCACGGCGGCCAGCCGGCTGTCGTCCCAGTCCAGGCCATGTCGTTCGCGGTAGGCCTCGAGGAGCTGGAGCTTGGCCGCCCAGTCGACCTGGCCGGTGACCTGGGACACATCGGTCTCGAGGCCGTGGAGGACGTCTTCCCAGCGCTGGAGGACCATCTGGCCCACGGTCTCGTCGCCCAGGCACTCGAGACCCCGGTCCTCGGCGTACTTGCGGGCCAGTCCGTAGAGCTCCCACTGCAGGGCCAGGGCGGTGACCGTCCGGCCGTCGGCCATCTCGACGGCGGTGGCCAGCGTGGGGTCCAGGGCCACCTGGCGGATGGCCTGGACGGGGTGGGCCAGCGCGAGGTCCACCCCGTCGAAGCCGTCGTCCTCGATGAGGGCGAGGACGAGGGCGGTGGTACCCATCTTCAAGAAGGTGGCCACTTCGGCCAAGTTGGCGTCGCCCACGATGACATGAAGCCGGCGGTAGCGCTGCGGATCGGCGTGGGGTTCGTCCCGGGTGTTCACGATCGGCCGTTTGAGCGTCGTCTCGAGGCCGATCTCCTCCTCGAAGAACTCCGATCGTTGTGAGATCTGAAAGGCGACGTCGCGGCCGGCCGCCCCCGGCGTCTCGCTGCCCACCTTGCCGGCACCGGTGAAGATCTGTCGGGTCACGAAGTGCGGCGTGATCAGGTGGGCGATACGGGCGAAGGGAACGGCCCGGTCCATGAGGTAGTTCTCGTGGGTGCCGTACGAGTTGCCCTTGCTGTCGGAGTTGTTCTTGTAGACGACGATGGACTGGCCGGGCGGAAGAGAGCGGCCCACGGCCTCCATCGAGCGGCGCAGGACCTCTTCCCCGGCCTTGTCGTAGAGGACGGCCTCGAGGGGATCGATGCACTCGGGGGAGGAGAACTCGGGGTGGGCATGGTCGACGTAGTAGCGGGCGCCGTTGGTCAGAACGGCATTGACCAGGTGGGTCTCCACCTCGGGGGGCATGGAGCCCTCGCGGGCGAAGCCGCGGGCGTCGTTGCCCGGGGTCTCGTCCTCGAAGTCCCAGCCGGCCCGGGCCAGGTCCATCACATAGGCGTTGACGAGCAGCGAGGAGGAGGCCACCGGGTTCCCATCGCCGCCGACGTGATGGATCCCGTATTCCGTTTCGATGCCGCAGACCTTGGCGACCGCCATGAAAACGACCCTAGCCCCGACCCGACGGTCGTTCGCGGCTACCTGGGGAACGCAATTGAAGGTCCATGACCTGGGGCGATCGGGCTACAGGTACTGCCCGGTACCCACCCGTTCGATCGCCCGGCCGCCACGCGCCTCCTCGGAGTCCGCCAACAGGGTGCGGACGTAGACGATCCGCTCCCCCTTCTTGCCCGAGATCCGGGCCCAGTCGTCGGGGTTGGTGGTGTTCGGAAGGTCTTCGTTCTCCTTGTACTCCCGGCGGATGGACTCCAAGAGGTCCGAGGTCCGGATGCCCCCGCCCTCGCCGGCGATGACCCTCTTGATGGCCAGCTTCTTGGCCCGGCGGACGATGTTCTCGATCATCGCCCCCGACGAGAAGTCGCGGTAGTAGAGGAGCTCCTTGTCACCGTTCTGATAGGTGACTTCGAGGAAGCGGTTCTCGTCGTCGGCCCGGTACATCTCGGCCACCGTGGTCTCGATGATCGCCTGCACGGCCTTGGCCTGATCGCCACCGCCCAGACGGTCGACCTCGCCGGGATCGAAGGGGAGATCGGAGGTGAGGTAGCGGGCGAAGATCTGGGCCGCCGCTTCTTCGTTCGGGCGCTCGATCTTGATCTTCACGTCGAGTCGTCCGGGACGGAGGATGGCCGGGTCGATCAGATCCTCCCGGTTGGAGGCACCGATGACGATGACGTCGCGCAGCGTCTCCACGCCGTCGATCTCGGCCAGCAACTGGGGCACGATGGTGGACTCCATGTCGGAGCTGATGCCCGTCCCTCTGGTGCGGAACAGTGAGTCCATCTCATCGAAGAACACGATGACGGGGACGCCCTCCTCGGCCTTCTCCCGGGCCCGCTGGAAGACCAGGCGGATCTGGCGCTCGGTTTCCCCGACGTATTTGTTGAGCAGCTCCGGTCCCTTGATGTTCAGGAAGTAGCTGCGGATATTTGAGTTCCCGGTTACCTGGGCCACCTTCTTGGCCAGGGAATTGGCCACCGCCTTGGCGATCAGGGTCTTACCGCAGCCCGGAGGGCCGTAGAGAAGGATGCCCTTGGGCGCCGGCAGCTTGTAGTCGGCGAAGAGCGCCCGGTGCAGATAGGGAAGCTCGACGGCGTCCATGATCGCCTCGATCTGGGCATCGAGACCGCCGACGTCGCTGTAGGTGATGTCCGGAACCTCCTCCAGCACCAGCTCTTCGACTTCGGGACGCGGCAGCTTCTCCACCAGCAGTTGCGAGCGGGTCTCCATGAGGACCGAGTCACCGGCCCGCAGATGCACGCCTTCGAGGCTGTGGGAGAGCTCCACCACGCGCTCTTCGTCGGCCCGGGCGAAGACGATGGCCCGGCGGCCGTCCTCGAGGAGCTCCTTCAGGGTCACGACCTCACCGGAGTCGTCGCCGTTTCGGGCCAGGACGACGTTCAGTGATTCGTTCAGGACCACTTCCTGTCCCCGGCGCAACTCCTCGGCGTCGATCTCGGGGTGGACGGCCACCCGCATCTTGCGGCCGCCGGAGAAGACGTCGATGGTGCCGTCCTCGTTGGCGTAGAGAAAGGTGCCGTAGGCGCTCGGGGGCTGGGTGAGTTTGTCGACCTCCTCGCGCAGCGCGGCGATGTGCTCCTTGGCCTGCTGCAGCGTGTAGGTGAGCTTCTCGTTCTGGGAGACGGCCTGGGCCAGCTGACCCTTGGCCTCGAGCATCCGCTCTTCGAGGGATTGGACCCTTCCCGGGCCCTCGGACAGGCGGCGGCGCAGAACCCCGACTTCCTCCTCGGCCTGGCGGGCCCTTTCGCGGAGATGCTCAAGCTCTTGGCGCAGCGCCAACTCCTGCTGCTCGTCGGAATCGGCCACCTGGAACCACCTCCCCGCGGGTGTGCTCAAAGCCTCGCTTTCGACCCTACACCGGCCTCCGCGCCTAAAGGCGCGCCTTGTGGTGGGATAAATGCGTGGTGCTGGATTAGGGCGGATCGGCCTATAGGCTGGATAGTCGGGGCGACCTAGTCCGGCGGTTGCCGCGAGGGTCGGATGCCGGGTGGGAGCGGGTCCGCGTTGCCGGGAACCGTGGTAGTTGACACTCGGAACGGGCCGTCGTTACCGTCCGGTTAGTTCGTCGTCGGCCAAGAGAGGGCAAGTAGACACGCCATGAAGGTCTGGATCGACCAGGATCTGTGTACTGGTGACGGGCTGTGCGAGGAGATCGCGCCGGCCGTTTTCACGCTTCTCGACGACGGCCTTGCCTACGTGAAGGACGCCGACACGGTGAAGAACGACCCGGGCGGCTCGGCCGGGATGGCTCTCGTGCCCGACGATCTGGAGGACGCCGTGACCGAGGCGGCCGAAGAGTGCCCGGGCGAGTGCATCTTCATCGAGCAGGGTTAGACGCCGGGTTAGACGTCTTCTGAGTCGTCCTTCGGGGCTTGCTCCTCGAGGGGCACCGGTCCATCGGGCGCCACGAGCAACCGGGCCGTGGTGAGGAATCCCGTGTGGCCCACCATGCGGTGATCAGGTCGGACCGAACGTTCTTCCACGTGCCAGGTCCGGCGCAGGGTTTCCGATGTCTCGGCCATTCCGAAGGCGCTCCTCGTCATGGCCGCTCGCAGTGTGGCCACCTGATTGATGGTGGGGAGATAAGCGAGGATGATGCCGCCGGGGCGCAGAGCCTTCTCGGCGTGAGGAAGCACCTGCCAGGGTTCGGGGAGGTCGAGGACGATCCGATCGAGGTCGACTTCGTCGATCCCCTCGTAGACGTCGCGTACCTCGACCCGGTACGAGACGTCGTCGCCGCTCCAGGCGGCCACGTTGGTCCTGGCCCCGTGGGCGAAATCGGGCCGCAACTCGTAGCCGACGACGTCGGCCCCGGCGCGGAGCAAGGCCATCGACAGAGCTCCCGAGCCCACGCCCGCCTCGAGCACCCGCATGCCGGGACCGATATCGGCGGCGAGGAGGATGGCCCCCAGATCCTTCGGGTAGATGACCTGGGCGCCGCGCGGCATCTTGAGCACGACGTCGGAGAGGGTGGGCCGGACGACGAGGAAGAGGCGTCCGGTGGAGCCCGTGACCGACGCCCCGTCCGTTGCTCCGATGATGCTGTCGTGGGCCACGATCCCGGCGTGGGTGTGGAACATCGCTCCCGGCTGGAGGGTGAGGAGATAGCGGCGTGCTTTGGCGTCGACGAGCAGGACCCGCTCGCCCGCCGTCAGTGTTCCCCGGGATCGGCCGGAAGCGGCCGTCACCCCTCGGCCGGCCCGGTGGGGGCGCCGGGGTCCCTGGTGACGACGACCAGACGTTGGCCGGGGCTGACCCGACCCTGCCAGATCACCTCGGGGCCCGCTTTGCGGGCCCGGCGGACGAGCCAGAACCCGATGGCCACGGCCAGCCAGATCGGCTCGCCGGCCATGCCCCGCTTGAGAGAGCGCGAGACCAGGGCGCGCAGGATGCGGTCCACGGGTCAGACCCGGCGGATCTCGACGACGGCCGAGCGCTTCCGGCCCCGGCGGCGGCCGAACAGATAGGCGACGATGACCAGCAGAAGGAGGCCGGCCACCGCCCCGCCGACGATCTGGGGCCGGGCCGCCTCCACCGTCTCGGTGGCCTCCCCCGTCACCTCGCGCAGCTTGGCCTCCAGGTCGTCCCGGGTGATCCGGGCCGTGCTCGCCGTGCTCATCGTCGCTCTCCCCCACCCTGTCCGGCCACCGGCCGGGTCGAGGGTGTCTTGGTGATGCGCCAGGCCGAAAGCCCGAGAACGGCCAAGGCGGCCAGGGCCGTGATCAGGTAGGGCAACCAGGAGAGATTGCCTCGGAAGGTCGATCCCGTCTCCGTCTGGAGGAAACGCAGGAGGGCGACCAGGAGCAGCATCGATCCGACCGACCAGGCGATCGAGGCGGCGACACCGAGGCCGACGAAGCGGGCCAGGCCGCGCAAGGGGCCGAGGGTCTCCTGCTTGGCGTAGGCCACGACCAGGTCGACGAATTCAGTTCCCCCCGCGGCGATGCCGGCGCCACCGGACCCCTTCTCCCGTCGATCAGAACCTCCCGGCACGTTCCTCCTTCATGGTGATCGACCATCCTCCCCCGGCGCCCCAAGCGTAGGCAAGCAGTCGCCGTGGCCCGGGCCGCGCGACATTTCGGGGGAACGGGACGCTCAGGACCGGGGCGAGAAGAGATAGGTGGAGCTCGACCTGGCCACCAGACGGCCGGCGTCGTCGGTCAGGTCGGCCTCCACGAAAGCCACCCGGCTGCCCCCCGAGACCACCCGGGCCGCACAGGTGAGCATGCCGCCGGCCCTGACGGGTGCGAGGAAGCTGATCTTCATCTCGGCATTGGAGGAGAACACCTTCTTGCCCTGGGCCCAGGTAACGGCGGAGGCGCCCATGGCCGAGTCGCAGCAGGCGGCGAGGAACCCGCCCTGGATCAGGCCCACCGGATTGGTGAAGCGCTCGTCGGCCGGCATCCGCCAGGTGGTGTGCCCGGGCTCGGACTTCTCGATACAGATCATGCCCAGGGTGAGGTCACAATTAGGAGGGACTTGCACCCGGGGATCGGCCACGCCGAGAAGGTACCGTACGGCTGCCATGGCCAGGGCCCCCACCAGGATCGTGCGAGCGGCCACCGTGTTCGCCACGTCGGGGGCCATCTCGCCGGGCGAGGTCCTCGTCGATCAGGGGCTGATCACCGCCGTCCGGCCCGCCACCGGGGAGGTGACCCACGAGGTCTTGGCTCCGGGATTCATCGACCTGCAGATGAACGGGATAGGCGACGTCGACGTGGCCGGTGCCGGCGGGGACGACTGGGAGGTGCTCGACGGCCGACTTCTGGCCCAAGGGGTCACGACCTGGTGCCCGACGCTGATCTCGGCGCCACCCGAGGAGATGGAAGGGTCCCTCGGTCGGGTGAGAGAGGCATCGCGGCGTCCGGCCGGCGGTCGGCCGGCTATCGCCGGCGCCCATCTCGAGGGTCCCTTCCTGGCCGTGCCCGGTGCCCATGACCCGGCTTTTCTGGCCCCTTCGGTCGATCGGCGGTGGCTCGGGAGCCTGGGGTCCGACGTGGCCATCGTGACCCTGGCTCCCGAGCTTCCCGGCGCCATGGCGGCCATCGAGGAGCTGGTGGCCGAGGGGGTACTCGTGGCCCTCGGCCACTCGGCCTGCGATCTGGAGGTGGCCCGGCAGGCGGCCGATGCCGGAGCGCGGCTGGTCACCCACCTGGGCAACGCCATGGGCCCCTTCCGCCAACGGGCTCCGGGGCTTCTCGGCGCAGCTCTGTCCGACGACCGGATGGCCGTGTCGCTCATCGCCGACCTGATCCATATCCATCCGGCCCTGGTGCGGATCGCCTTCCGGGCCAAGGGAGCGGGCCGGACGGTCCTCGTCACCGACGCCGTGGCCGTGTCCGCGCACGAGGGGGCGAGGCCGGCCGACGCGCCGCCGCGGATGGCCGACGGGACACTGGTGGGGTCGGTCCTGCGGATGGACCGGGCCGTGGCCAACTCGGCGACGGTGGCCGGGATCGCGCTGGCCGACGCCGTGGCCGCCGCCAGCAGCACCCCGGCCTCGCTCTTGGGCCTCCTCGACCGGGGCGAGATCCGGGCCGGAGCGCGCGCCGACCTGGTGGCGCTGGGCGAAGACCTGGGGGTCGAGAAGGTCTGGATCGGCGGCGAGGTGGCCTGGCCGGCCCGATCGGATGCCGGGGAGGGTGCCGGGTAGGGTCGTCCACGATGCCGTTCGCCGCCGCCCTGAGCGAGCACCCGGTCCCGGCCCACGCGGTGGGCGAGGTGGCCGGCGAGATCCTCGACCGGTTCGGCGAACGGCCCGATCTGGCCTTCGTCTTCGTGACGCCGCCCTTCGCCGGCGCGCTCGAGGACGCCGTGGCCGCCATCGACGACATCCTCCATCCGTTGGTGTTGCTGGGCGCGGCGGCCGAATCGGTGGTCGGTCCCCATCGCGAGGTGGAACAGACGGCGGCCGTCTCGCTCTTCGCGGCGCGCACGGGGCCGCTGCTGCCGATGGCTCTGACGGCCGTTGATGATCCCGGCCGGGGGGAGGTGGTGGGCGGTTGGCCCGACGAGATCGCCTTCGTCCCCCAGGCCCTGCTGCTGATGGCCGATCCGTACAGCTTCCCGGCCGAACGGTTTCTCGGCTGGCTGGGATCGCGGTACCCGGGCCTGCCCGTCGTGGGAGGCATGGCGTCGGCCGGCCATGGCCCCGGAGGCAACCGGCTGGCCATGGGCCGGCGGGTGAGTGCGTCCGGGGCGGTGGGTGTGTTGCTCGGGCCCGGGGTCGGCGTCGAGACCGTGGTGTCCCAGGGATGTCGGCCCTTCGGCCAGCCGGTGATGGTCACCCGGTCGGACGGGAACGTGATCCTCGAGCTCGCCGGTACGCCGGCCCTGGAACGGTTGGTGGCCCAGGCCCAGGGAGCGCTGACCGAGGAGGAGGTGGCGCTGCTCGAGATGGGCGGGCTGCAATTGGGGAGGGTGATCGACGAGCACCGCGAGTGCTTCGGCCGGGGAGACTTCCTGCTGCGCAGCGTGCTCGGGGCCGACCGGGCCAGCGGGGCCATCGCCGTGGGTGACGTGATGCCGGTGGGGACGACCGTGCAATTCCATCTGCGCGACGCGCGGACCGCCGACGAGGATCTGCACGTCCTGTTGAAGGGACGGCAGGCCGACGGGGCCCTGGTCTTCACCTGCAACGGTCGGGGATCGCGGCTGTTCGACGAACCGCATCACGATGTCCGGGTGCTGACCGATCTTCTCGGTCCCGTGCCTCTCGCCGGGTACTTTGCCGCCGGGGAGATCGGCCCGGTGGGCGGCCAGAATTTCGTCCACGGATTCACCGCCTCCATCGCCCTGCTGCGCGACACGCCCGACTCTCCGCGTTGAGTACGGTGGGCCGACGTGAGCGATGACGCGTTGGAGCAGCTGGGGATCAATGTCATCCGGGGCCTGGCCATGGACGCGCCCCGCAAGGCCAACTCGGGCCACAGCGGGACGGCCATGGCCCTGGCTCCTCTGACCCATGTGCTGTGGACACGGATCATGAACCACGATCCGGAGGATCCCCACTGGCCCGACCGTGACCGGTTCGTCCTGTCGTGCGGCCACGCCTCGATCCTGCTCTATTCGATGCTGTACCTGACCGGGTACGGACTGACGCTCGACGATCTGAAGCAGTTCCGGCAGTGGGGCAGCCGGACGCCGGGCCATCCCGAGGTCCACGTGAGCGCCGGTATCGAGGTGACGACCGGCCCGCTGGGCCAGGGCGTGGGCAACGGGGTGGGACTGGGGTTGGCCGAGCGCTGGCTGCGGGCCCGCTTCGGGCCGGAACTGGTCGACCACTACACCTTCGTGTTCTGTTCCGACGGCGACTTCGAGGAAGGCATCAGCCACGAGGCGGCGTCCCTGGCCGGTCACCTCGGTCTGGGGCGGCTGATCTACGTCTACGACGACAACCACATCTCGATCGACGGACCCACCGAGCTGGCCTACTCCGACGACGTCCCCGGGCGCTTCGCCGCCTACGGCTGGCACACCGAGGACATCGGCGAGGTGGCCAACGACACCGGCGCCCTCGAAGCGGCCCTGCGGCGGGCCATGGCCGTCGAGGACAAGCCGTCTCTGATTTCCCTGCGGAGCCATATCGGCTGGCCGGCACCGGACGTGATGGACACCGCCGCCGCCCACGGAACGCCCTTGAGCGAGGAGGAGATCGCCGAGACGAAGGCGATCCTGGGGCTGCCGGCCGACACCAGCTTCTGGGTACCCGACGAGGTACTCGCCTTCTACCGGGGATCGACCAAACGGGGCCGGGAGCGCCGGCTCGAGTGGCAGGCGCGCCTCGACGGCTGGACGGGCGACCGCCAGGTCTGGGAGGCGGGCCAGGCCGGACAGGGGCTGGCCGGCTGGGAGAAGAATCTGCCCACCTTCAAAGCGGGAGAGGAGATGGCCACCCGGCGGGCCATCAACGCCTGTATCAACGCCACGGCCGCCTTCATCCCCGGCCTGATGGCCGGATCGGCCGATCTGACGGAGAACAACGGGGTGGCTCTGACCGACGGCCGGGTCCAGGAGAGCGACAGCCCCGGAGGGGCGCAGGTCCATTTCGGGATCCGGGAGCACGGCATGGGGGCGGTGATGAACGGGCTGGCGCTACACGGAGGGGTGACGCCCATCGGCGGCACCTTCTTCGTCTTCAGCGACTACATGCGTCCCGCCGTCCGGCTCGCCGCCCTGAGCGAGGCGCATGTCATCTACTCGTGGACCCACGATTCCGTCGGGCTCGGTGAGGATGGCCCCACTCATCAACCCGTCGAGCAGCTGGCCGCCATGCGGGCCATGCCCGGCATGCGGATGATCCGGCCGGCCGACGCCAACGAGACGGCCCACGCCTGGCGGATCGCCGTCGACGCCGCCGGACCCACGGGACTGGCGCTGACCCGGCAGAACGTGCCCGTGCTGGAAGGGACGGCGGAGGCCGCCGACGGGGTGGCGGCCGGCGGTTACATCCTGATCGAGGCCGAGGACGGCGAGCCCGACGTGATCCTGGTGGGTACCGGGAGCGAGGTCCATCTCTGTGTGGAGGCGGCCAAGGTCCTGGCCGCCGGTTCCGGTGGTGAGGCCCTGCAGGCCCGGGTGGTCTCTCTGCCCTCGTGGGAGCTGTTCGCCGAGCAGGACGAGGAGTACCGGCTGGGCGTCCTGCCGCCGGAGATCGCCACCTTGGCGGTCGAAGCGGCCGCCTCATTCGGTTGGGACCGGTACGCCGACGACTCCATCTCCATCGACCACTTCGGCGCCTCGGCCCCCGGTGGTGAGGTTCTCGAGCATTTCGGGTACACCACGGAGAACGTGGTGGCCCGGGCGCGGGCTCTCCTGGCGTGATCGCCAGCGCCCGGGAGCACATCGCCGGCGCCGAGAGGTCGACGACGGCCACCGGATTTCTGAGCACGACAAGGGAGACGCCATGACCACGCTCGACGATCTGTATGCGCAGCAGGGCCAGAGCCCCTGGCTCGACAACCTCCGCCGCGACTATCTGGCCCAGGGCAAGCTGCAGAAACTGGTGGAGCAGGGCATCCGCGGTGTCACCTCCAACCCCACCATCTTCGCCAAGGCCATCGAGGGTGTGGCCGACTACGACGAGCAGTTCAAGAGCCTGCTCGAGTCCCACGGTGTGGAGGCCTCCTACTGGGAGCTCGTGATCACCGACATCATCGACGCCCTGGCCGTGCTGCAGCCGGTGCACGATTCTTCGGACGGGGTGGACGGCTACGTCTCGATCGAGGTGGCGCCGTCGCTGGCCCATGACACGTCCGGGACGGTGGCCTCGGCCCGTGAGCTGCACGAGCGGATCGATCGTCCCAACCTGTTCGTGAAGATCCCGGCCGTGGCCGAAGGTGTGCCGGCCATCCGGACGATGATCGGCGAGGGCCGGAGCATCAACGTCACTTTGATCTTCAGCCTCGAGCGCTACGCCGAGGTGATGGAGGCCTACGTCGGCGGGCTCGAGGACGCCGTAGCCAACGGGATCGCCGACATCGCCGGCATTCGCAGCGTGGCGTCGTTCTTCGTCAGCCGGGTGGACACCGAGGTGGACCGCCGGCTGGAGACGGCCGCCGGCCAGGCCGGGGACGAGAAGGCCAAGCAGGCGCTGCTCGACGTCCGGGGCACGGCCGCCATCGCCCAGGCCCAGCAGGCGTACCAACGATTCCTGGCCGTCTTCCGCGGGCCGCGCTGGGAGGCGTTGGCAGCCCGGGGGGCGAAGGTGCAACGCCCGCTGTGGGCGTCGACCTCCACCAAGAACCCGGCCTATCCCGACCTGGCCTACGTGGACAGCCTGATCGGCCCCGACACGGTCAACACGCTGCCCGACGCCACCATCGACGCCTTCCTCGACCACGGTACGGTGGCCCGGACCGTCGACGCCCAGCCCGACGCGTCGGCGCGGGCCCTGGCCCGGCTGGAGGAGCTCGGCATCGACATGGCCGACGTGGGCA
>Ga0307374_10001573_pt1 | contig 42148 bp, 41 predicted proteins | sample OX3MG_FD_202532 | JGI IMG/M metagenome (GOLD analysis project Ga0307374, IMG submission 202532) | Soil microbial communities from Risofladan, Vaasa, Finland - OX-3 | ecosystem: Environmental > Terrestrial > Soil > Coastal area > Acid sulfate soil | place: Finland: Risofladan, Vaasa | collected...
CTGGTCAGTATTCTTCACACTTGCCGCCAACAATTCCGCCCTGCTTTGCCCATTCTTCAAAGGCTGATCTGTTCGCCACAGCCCAAAGCTTTGGATTTAACTGCTCCGACGCGCTAAACAAATACCTTACAACTAGAGTAATTTGTATAAGCCGGCGAGCGCGCAAAACATCGTAGCTTGTCCCCAGTGCAGCGTGGGGGTTTTGTTTACCAACCATCGAGAATATCGACGATAATAGAAATAACCACTGCGATCCTGCATATTGTCGATCGTCCACTTGGCGATATTTAATGCTAGGGGCAAACTATCAGGATCTCGATCACTAAAGAAAACAAGCGTATCGATTGCTTGGGAAGAGCATTGAATGTCGATGGGCAAGGTCTTATAGTCATAATAGTTTGGTGTTCCGTCCGACAGGAAAAATTTGCTCTTCCAGTATTCGTACCCTCGGTTCAATTTTTCCTCGAAGCGATCATCGCCCGTCGCTGCCATGTAATACTTAAACGAGTCCAACACGTAAGCCGTGTGGAAATTGTCAACCCAGTGTGTGTTGGCTGCTTCACCATAATACCAGGACGAATCAGCCCTCTGATGCTGGGCCGTGTACTGAAGGGCCTTTTCGGCCAGGGCTCTGTAGGCCTCTTTTCGAGTGTAGGAATAAGTTCGGGCCAACAAGCTAGCGCCAAGAGTATTGGAGTTGTGGCACTGATGGTTCTCCGTCGGGATGTAGCTGATGCAGAGAGAGTCTCGTTCTGCGAACGTGTCCAAATCACGCAAAATATGTTCGCAAGCACTGACGGCAGTCTGTAGGTAAGTGTCGTTCTGAAAATGCTCATAAGCGTCCAGAAATGCATGCCCGATGAGTGATGTCCACACGATGGTCGGCACACCCTTCGGCAGATAGAAACCCCTTGATTGATAATCGAAATGATTGCCCCAGCAGGCGCCCGAATAACCCCTGGATTCGTTCTCAATCAGCCACTGCAGCACAAACTGGGCTTTCTCGGCCCAGGCCTTCTCTCCAGTGGCTTGATGCAAACGTATAAAACCTTTGGCCAGATAGCCCATGCCTTTTGTTGAATGACTCTTGGCAATCCCCAGGAGGGGACGCACATTGATTGGAAAGCGGCGTACGCCCTGCTGAAGCACTGTACGGAGGAGTTTCGTTTCGCAAGTTAGCGGCCGCAGATACCTTGCATTCAAGCCGTCAAAGGTATCGTAGCCGCAATACTCATTCTTTTCGAGCCAGTACGATACCCGGCCAATCGATTCGGATAATTGATCCTTTGAAAGTCTTCTACCTAATTGAATCCGAAGGTCGTTACCAACAGATGCCATCGTAGTTGTCATTGTCGCTCCTGAGGTTGGTAATACGAACGAAATCCACCAAACGCTGGCCGTTGTGCAGTTGTCCGGGCACGCTCTGAAACTCAGGATCCCGGTTACCGATCACAATCGTCTCGGCGTGATCCAAAACCGCACCGATACTGTCGACCATCAGTTTGGAAATATGTGGTATATGATTGAGGATGAAGTCCCGGTTTGCACCAACGAGGCTGGCCACGCCGACGTTCTTGTCATAGATGCGCAGATCGTAGCCCTTTCCGACGAGTCGTTCGATGATTTCGATGACAGGGCTTTCCCGCAAGTCGTCTGTTCCCGCTTTAAAACTGAATCCCAAGACACCTATTCGCTTGTGTCCCTTTTCGAGGATAAGCCTCAAACCCCTGGTAACCTGCAACTCGTTACTCGGCAGAATTGAGTTCATGATTGGCAGTTCCAAATCGTGCATTTTCGCCGTATAGGCCAGAGCTCGAAGATCCTTCGGCAAGCACGAGCCTCCAAACGCGAAACCGGGCAATAGGTAAGCGGGTGAAATATTGAGTTTCTTGTCTTGACAAAAAATATTCATGGCCTCATGCGCATCGATCGATAGAGACTTGCAAAGATTTCCGATCTCGTTCGCGAAGCCGATCTTGAGCGCATGCCAACTGTTATCGATGTACTTGATCATCTCGGCTGTTTCCAGGCTGGTCCTGATCAGTGGCGCGCTGAGGTTTGCGTAGAGTGCTGCCAGGATGTCGCCATCAGTACGGTCTAACTCTCCAATTACTGTCTTGGGAGGAGAATTGAAGTCTTTAACTGCCGAGCCCTCGCGCAGGAACTCAGGATTGTTGCAGACGCCAAAGTCGATCCCGGCTTTCTTCCCGGAGTATTCCTCTAAGACAGGAATGACGACCTGATGCATTGTGCCAGGCAAAATCGTGCTCCGGATGGCCACAGTGTGCCGCGTGGCCTTGTCTTTCAGCGCCCGGCCGATTTGCTCGCATATGCGCCGGATAAACTTCAGGTCAAGGTTCCCATTCGGTTGACTCGGGGTGCCGACGCAGACAAAAGACAACTCTGTGTCCCGGATGGCTTGGGCGTGGTCGTCAGTGGCGCGCAGTCGGCCCGACCGAGAGGTCGATGCGATTATCTCGCCGATATCCGCTTCGATGATCGGGGATTGGCCAGCGTTTATGAGGTCGACTTTTGTGCGGACGGGATCTACGCCGATGACCTCGTGACCATTTTGCGCGAGGCACCCCGCGGATACCGTCCCGACATAACCCAGCCCAAAGATGCTAATTTTCAAGAGCGTCCCTTTCGTCTATTGCTATTTAGAGCCGGTCTTTTTGACACTGAATTGAGCGAAGTCACGGAGCAGCGCCGAGTGCAAGGAGTTGCTCCATGAATACACGCAATTCAGTGTCCAAACAATCCGGGGCTAAACCACTGTACCTATACTGTCCTTTGGTACAATTATTAAGACAGCTTGTTTCGCGTACCCTAGAATCGAAAAGTGTACGAGAGCCGACGATGACCCGCCGGGAAGGAAGAATGTGGTAATGTACGTTACAGAGAAAAAGTTAAACACGAAAACCAGATTGTCGCTTATCCTTTCCGCATTTATCATAGTACTTTGCTTGCCCACGCATGTTCATGCACAAACTTGGTCAGGAATACTGAAACCTACCTCTGGCACCGGGGCTTGTACGCCTACGAACATTTCAAGTCCCGGAGATTGCGCGATTGATTGGTCAACTGCTGGCGTCCCTGGCGGCATACCTTCGGGCAGTTGGACGCAATCCGGCTCGACGATCACCGCTGCTCAATCACCATGCAACAACGGGGCAGCAGATTGCACGTCGACCATTCAGACTGCTCTTAATTCGTGTGGGACAGATCATTATGTGCTCTTGGGTGCTGGCACGTTTTTGCTCAACGGAACTCTCAGCGTTCCGAGCAACTGCGTGCTTCGCGGTGCAGGAGCCAACCAGACCATCCTAAATGAAAAAGAGACGAGTGGCGCAGCCGTTCAAATGGGCGTTGGTTTCTCCGGAGGTCCAACCACCGGCGGCACAGTAACCATCACAAGTGGGAATACTGCGGGTTCGGCGAGCATCGTAGTTTCTAGTGCCAGTGGCATCAGCGTGGGAATGTACTTGCTGATTACAGAGTTGAATGACTCGACTTATGTCAGCATCGCTGGCGCAGATGGTAGCTGCACATGGTGTGATGGAGGCATCGGCTGGAACGGCACGCGAGTGCGCGGGCAAATTGTAGAGGTCGAGTCCGTATCGGGCACTACCGTCGGAATCAGCCCGGATCTTTATACAAATTACGGTGTGGCTTCGGGAACTTCCCCTGCTTTTGCAACGCCTTTTTCGGCCGCAGCAAAATTTGCCGGTGTGGAAAACATCCAATTTTTTGCCAACAACACAGGCGTTCCGGAGCATGTGATGATGGGGATGTGCGCCTATTGTTGGGCAAGCGGCATCGAGGGAAACTATGCGGATGGAGACCATATTGACATTACTTGGTCTTTCCACGACGAAGTCATCAACAGCTACTTCTCAAACGCTTTTCTGCACACGCCTGGAGCTTTTGATTCTACGGTAGATGTATCGAACAAATCCACGGGATGTCTGATTCAGAACAATATCTTCGAGCGGTTGCACAATTCCATAATGCTAGAGTGGGGTGCGGCAGGGAATGTCGTTGGCTATAATTACACGATTGGAGACTTCGATAGCAGTTCCTACCTTTGGATGTACAAAGGAATAGATTTTCACGGCGCTAGTCCTCAGTTCAACTTAATGGAAGGAAATAACGACATCAGCAGTCAAATCGACAGCGACTGGGGTTCAGCAAGCAACAATACCCTTTTTCGGAATTTCCTTCGGGGAACTACACTTGACTGCAATCCAGCGTCTGGGCGTGGGCCTGTGACTTGCTCGCCCATAGGAGAACCTGCGGCCGGGCCTCCCAATACAGGAGGAATAAACGGTTGGTGGCTCACAGAAGGCACTCAAGCAGAAGTGGATTCTTTCGAGGCCGCAGATACCAATACCATCGGAAATGCATTGGGCAGCAAGGATGCCGCTAACCTTATTGCTTACGACGATCCCATCAACGGAGGCCCAGAGGCCATTGTGCGCATGGCAGTTGCTGTCTGCGGGCCTTCTCCCTGCGGTGCAAACAGCAGAGACAATTTTAAGACGACCTATAGTTACGCAATAGGGTATGGAGAAGATGCTGATTCGGGTTCTTCTGGATTTGAAAGTGTGATGCCTTTCAACACCCTATTTGTGCACGGAGATTATTCGGCAGCAGCCAATGCTGTTACCTGGGCTACTGGCGTGACACATACCATTCCCGCCAGCTTCTATCTCAGCTCAAAACCGGCATGGTTCGGCAACGTGACGTGGCCTCCTATCGGCCCTGATGTGACGGGCGGAACGGCTAATTCCTACGGACATGCTTACGAAATTCCTGCCGAGGTCTGCTACAAAAAAGTCATGGGCGGAACGAACGGAGCCGGTAGCCCGCTGAGTTTCAATGCGAATGCCTGCTACGGCGGCCCATCTTCGACCTCGCTGCCCGCAGCGCCGACTAAACCCATAGCCGTTGCTCAGTGATTTCTCCCCTACGCTGTTGCGTTAGGCGGAATCTGCACGGTGGCAAAAGCGTAGATTAGGGCCGACGGAGCTTCCGAAAAACCAGCACGTTGGTTTCTGGTTGGTCGAATGTATGCCTGTCCAATACGTCAAAACTCTGCTCGATGGTCTCAACGATGCACTTGTATTTCCCGCTTGCGCTCCACATCCGTACGACAAAGACGCCACTTTCCTTGAGGTATTTCGAATATCGTTCGAGCATCGTCGTAATCTTTACCGTCGGGATGTAGTAGATCGAGTCTCGGAACAGTATTACGTCATATAACTGGTCCGGCGCGTAGCTGAAAATATCTGACTGGAAATAGCGGTTCTTCTCTGCGCGCCCGTTTTCCGCTGTCCGTGTTCTTGCCTGTCCAATGGCGACGTCCGAAATGTCCACTCCGACATAGGATTGATACGTCCTGATATCTAGTTCGTTGCCGGTGCTGCCCGAACCGCATCCGAGGTCCAAAATGCTTGCGTTGTTAGCATATCTTTCGATATAGGGATACACATCGTCGTCTGGTGAGCTTTCGAGGCAAGCCCACCGGCCTCGTGAGAATTCGGCGTTCCAGAGCGATTTCTTGATGCTCTTGGGCCCATACGCCTGAAGCAACCCGCGTAAGACATTCCCCGCGCGTCGTGTTAAATACATGCGGCGGTGCCTTTGCGAGAAGTTTGCGCAGCAGGTGTATCGCGTGGAGAGCCAGCCGAGTGAGCACCAACTGCGCCGCGGCGGTCCGTACGTGCCCTCGAAAGCGCGCTGAGGTAGAAGGATTCGTGCCGCTGAATAAGAGCAGAAATGCTGAAGCGTTGGGACACGAACTCCCTCCCACGTTCACCCATGCGTAGCCGTAACGCGTGGTCCTTCAGGAGAAGATTCACCCGGTCGGCTAGCGCCTCCACATCCCCCGTTTTTACCAAGAACCCGGTCTCGTTCGGCAGGACGGCTTCCGGCATTCCCCCACAATCATAGGCGACAACGGGTTTCTTCATAGCCTGTGCCTCGAGAATGACCCGCGGCATACCCTCCGAATAGCTAGGAAGCACAACAACACTGCTGAGCGCAAATAAGTCTCGGATTTCTTTCGCGCTGACCTCCCCTAGAAAACGAACTCGATCCTCAAGGCCTGCTGCCGCGGCGGTCCGGAGGAGTTCTTGACGCAATGACTGAGATTCGACTGCCCCAGCAAAGCAAAGGTCGAAATCGAGTTTCCGAGCAATCAAAATACGTGCGGCCTCGATCAAGTCATAATGACCCTTGCCGACCCCGATTCGTGCCGGCAACAGGACAACGGGACGCGCGGGAGGCTGCATCGGTCGCCCATTCGAGGGAGAAAACAAATCGATATCGATTGCATCCGACAAGTTGACACAGCGGTCTCGGAGGCGATGAGGAATACCCTGGCTCGAGACAGTGCCAATGCCTGCGGCGCGAGCGATACACTGGTACGTTCGAGGGAGGGATAAGCGCGCGTTGTCAAAATGGTTGATAAACACGAAAGGTATTTTGACTCCTAATGAGCGTGAGATCAGCGCAACCGTGTCATAGGTCAACCAGTGCAATGCTAGCAGATCAACGTTTTGTGTCACGAGCAGTTGCTGCAGTCGATCACTCAATATAGTTATCTTGTACCGTAAGTGGCCTAAACGAAATAAACCTCGTAGCGATGAAGCCGCCGCGTACCGCCGTGCTGTTGCGTCATGCTGTTGCAGTTGAAGCGTTCGTCTGTAAAGGTACGCAATGCGCTTCGGAAGATCGACAAGCACCGAGTTCGTCTGCCGAATGGCTACCGGTACCCACAAAATACGCCCAAACCCGACGTTCTCAATTTCGATAGCGTCGCTTGCTTCGTCTCGCGTCAGGCACATCTGTAGGATGGTCATCCGGTGTCTTTGGAGAAGACCCTCATTTAAATGTCTCAAGTACTGTTCGACTCCTCCGGACGTGCGCTCCCGATACATATGCGCATACCGCATGATCGTGATGCCGTCTAACATGCCTGGTCGGATGGGAACGTCGCTACTACCAGGAATATGTGGTTCTAATTGTAGATTCACTCGTGTCGTCCAAAAAGGCGGGGTCGTATCTGACCACTAACATTGCGGGCGGAGCAATGATTTCCATTCTGCCAGTCGTGCCTCAACCTCAGCACCGCTGCTCGACAATCGGATACTGTTATCCAGTGATGTCAGTTTCCGAAACACGACCTCCAAGATCGGGAACAGTACAGGGCTTGACGATGCGGGTGCTTTTCTTGACAGCAAGAATAAACACGACCGCATACGCAACGCTGAAGAGCGTGTGCGCAGAATAGGCGAGCAAACGGGCCGATGCCAAGCCAAAGGCACCCCAACCCCATTTTAGCAGCAACGAGGTTGTACACAAGAAGACCACTCCCCATCCAACGTTCGAAGAGAAACCCAGCCACATGCGGCCAGACGCCGCGATGAGTTGTCCCACTGGGAGCTCCAGACTGAGCAATCCCGTGGTGATCAAAACAGCGACCAGAGTAGGCCACGTACTCTCAAAACCTTTGCCATAGCTCATCATAATGTAAGGGCTGAGGATGCAGCCAAGCGCCACAAGAGGCAGAACGATCAATGCGTTCATTTTGACGGCCATCTTGAGGAGTTTGGCAGTATTCGCTTTGTCACCAGCACTGAGGCGCTCGGCAAATACAGGCAGGGTAACACCGTTGAACATGAAGGGCAGCCACATTAAGGCCTTGAACCACTGGTTGGCGGCGCTAAATGCTCCCATCTCGCCGTATCCGTTTGGCTGACGGACGAGCATAGTCGCGGCAGACCAGGTGATAGCGCTGATTAGAATTTCGGCAAGCACGGCTGGGACGGTGAATCGCCAAAGTACTGGCAACTCGCTGATGCACGACGAGTACGAGATTCGAATGCTGTAGCGCCGCGCCTGACGGCGTAACGCATGTAGGTTCAGCAGACACCCCCCCGTTTGTACCAGGACCATCCCGCAAATGATTCCTGAAAGGCCGAACAGAAGTGCCCCGCCTACAACCAATGGGAAGTTAAGGAGTCCCGTGAGAGAGTTGATACGGGCAATATTCTTAAAGGCCTCAAATCCTGACAGGACACCCAACTGAGCGCCGTTTATTCCACTCAGAACAAGCAATGGGGCGCTGGTTCGGAGATAGGCTGTCAAATACGGGGCGGCGAGGGTGTGCTGGCACAGCCATGGAGCCAGGAAAACTAACAACGCCGCCAATGCGAGGCTCATACCCCATGATACGAGACTAGACAATCCGATGATTCTTCCCGCCCTCGCTGGGTCTTTTTCGCGCAGTTCAGCGACAAATTTTGCAGCCGTCGTGCCCATTCCGAACCCAGCAAGTGTTCCCAACATTCCAACAGTACTTTGAATTATGCCTAGCTCGCCATACACTGTTTTTCCAATGATTCGCGCCGCTAGAATGGCTGCCGCCAAAGCGCAGGCGCGGGAAACCACGGTTCCCATCACCGACCAGAAAGCACCGCTCAGCAGTCGTTCCACGATGGGTGACGCCTCTAATCGAGTCCACAATCCGTCAAAAGCATGGGGGGTCAAATTTCGCAGCGTGCTCCTGAGGTCCCGAGCCTGCACCCGTCGACTTGCATGAAACCGATTCAAAAGGCCCCCCTGCGAAATTCCGCACCAACCAAATGGGCAACCTCTGACTCACGCTTAGCGAACCTATTCGTCGGACCAATAACAAGCGGCGGTGGATCTTCTGGCACGGCGACTTCGGGAACAGCGGTCGTTGCCAAGAGGAAGGCGATCCATGTTGGAGACATCATTCTGAACCCAGCCTCTGTGAAGCTGTAGACCACCGCGGTGACGAAAAATGCCAACCTGATCGCGCCGATGTCGCGTTCCCGGCGAAATACCGCGAGCACATTCCGGTATCCAGCGACGAGGAGTACGGCCAGCAGGAGCACGCCAATCGCGCCCAGGTTGAGATAGACTTCGAGGTAACCGTTGTGAGCCTCCTGGATGCCCTTCATGAAACCGCCAGGGGCGCTCCACATCTTCTGCAGCCGATCCCCTAGCCAAAAGCTTTCAAAGCCGGTCCCTAGCATCGGGTTCCCCGCTGAGGATAGAACCACCTTCCAGATGTCGGTACGACCGGTAAGTGTTGGATTCCTTCCCAGATCCTCGACTAGGCCCCCTCCAGGATTGAGGAACAGGGCGAAGAACGAGATGAACACCATGGCCGCTATGAGAACGTGCACGATTGCAGGCTTTCGGGCCCAGCGGCTCAAGCTCGTCATCACGATTAAGCCGCCTGCCATCGCGAAACAGGACATTGAGGTAACGGAATTGGACTTCCAAAAAAGCCACAACACCATGACAATGACGGAACCGTGAGCAATCAGCCGTCGCGTCCGCCGCGTGTCCTCTCGGTCCGAGTACGCCGCGAAAAAACGCCAGACGGAGGCAAGTCCGCAAATCAAACAGATCATTCCAAGCATATTCTTGGTCGTTGTCACGCCGTCGAACTCTTGAGCCCAACTCCACACGTTGTACTGGATTCCTAAGCCGGGGTAATACTTGATTAGTAGAACCGACGCGGGTATGAGTATAAATGCTGACCGAGCTAGGAATCGCTTGAATGCGGCCTTTGGTTCGAAATCGGTCAGGACGATAAGGACCATCACGAGGTCGCCCACTGCCTTGGTCCACCGCTTGAAGGCGACAATCGGATAGCCCGACCAGAGGATGCTGGCGGCGCAGTAGGAGAAAAACAGCAGGATCGGCCAATTCTGTCGCAGGAGCGTCCCGACTTGCCGACTTCTTCTCAGGAGCACGATTAAGCCAGCGACTAACAGAACCAAGAACACGAGTCGGTCAATCGGGCTACCATCAAGATACTGGTCGGGGGTCTGTACTTGAGGCGCGATCCCCAGCCACACGGATACAGGCCGCGATCCGTTGATCAGTAGCCATACAACGGGTATCCAAAGGGCCTTTGAAGTCCGGGCGTTCTCGTCCCCATCAAGCACAAAAAGCCCCAGGATCCCCACAACGAATACGAAAGTGGCAACCGCTGGGGGCACTATCGCATCGCCGCCCGCTGAAATAACTCGGGCTGATGAGCTATCTGGGGTCCACTATCCAAGAAAAGGCGGTGCAAAAGTTCTAATGTCAGTATCTTGTGGATTTCCGATGTGTAGTTACGGTTTCCTTTGAGGTGCCCCCGCACTACGGCCTCGAGAACCTTCGGTTGAAGGTACGGCCGGGACAGAGTCCGCGGGTCAAGCAGCATTTCCCGAACGTACTCGGAGAGGAAATCGCGGTACCAGATCCGAAAATGGTAGAACTTGTGCCTGCCAAGAAAGGCCCGTTCGAGATGAAACGGCGACAAGAGGTGATCAATCCGTGCCATCCATTGGGGCATGCCGTAGTCGTATGCGTATTCTGCCTTAAATGTGAACTCGAGCAGTCCCCGAGAAATTGCCGAGGCAGCATTTAGGCCCCTGTCGGTCCGGATTCGGGCGAGAGCGGGGTTTCCATCGGCGATCATCCGGACGCAATCGTCATTGTCGGCAAAAATATCGCTCTTCACAACGGCCGAATTAGGAGCGCGGAAAGCCGTCCGGACAAGATCGTTGTCGACGTAGGGGGACCGCATGGTAAGTTGGGTCTCCTCCAATGCAAGAATGCCGTAGTGATGCCATGGAAGCTGGCGGAAGGCAACAAAGGAAGCTGCGTGCCCCCGGAGCAGCTCGGCGTGGGTCTCCTTTGCCGCCTTAACATGCGAGAGCATTTCCAGACTGAATAGTCCACGGGTGGGCTCCGCCGGTTTGAACGCCAGCAGCCGACGAAGTACTTCGCTGCCGTAGTTCCCCGTCATCCTGACGGTGGCGATCTCCGCGGCCCGTTCGTTTGCATAAAGGTCAGAGGCACGGCTGACATTCGCGCATCCGTCCGTGAGGTACACCGCTCGCTCCGCGTAGTAAGGAAAGCGTGAAAGAAACTCCTTTCCCACGGGGATCACGGTATACGGTTGATCGCACGCCCGGGCAACTTTTCGCGCCAGCAGGACGTCCTGACAGTCTCGGAACATCCCTCCAAAAGAATAGCACGGAAGAGTTCCCGGCGCAGACTTCTGCCACGCCATGATCATCCGGGTGTCTAGTCCCCCCGTCAAAGAGACTCCGATCCGCTCCCGGCCACCGAAGTAGCGGGGCAGGTTGCGCGAAAAGACTTCCCGGAGTTCTTGATAGTAGGCTTCGGGCTCTAGGGGATCTTGGTTCTCCCACTCCTTCGGCTGGAAGTACGCGTCTTTCCGCACAGTCGAGCAATTTCGAAGGACCCATGCCGATGCAGGCGGCAGGACATGAATACGCTGGAACAGGCTCCGATTCTCCAACACGCAACCACAGGAGATGAACTCCCCCAAACCTCGTGGGTCTATGGATCGCAATTCCGGACGGACCGCGAGGATTGCCTTGGCCTCAGCCGCGAAATAAAAGGCTTCCTTCGACTCGTGATAGTAGATTCGGTGCATTCCATAACGGTCATTGAAGAGCATCGCCGTTCCACGCGTCCTGTCTACCAGGAGCCCTTGGAACCTTCCGTTCAAGCACGCAGGAAAGGAGGAATCATCCTCGTACAGGTGGACGAGGTACGAAGGCCCGTTCGCTGTGAGGTCGTGGCCGCGCAGCTTGAGACGGCAAGCGATCCCTGGATCAGGGTATTCTTCACCGGAAAAGACGAGAACGGCATTTCCGCTTTCGCTGAAAAGTGGCATTCCGTCCGAGAAGGAACCATGCCGCACAACCCATCCGACATAGATCCCCCGGGACTCATCAATCCACGTACCCGCTCTGTAGAAAGACTCGTGGCGAAGGGCTTCGACCATCCGAAGCAATTGTGCCTCGGCGTGTTCGCGAGGCATTTGGGTGATCAGCCCGACAATTCCCGGCATTGACGTCTTCCTCTACAGAGCTTCCGAAATAGGCTGGAATTTGCGGTTATACCACGCTTCTCGGAGTTCGCGGACCTTTGCACACACGGATTCGGGAAGACGCTCAACCAACCTGCGGTGCAGGCCGAGACGAAAAGCAGCCCGCCCTGCATGAGTCAACGGTATGTAGTAGCGAGGTAGATTGATCCGCTGGAATCCGTTGCGTTCCTTGAAATCGCTGAGGCTGCTCTTCTGTTTTTCTCCATAAGCAAAATTTGAGTAGACGAGATAGGAAATCTCTCGTTCGGCGCAAGATCGGACTGCTTGTGCGATCAGCGCATTCGTCGGCGCTTTGTCTCGATGTCGGATCATAGAGACAATATTCATCAGGCCTGCCTGCGTTCGGGTTTTATCATGAACCAATTTGATGAAACCAATCAGAGCCTCACCTAGAAATGCTCCGACGAAGATGCTACTGTCGAGGAAGGTAGCTTCCTCTCTATATACGGTTTCCAGATCCTTCCCGTAATGCGGGAAGTGCCGTCCCTGTCGGATGGGACATTCGTTGTAAATTTCCCAGATTCTCCTCGCGAGTGCGATATCGAATGGCACTTCCCGCACAATAACGCCTTTTTTTTTTGCTTGTTTCGCTTTGTTCCGAGCCTTGAAACCGATCTGGTTTGTCCACCAGTTGTCAAACGTGGAAATTGGTAAGGCCGCTAGGTTGTCCCACTCCATCGGGTAGGCATACTTCGGCGACGTCTCCGGCAGTCTCTGCATGAATGTGAAGAGATCAATCCGCACTCCGCAATTCCTCAACTCCGCCAGAACGATCTCCGGGTTATCCAGGAAATGGTACTTCTCAGCCTCAAGGCGGGCAATCCGAACTAGGGATCCCTGGACCCTGATGTCCGTCCCACAAACCTTCGTCAGCCAATTCATCTGTGGCGAGTCTCCTATTATGTGGTCGCACCGATCGGGAACTGCCTGAGGAAGCCTACGTGCTAGCCGATGATCGGCGCAAACTTCAGCCCTATTGAGGACCGCACAATATAGTGACATCTGCAAACCCATTATCCCACGTCAAAATCAGCATTTTACCGACCGTGGTGCGTCACTATATTCTGCGTTGCTCAATAGATACGAATCTATTCTCTCTCCACAACCATCATGAGCAATCGGAGGGTGGCATTAAAAAGCCCCGAACATGGGAAATATGAAGGCGGCTGCCCGATTGTCACTCATGCCCCGATACTCTCACAACTACTCAAGGATGTAAGGCTTCTTCATCGGGTCAATACCCACGACTGCGAGGAGCTTGCCTAGGTGATCACAGAGTTTGATTAGCAGAGCCATAAATTTATGCTGTCCCACTACTAATGCGAAGGGAAGTCCAAGAATATAAATGGGAACAGCGACGAGCGATTTTGCAATGTCGCGGACTCCGAAGGTCGGATTTGTCAGCGTAACGGCACCCCTGAGCAAAGCCCTCTTCAACATGAACGTGCGTTTCCAACGTGCTGGTGGAACGACCTCATAGGCAACAGCCTCGCTCGACCAGACGAACCTGTGCCCTCTCTCGATCATTCTCCTGAAGAAATCAGTGTCTTCTCCGCCTCGAAACTGGGGTTTGAACGGTTCTAAGTCATTCGCGAAAACTTTTTTCTTCAGGAGCACATTCCCAGTTCGCCCTTCTCTCCAGCGGACAATAGAGCCGGTCGGGTAAATCTCCCGTTCGTAGAATTTGCTCTTAACGAGCCACTTAGGCGGCTCTTCGTCGAAGTGGCGCTTCACTGGTCCGAGCACACCGTCGACACCGTATTCGTTACAGACATCGAATAGAGTCAGCAGCCACTGTTTGGTTGGAAACTCGTCGTCGTCAATGAAAGCGACGAAGTCCCCGTCGGTGTTCTCAATGGCTTTGTTTCGCGCTAGCGCGATATTCTGCTGGGGCTCTACGCAGTATCTGATCGGAACGGTTGAAGTAACTGCTAAATCCGACACAACGGTCATGGCCGATTGTAAGTAATCGTTGTCGGCAACCACGATCGAATACGTGAATAGTCCACGCGTATCCTGGTCTCTGAGTTCGTCTAACAAGCGTTTGAGGAGCTGCGGTCGCTGATACGTACAAATGCACACACTGATATGCTTCATTTCCTTCATAGGAGAACAAAAGAGGTCAATTTGATCTCAGAGCAAAATCGGACGCAATCCGAAGGTCACCGACCCAACGAAATATCTCGTCGCCTGTCAGGAACCGATATTCCTCCGGGTTGACGGGATGCGTTTCCACCTCGACGACAAAATTGTGAGCAAGGGAGAATATTCTGTCCACTCGCTCCGGCGGTTCGAGCGGGAGCAATGGAAAGAAGTAGTCGGTGAGGCGGTGGCGCCGGGCGAGTGCGCTGTCGACGATTCGCCTGTAAATGCGATTGCAGAGTCCCTTGTCGCCCGGTTGAAACGAAAAGTTTCGTCGAACAACCGTCTCCCCAGGTAGCAACTTGCCAACCCACACATTCGCGCAAAGATGCATGTGGTGATGCCCGTCGATTCGATCCGGTGGAGCGCCGTAAAGTCGTAAGAACTCATCGAGTTGGGCCGTCACTACGTATTGGAACGAACGGGCGAGCATCGGGTTGTAAATGACCTGCGCCAGACGGTTTCGCCGAAGGTACACGATTAGTTTTTCCTGGTGTTCCACAAGTCGAGTGGCACACTTTGGCGCTGAAAACGGCACGGTAAGGTTGAGGTGTAAGCCAGCATCAACTCCTGATTCACGTCCCACCGCCGCTGACCGCACGGAATCCTCCATGAAAACCATTGCACTCACCGAGGAGACGGTTCCGCGAATGATGCATTCGCGGATTCGCTCGGTCGTCTCGCGCTCTCGTCCCCAGTCGTCGGCGTTGATGATCAGGCTTCCTGAGTCACGCGCGACGCTCTTTCGACCTTCTGCCGAAGACGAAGAGCCAGTTGGCGGATCTTCGAGTTTAACGACCATCCCCACTCTCCAAGCCACATGCCTGAGGGGATCCTTCTCTGAGTTTGGGATTGGCCTTGGAAAAAGGCCGAGTCAGAGCGCTTCTAAGTCGGCGCATCTGCTCGCGCCTAATGAAAGCAATCATGGCAGCGGGAATCGGCCTTTCGTGACGGACCATCAGCGCCCAAAAGTAACCGGCGCCCAGCAGCAGTGCTCCCAAGACGAAAGGCTGGTTGGCCATTTGGTAGCACATCCTAAAGAGTTCCCAAACCGGATGGTTCCCGAAGCTGTAGTCCTTAGTGCCATTCTTGAACCACAGCCCAAAGTAGCCGTGTCGAGCCGTACCCATCTTCCGATGGTGCAGGCAAGCCTTCTCAGTAAAGGTCCGCGTCTTCCATCCCTTCATTCTTGCGGTTATCGCGGCGACGTGATCAATGCCACCTTCTTTCAATGGGGTGTATCCGCCAACGTCCTCGAAGCACTGTCGGCGAAAAAGTTGGCATGCCCCGGAAACGTTCTCGAGACTTGCGAATCGATAATCGTAAGTTTTCCCAGAACTTTCCTGGAACGGCGCCCCGACCAACCCCAATCCAGGGTTCTCATCAAGCTTTTGAAGCAGGAAAGCAAAGAACCCTTCGTCAAATGAGATGTCACCGTCGAGGCTCCCGACGGCATCGTAATTCAGCTCGCACAACTTGGCGTAGCCGGCATTGAAAGCGAAAACCTTGGCCGCAAAATGCCGTTCGCGGCGTTCCGGCATCCGGGCCAGTTCAATCCAAGGATGTTCTGCTGCATACTTGCTCACGATGTCGTCTGTTTCGTCGGTCGAGCCGTCGCTTACGATAATCCATTTGAGCGGCCTCGCCGTCTGCGCCACCACGGACTTAATGGTCAGTTCAATGAACCGTGCCTCATCCCGCGCAGGCGTAATCAGAACGTAATTGAGCATTCGTAATTTCCCAGGTATCGGAGGGAGCGGTGCAACGCGTGTACAAGAATCAGCCACAGCGGCTTCGGGATCACAGAATTGGGCGAGATAAATTACACCACTGGGGCCACAGCTCGACACTGAGGACCCATTACTTCCGCCTTTGAAAAGAAGTGCTTAATCTTGCCGATCACGTATTCTTGAACTTCTTGAGTCATTTGGGGGTACATGGGCAAAGAGAGAACCTCAAGGGCCGCTTTTTCCGCTGCCGGGAAGTCCCCTACGCTATAACCCAAGTTCTCGTAAGCTTTCTGGAGGTGAAGCGCCACGGGATAGTGAATGCCCGTGCCGATGTGCACATCGGCAAGATGCTTCTGAAGTCCTTCTCGATCTTGCACGCGAATGACGTAAAGATGGTACACAGCTCGGGACCATTCCGGTTCATACGGAGCAATAACGTCCCCAACCGGGGACAACATTTCGTTGTACCGACGCGCGGCTTCCTGCCGCTCGCGATTCCATTCGGCCAGGTGTCGAAGCTTGGCGCTCAGAATTCCAGCTTGAATCGAATCCAGCCGACCGTTGTAGCCTTCCACATCGTGGTAGTACTTTCTCGACTGGCCGTGGTCGCGCAGCATGCGGATTTTTCGTGCGATCTCCGCGTCATTCGTCGTCACAGCACCGCCTTCGCCGCAGGCGCCAAGATTTTTACCCGGGTAAAAACTGAACGCGGCCGCATGGCCCATCGAACCAGCCTTGCGCCAGCGATTTTCCCTGGCCGAAAAATATTCGGCGCCGTGGGCCTGGCAAGCGTCTTCGACCACGATCAGATTGTAGCGGCGCGCAAGCTCGAGGATCGGATCCATATCGACCACTTGCCCGTACAGATGGACGGGGACCACAGCGGAGATCGTCTTCTGCAGCCCCCGATGGAACGGCTTGCCCGTTTCTCGATCCAGGGAACATTCAGTTTCCAAGAATTCCTGAAGCTTCGCCGGGTCCATGTTGTAGGTGCGTTCATCGATATCGACAAACGCGGGACGCGCGCCAGCTTGGGAGATTGCTTCCGTGGTCGCGATGAACGTGTTCGGCACGGTGATCACAACTTCATTTGGCTGAACGCCAGCCGCCATAAGCGCGAAGCGCAGCGCATCGGTTCCGCTGCTAACCCCGACGCAGTGGCGCGCATCGCAGAAGGTCGCGAAGTTCGTCTCAAACTGCTCAACCATCGGCCCGCCAATAAACCCGGCAGTTTCGAGTGCTGTACGAAATACAGGCACTAGCTCATCCTGCAGCTCCTTATGAAGCGTCACAAGATCAACGAAGGGAATATGGCCATTGTTTCCGTTGCTGCTCACTTTTGCACCTCCACAGGTGTATTCATAAATCGGCGGAATTTCGCGGGGTTCCCTGCCACGATGGCGTTGGCGGGAACGTCCCTGGTGACCACACTGCCGGCCCCGACCATCGCGTTTTCGCCGATCGTTACGTTGGATAAGATCGTTGAACCAGAACCGATCGAGGCGCCATTTTTCACGCGGGTCGGCTCGACCTTCCAGTCATTCTCCGTTTGTAGTTCCCCGCCAGGGGCTGTCGCGCGCGGATAGGAGTCGTTGATGAAGGTCACAGAATGGCCGATGAAGACGTTATCCTCTATCGCGACGCCTTCGCAGATAAACGTATGGCTGGAGATTTTGCAGTTCCTGCCAATTTTAGCATTCTTCTGGACCTCGACGAACGCACCGATTTTGGTATTCGCGCCGATTTCACAGCCGTACAGATTGATGAATTTCGATAGCCGGACGTTCTCGCCTAATCGTACGTCCGGAGCGATGCAAACATGCTCGTTCATAGCTGGACGATCTCTCCCTTTTCCTTCAAGGATTTGTCGGCGGCTTCGAGCATCTGCACGACTCGCCGGCCGGCGTGTCCATCATTGTGCGGCGTCTTGCTTTCTTTCACGCAGTCGATGAAGTATTCCAGTTCTAGCTTCAGCGCCTCGGTCTGTTCGACTTTCGGGGCCCACATGTCACCGGAGCGGTAACTGACGAGCAGGTCGTAGACGCCTTGCCGGTTCTCCATTTGCACGCCCTTGTCGTAGACCTTGATTTTTTCGTCGGCCTCGAGATCGTTCCAAACCAGCATTTTCTTTTCGCCACCAACCAACGTGGTGCGAACCTTCACCGGCGAGAGCCAGTTCACGTTGATGTGCGCGATGATGTTCTTCGGGAAATATACGGTCATGAACGCGATGTCGACGTGGCCGTTCAAGTGCCGCTCGCCTGTGGCGACCACGGCTTCCGGCTTTTCCTGAATGAGGTAATCCATGATCGAAAGATCGTGCGGCGCCAGGTCCCACAGGACGTTCACGTCATGCTGGAACAGGCCCAAATTCACGCGCGTCGAATCGTAGTAGTACAGGCCGCCCAAAGAACCATCCTCGATCAACTGGCGTATCTTTTTCACCGCGCCGGTGAAGAGGAACGTGTGATCGACCATGATCGTGAGATTCTTTTTCGCGGCGAGTTCTATGAGCTCGTCCGCCTGCGCGACGTTCGACGTAAACGGCTTTTCCACGAAAACATGCTTGCCGTTTTCGAGCGCTTTTTTGGCGAGATCAAAGTGCGTCCACACCGGCGTGACGATTGCGACCGCGTCAATCTCCGCAGACGCTAGAATCGAGGAGCAATCCGAGGTGGCTTCGATTCCGGGATAGGCTTGGCGGATTCGCTTGAGGGCCTGCGGATTTTTGTCGCAGACGGCCGAGACGCGCGAGTAGTCCAGGCCCTGTAAATTCCGGACGATATTGGGGCCCCAGTAGCCATAACCCATCACGCCTATTCTGATCATCTGTTTGCTCCTGTTAGTGAATCTTGGAAGATACGGAGAATTTCGAGAGGACGAACCCTAAACTGGCTTGATAATTCGATTCGATTAATACGCTCCGTCGCCCGAGAAAACAGCCCGCGGAGTTTGCAGCAGGATCTTGACGTCCAGCCAAATCGACCAGGTCAGGACATACCTAAGGTCCAGCCGGACCATGTCGTCGAAGTCAGTCCTGCTTCGCCCACTCACCTGCCATAATCCCGTGATTCCCGGCTTCGCTTCGAGCACCCGGCGCCTGTGCCACGGTTCGTAGGACTCAAGTTCGTACGGAATGGGGGGCCGCGGGCCGACGAGGGACATTTCGCCACGCAGCACATTCCAGAGCTGCGGAAGTTCGTCCAAACTCGTTTTTCTGAGCAGCCTGCCCACCGCAGTCACGCGCGGATCGTTTTGGATCTTGTAAACGATCGGAGCGCTCTGTTCTGACGCCGGATTGCCGACATCGCCCGCTATAAAATGCTTGATATACTCTTTGTGAATGGATGCGTCGTTGGCGGCGTGCATCGACCTGAATTTCAAGAACGTGAAGCGTCCATTGAATTGCCCCACACGTTCCTGCCTAAAAACGACAGGGCCTTTGGACGTCAGCTTGATTGCCAGCGCGATCACGAGGAGCAGCGGCGACAAGAGAATCAGCGTGAGCGCACTGCCAGCGATATCGAACGCTCTTTTTACAGATCGGGAGATGCCGCTCATGCCGTCGCGCGGGCTTACGTCAGGATAGAGGACCAGATGCCTGGCGCGCCGGGGGTGTTCTGTCTCCCAGTCTTCCGGAAAAAAATGGAACGACAGATTTATTTGGTCCATGTCGCTGGGCTTAAAATCGCGCGCGAGGGCGCTCATGACTCGCGATAGCATCGCACGCTGCAGCGTGGTCCGCTCCGCTTCACCGATCTCCGTGAAAATCACGCCCAGAACAGAGCCGTCCTTATACCAACCCTTAAAGTCTGTTTCCCGTTTCACGGTGGACACTGTCGAGGCAAGGTTTGCGGCTAGCAGCTCCGCTTGATCAGCCTGCAGCAGCTTTTCCGCCTCGACGAGCATGAGCAGGAATGGCCTTCTACTGCGTTCCGCCCGCTTCCGTTCGAGGCACAGCACTTCGAGAAACACTTCCTCAGAGAGAAACGACCGGCTCGGCGCTTTCGAATCGGGTTTGGGCGCAACCGGCCGTCGCGAGGATTTTGCTGAACCGCCGGCAAATGCAAAGTTTAGAATGTTCAAGGTGAAGAGATCCTGAGCGTGTGAATAAGGCGTTGCTGCGACGCGTCTTGCGTCTATGTACGTTCTACGGCCGAATGATGCCTACTTTGCTTTGTTGTCTCCCGACTTGCCCGGCGCATAGTGCCGGTAGTATTGGTAGTATCCGCGGTCGAGCCCCTCGACTCCGTTGAGGAGCATTCCGAGGATGTGGTCTGCTCCCAATGCTTCGACCGCTTCGTCGATCGAGCTCTGCTGGGTTCGCCCTGCGCGAACAACCAACAAACTGGCGTCCGCGTGATCCTTTAGCGAAAGCGTATCGACGACAGGAATCGCGGGCGGCGAGTCAATCAAAACCCAATCGAATGCAGCCTCGAGCTTTTTGATCGACCGCGAGAACCATTCCGAATTCAGCAGTTCAACCGGATTGTTTATCGGCTTCCCCGCAGGCAGCAAACAGAAGCCCATCGGTTCCACGCGCCAAATCACCGATTGCAGCCCAACGTCATTTTTCGTGCATTGTGTCAGCCCGGATGGCAGCTTGAGGCCTAATTCATTCGCGAGCGTCGGACAGCGCAAGTCAGCCTCGACAATCAGAACGGATTCATTGCCTTTTTCGGCCAGCGCCGCTGCAAGATTGAGGACCACGGTTGACTTGCCGTCGCGCGCCTCCGGGCTCGTGATCAGAAGCGTTTTTAGTTCTCCCGCGGCGCCAAAGGCGCGAAGGCGAAGCCGCAACAGCCGGTACCGTTCGGCGGCAGGGCCTTGCGGCTCGGTATGGAAAACAAGCCGCGATTGAGGAGCCAGTTGCGCTCGAACGCTGGGCACGGATTCAGGCTTGAAAGTTTTTTCGAGCGCGTCAACAAATGCCGCTGGAGAATTGGGCACGGGCGCGACCGATTCCGATCCGGTGCGTCGCAATGCATCGAAGACCCTGCTCATGAGCCAACCTCTCGAGGTGATTCCAGCGTGACGTTCTCTCCCAGCGATTCGCTGTGCGCCATCCCGTTCGAGCTTTCGCCCAAGCCCGGCGTCGCTGCAGACGCATCGACCCTTGAGGACTGCGCGTCACACTTCTCTTCGGCTTGCAGCCGCGGCTCGATCCGCAAGTCCCGACAGACCTCGATAATCAATTCTTGCGTGATGAGGCGTGTACCTGCACCGCAGGCGAAGATCAGCGCATTGTCGCAGATCGTATTGATCAAGCGCGGGTAGCCGCCGGAATACACGAAGACTTCAGTAATGGCCTCGGGACAGAAAATCGGCGATCCGCCATTGGCGCCAGCACGCTCGAGCCGCCAGCTCACATATTCCTGCGTCTGTTGCCGAGTCAATGGCTGCAATTGGCAGCGAAGCGCAATGCGCTGCTTGAGCTGCCGAAGCTCGGGAGAATCCAGCCGGGCGTCAAGTTCAGGCTGGCCCACGAGCACAATCTGCAACAGCTTGCTGCGCTGGTTTTCGAGGTTGCCCAAAAGGCGGATTTCTTCGAGCACTTCACGGCTGAGGAGATGCGCTTCGTCAACGATAAGGACGGTTGTCTGGTCGAGCTTTTGCCGTTGCGTTAAGTGCGTGTACAGATGAAACAGCAGATCGTTCTTGCCGGTGTACTGACCCTGAAGATCCAGGTCGGCGAACGTGTAGCGCAGGAATTCATCCGGAGACAGGAGAGGATTGAACACATAGGCGTACTGAGCGCGCAGCTTGTCCAACTGGTCGGTCAGGCAGCGCAGCACCAAGGTTTTGCCAGTCCCCACTTCCCCGCTCAAGACCATGAAGCCCTTGCGCGCGCGAATCCCGTAGTAAAGGCTCGCAAACGCTTCGTGGTGACACGGAGTCACGTACATGAAGTACGGATCCGGGCTCATGTCAAAAGGGCTGCGCTTGAGATGGAAAAAGGACCTGTACATCCGCTAACCTCGCCGATAGACGTAGAACTCTGCCGCCAAGACTGCCAACACCAGAACCGCGCCTGCTAACCATTCCGCGGCGGTCTTGAGCGAGCGGTTGCGCTGCTCGCGCGCCGTCAACGACAGCGGCAGGGCCATGACCAGGGGCAGCGCGAATTTTGCGTGTAGATCTTTTTCGGAATGAAAAGAAGCGTCGAGGGTATCGATAAAAAGAGCCAGCGCTACGCCAAGAAAGATACCCCCTGCGAACCCGCCCAGGGCGATGCGAAGTCGCTTCGGACTGAAAGGCTTGGTGGGGAGATTCGGCGGCTCAATCAGGCGAAATTGCTGGCCCTGCTGATTTTTTTGCAGGTCGGTCGCGAGCGCCGACTGCGTTCTCTTCGCATACAACTCATCATAGTTCTTCTTGGCCAAATCGTATTCGCGGAGCAGGTCCGTCAATTCCTCTTCGGTCACGGGAGTAAGATTCAAGCGATGCTGGTATTCGGCGACCTGTCCCTCAATCTGTTTTTGCTGCGCTGAGTCATTGACGATCTCGAGCTGGTTCTCTTTGAGCTGGCTGCTGAGTTGGGCGATGGTGCTGTCGGTCGAGGTGAAGGACGTCGATGCAGCGGCGGCTGGCGCAGTTTTCACGCTCGCGCCCGTACTCTTCCCGGCCTTTAATTGCGCGAGCAAGGCTTGCGTCCGCGCGATCTCCGCATCCACCTTTTTGACATCCGGATATTGAGCCGAGTACGAAGCGAGCAGCGTTGCCCGCTCGCTTTGCAGGCGGGCTAATTCGATCTGCACGGTCTCGATTGGACTCACGGCTGACGAAGAAAGCGATCCTCCGGCGCCCGGAGCGGCTCCTTGATACTGCGTCAGCAAGGACTGCAAAAACACGCGCTGCTCATTCGCACGGCTCAGCGCGGCGATGGTGTTTTGCAGCTGCATCTGGAGGCCATCCAGGATTTGGAGGTTCCCCTGCTGCTGCTCCGGCAATTCGCCGAGATTCTGCATCTTGAAATCGCGCAGGCGCGTTTCCTTGATGTCCAGGTCGGCCTGCGCCGCCGCGAGCTGCGTTTGCAGGAAGTCGGTCGTGCCGACATCGCGCTGTTCCTGCGTTCTCACGTCTTCGTCGATAAAAAGAGACGTGAGACGGTTCGTGACTTCTTCGGCCGCCAGGGGCGTGCTTGCGGTGTAGGAGATCTTGAACGCGTTGATGCCCTTTCTCGCGCCCTCCTGCTCGACTGGCTCGATCGGGTCGATGGTTATGTCTTTGCGCATCATTCTGGCTAACTCGCCGGGTCCGAGCCGCTTACTTTCGCTCGGGTACAGGTGAAATTCGTGAATCATCTCGAGCAGGCGCGAACGAGAAAGCACATCCTGCTTCATCGCTTGCAGCGCCTGGTCCAGGTTGGCTGTAGTGTTGGGGACGACGTAGCGTTCCGGCACTTGCTGCTGCTGCACGAGAATCGTCGCTTCGGATTTATAACGGTCGGGCAAGACGAACGACAGCACGATCGCTCCCAGCGCGACCGTTACAGCCGTCAGCAGAAACCACCAGCGGCGGCGCCGGGCCATGGCGATGTACTTCTCCAAGTTCTGGCCTAGGCTTACTTCGTTGATGTTCTGCGGCACAGCTTACCTCCGCCAAAGAATGGCCATGAATTTGCTGCCGGACGCGGCTCAAGGAGCGTCACGGTAGTTGCTCCTCGAAGATTGCCTTCGACGAGCCCAAAGCACCCGGCTCCTGTTTCTTGACCAGGCCCGCTTTTTTGAGTTTCTGAAGCAGGGTGCCGTAGCTGATCTGCAAAGCTTGCGCGGCCTCTTTGCGATTCCACCGATGCTCGCGCAGAACCGTCAGCATCAGGTCTCTCTCGGCTCGTCCGACGATTTGCCGGGTGTAGTCCTTGAGGGGCACAACCGTATTCAGCTGCGTGTCTGGGCGCTCTTTCGGGCTGCTTCGAGAAACGGAGCGCTTCCGGGGAAAGAGTTCCTTGCCAGCGTGCGCGCCACCGTCCATGTCGACGTAGCGTTTGGCGAACGCCGCCAGCTCCCGTATATTTCCCGGCCACTCGTAATCGCAGAACGCCTGCAGAGTTTCCGAAGACATGGGGTGGCAGCAGCGGTTCTGTTGCCGCGAATACGTTTCAACGAAATACTCGGTGAGAGCAGGAATATCTTCCTTTCGGTCTGCCAGCTTCGGCAGTTGAATGCTCACGATGTTGATGCGATAGAAGAGATCGGACCGAAAAGTGCCTGCGGCTATATCGTTCGTCAAATTCCGTCTGGTCGAGCAGATGACGCGCTGATTGAGATGGCGCGGCGCTCGAGAGTCCCGGTTGGACTGCGAATCGGATTGAAACAGCTCGAGCAACCGCGCCTGCATGGGAGCGTTCAGCTCACCGATCTCGTACATGAACACTGTCCCGGCTTCGTCGTCTTCCCACGCCGATAGTCCCGCAAGCGTTCTTGGGGTCATCCTTCGGCTCAAGACCTTGACGAACCGGTGATCGTGCCACGGCGAACGGCGATGGATTTCCCTTCCGACAAGTTCCTTACCCGTGCCTTTTTCACCTTGCAGCAACACAGGCACGGGAATCTCCGCCACGCGTTCCACGGTTTTCTGAATCTCATCCATGGCTTTGGATCGCCCGAAAAGCACGCGACCGGGAATCGCGTAGTCGCTCAGGCCGTTCGTATGAAAGTTGGCTTGCATGGATCGTTCTGCTGTCGTGCGGTCTGGCTCGGTCTAGCTTAGTGGGGATTAAGCGCTTGCCCGGGCGGCGCAAAGCGGCGAATGGTCGATAACCGGCCGGTTCCGCTCCGGAGTCACCCATGCACTATCGATATCGACCGCGACGGAGCGTTGCAGGAGCGTCACGGAAAGCACCAAACGGTGGCGGCCTTTAATCTGGAGCAAGATGCCCTCGGTCCCGGCCAGCGCGCCATGTTGAATCTTGACTCGGTCGCCGATCTGCAGATACGGCCACGGCTCTCGCGACAATCGCGTATTGACGACCGCCTGCAAGGCTTCGATCTCGCTGGCATCGATCGGCGTGGGGAGTTGCGTTCCGCCCACGATGTGCTGAATGCCGGGAATCATGAGAACAGGATAGCGGTTGTAGATGTCGAACCGGCAGAATAGGTATCCGGGAAACAACGGCACTTCGAGTTCCTTGATGCGATCGGACCAGCGCCTGCGCGCCTTGTACAACGGCAGGAACCACTCGTAACCCTTGCTCTCGAGAAACGTCCCAACCGTCTTCTCGTAGCGAGATTTCACGCTGAGCGCAAACCAAAAAGTGTCAGCCATCGTCGATTCCTGTCCAGCTCCTAGAGTTCCGAGCAGCGCGTTCTTGCCGAACGTTTCTGCTTTCGAGCAAGCTACCGCCATTCGACCCCCATACCCCCATGGATACGAAACTAGTAACGCAAGCCGAGTGCCAAGCTACGCCTTATCCGCCCCTGCTGGTAAACCAACTCTGTGCAGCGACTTACACGAAAACAAACTTCCGAACGGCTGTTGCTCGTGCAAGCGAAACGTCAAACCTTGTATTGAATTCGCTAATTTAGTTTGCACTTTGTGCCTTCGCCGCGAGCGTGCTCTTCGTCGGAACGCCCCTGCCAACACCATTATTCTCGCCTCTCATGCGATTACCCGCGCTGTACTTGCGGCGGTCGCCTCCCAATCTTTGCGGGCCTGCCGGGGCGGCACTCCCGCTTCCCGCATTTTGTAAAGGAGGGCTGCGTAACTGATGCCCAGCTCGCGAGAAACCACCCGCCGGTTCCAATGGTTCGCTTCGAGCGCGTTCAGGATGACCTTTTTTTCCAACTGCTTCACCGCTTGCCGGGTCAGTTGCTTAAGCCGAACTGGTCCGCTCGGAATGGCGAATTCCGAATCGCCCGCCCCTCCGGCGCTCTCGATCGCTTTGCAGATTGCGTCCTCGGAACCCAGAATCACGAAACGCTTGATCAGGTTCTCAAGTTCGCGGATATTTCCCGGCCAATCGTGGTCCTTGAACAGATTCATCAACCGGCTGGACGGCGCGGAAACCGATCGCCGGAACATTTTCGTGTATCTCTCGAGAAAATAATCGACGAGCGTCGGGATGTCTTCCCGGCGATCTTTCAGTGTGGGCAATTCCACGCTCACCACGTTGATCCGGAAGAATAAGTCCCGGCGAAAATTCCCCGCGCGGATCTCCTCCTCCAAATTCCGATTGGTGGCGCAGATGACCCGGACGTTGATCTGCCGTTCCTCTTGCGCGCCGATGCGGCTGAACTGTCCGTCTTGCAGCACTTGCAGGAGCTTCGCTTGCATTCCGGGTTCGAGCTCGGCGATCTCGTCGAGGAAGAGCGTGCCGTGATGCGCCATCTCGACGCGCCCCGGCTTCGAGACATACGCTCCCGTGAAGGCGCCGCGCTGATAGCCGAACAATTCGCTCTCAAACAGCGTGCCAGGAATCGCGGGACAGTTGACTTTTACAAAAGCTCCGATCCCCGCCGGGGAGCGCGCGTGGATGTACCGGGCGAGGAGCTCCTTGCCCGTCCCGCTGTGCCCCTGCAGCAGGATCGATACGTTCGTTCCCGCCATGCGCAGGAGACTCTGCTGAATCCCCCGCATTGCCTGCGAGTTTCCGAAGAGGATCTCGTCGGGGGGCAGCTCAAAGCCGGAATCCGATAGGTCATGAAACGAAGCGTTTGCCGATGCCATTGTCGTGTCCTTGGAATTCAGAATGCCTCCCGACTTGCGCTATGCGCTTGCCGGATTTTTGCCTCCGTGCAAAGCAACTTCTGATTCAGGTCCCCGCTGTCATAGTTCAGCATTCGTCCCTCCAGCGGCGCCAACTGCCTCGGTAGACAGCCATAGAACCTGCGTGTCGGCCGCGAAACCACGAACGCCGTCGCCATTTCCGTCGGCCTGTACACGGACCACTTTCCCTTTCGCTTTCATTCGTATCTCTGAATTATCACGGAACGAAAACGAAACCTCGAACTGGATGACGCTACCGACGGGCGGACATGAATCCGACAGCACAAACAGGCCGCGCTCGGAAACATCCCGCGTGGCGCCGCGCCCGGTGCGGCGGACACCCCGGCGTTCCTTCCAGCTGTAGGTCACTGGAGCGGTCAGATCGAAGCGCGTGCGCAGTCGGCGGTCCATGTGTATAAACTAAAGCCTGCGGCGGTCCCTCTGGATCTTTGCTCGGTTAGAAAATAATCTGGAAGTGTTGTGCCGGCAAGAAGCGAAATCTGTTAAAAGTTTTCACACCGAAAATGATGAAACCACCACTGAGATTTGTCCCCGGTGACTCAATCTCCTTAGAGCATTGAGGTGGAGAAGAAACTCCCTATGGCCGGAACCTTCGACGCAACGGCCGTCTTGAGGAGATGGACGCTTATGGCACGCAGCTCTAGTGCTACTAGCACTAGTACAGAAGTAATGGCAAAACTTTAACAAAACATTACTTGACTTGTAACAAGGAAGTGTACAAAATTGAACAGTTTTAAGGGCCCCGTAGTCGACCCAAGGTGATTTGCTTTTTGCGAAATTCAGGTTGCGACCGTAGCCATTCGTTTCGGCTGCGGCAAACCTGACGGTCGATTTAGCTTGTTTCGCAGCGCGCCAGAGATTTAAAAGGATCACCAATGTCAGCCTCGTCCGCCCCGGTCGGCGAAGCGTCCTTCACGTCACGCACTGCCCGTCCGAGCGTCCTTATCGCGGACGACAGCCGCATGGGATGCCAATTGCTTGAGAATGCCCTTTCCCGCTCTCGTTTTCGATTTGACGTCGCAGCGAGCGCGGTGAGCCGTCCGGAAATCCATGCGTGCCTGCGGGCCAAGCAGGTGGACGTAGCGCTCATCAATCAAAGCCTGCAGGATGGGCCCTCCGTCGGCTTTGAGATACTCACCGAACTTCGCGAATCGTTTCCGCACACTCGCTCCGTGATCCTGCTGAAGACGGCGACGTGCGATCTGGTTGTCGATGCGTTTCGCGGGGGCGCAAAAGGGGTCTTCTGCCGCACGGAATCTTTTGAGGCACTGTGCAAATGCATCGAATCCGTCCACAAAGGTCAGATCTGGGCCAATAGCGATCAACTCCACTTCCTTCTCGGGGCTTTGATGCATACGGGATCGTTCCGAGCCGTCGACTATGCGGGGCACCCGCTGCTCACCAAGCGGGAGGACGATGTCGCGTCGTTGCTCGCCGAGGGCATGTCGAATCGGGCGATCAGCTCCAAACTCGGGATCACGGAACATACGGTGAGCAATTATCTCTTCCGGATCTACAACAAGCTGGGCGTCTCGAGCCGCGTCGAACTGCTTCTCTACCTGTTCAAACAGAGACAGCCGTCTTAACCTGCGCAGTGCGCCTGACGGAATTGTCCGCCGGGGCGTTCCGCCGATTTCAGCTTTCCGAAACCTGGTTCCGAAATTCAATAGCGCTGTTTTACGCGAACCGCCGCTGCAACCATAATGCGCCGAATCCGGCGTTAGAAAATGGCGGGGACGCTTTGCACGACCCGCAAAGACGAGCAAGAAAATGAAAAGGGCCGCAACTCCCGCAGCCAGCGACTGTAGGTTATCGACAGGCCAGGCAAACTACCACGCCGGATACCGATACTCTCGATCCCGGTTCATGAGCTGAGCCACTTTCGGTCCCTTGCCCACTGGCTCAACAAAGAGAATCTGGTTGGGGTTCAGGTACATGCGGTCCGGCACCTTTCTGCGGAACAATCGCTTTTACTGCACGGCGAGAGAACGGTCATCCCGGAGCAAGTGGTGATTAACAGCCCAAAAGGGACCAACAACACAGTCAACCCTCTCTTCGGCACGTCGCTCTACGACCTGAAGGTGCCCGAGATGCCGGCGGCCGCGGATCTCGCGGCGAGGGACGGCTTGCGGCTTTTATCGCCGGCCACGGCGTTGGTGAGCGTGGCGGAATCGTTTTTCCTCGGAATCCGGTCGAGACATAGGTCCTGTTCGCGAAGCTCGCCGACGCATCGGACCTGCTGCGGCTGTTGTTGATCGGCGGCCACTCCGCGAAGGCCGGTTATCTCGCTTGAGCCTTTCGATAGATCGGTCGACCCGCTGTGGCGGATGAAAGCATTGGCGCGATGAAGAGCGCCGCCTACGATGTGCGGCAGCGCAATCCCCTCAGCACCACAAAACTCACGTGCTGTTCGCTGTTCTCGATGCCGAAGTCCGAGAGGAGGAATAGCGGTGTATAATCTCATTATGGTTAAGCACGTGATCCACATCTCGGAAGCGGAAGCCGCGAGCGACTTTGCGGCGCTCCTGGCGCGAGTGCGCGCGGGCGCGGAAATCGTGATCGAGCACGACGCCCGGCCTGTTGCTGTCCTTCATCCCGCCGAGCCTGCTGTGCGGTTGCTGTCCGAGTCTCTGCGTCTCGCCCGAGAGCATGGCTCGACAGCTACGCTTGATGAGGACTTCGCCAGGGATGTGGAAGCGGCCGTCGAGAGCCACCGCGAACCACTGAACCCGCCCGCATGGGACTAATTCTCGATTCCAGCGTCATCATCGCTGCGGAACGTCACGGGGAAACGGTCGAGCGGCTCATCGAGCGAATCGTTCGCGCGACCGGCGACCAGGACGCGGCGCTCTCTGCCGTAGGCCTGACGGAACTCATCCACGGCATCTATCGCGCGCCAACTCCCGAACTGCGTCTTCGCCGTGAATCCTTCATCAACGAACTGCTGGCGGACCTGACGGTGTATCCGTACACGAAAGAGACCGCGCTGCTGGCGGGCAAGCTCGACGGCGAACAGCAGAGCCGTGGTGTGGTCATCCCGTTCGCAGACTTGCTCATCGGTGCGACTGCCCTAGCGCTCGGCTACTCGGTGTTGACCGTCAACGTCCGCCACTTCGAGCAAATCCCCGGCGTGTCGGTGGTGGAGCTCTAGCCCCGAGGGTACGGTTTCAGCTTTTTAACAAGGTTTTAGGACAAAATGGCGGGGACGCTTTGCACGACGAGCAAACGCAAGAACTAGGAAACTGCTGGGCGCAAAGCGGCGGCTTTCGCGGCGATTGTAACGGACGCCGTCCGTAAGCCAGGCGACGCGGCCGAGAGCGTGATGTCGCCCGGTTGTCTTTGCGATTGGACAATCACTTGCGCTAGACCATTGAACGATTTTCGCTGGCTTGCCTTGTCGGGTTCGTGGCTGCTCGGATCGCCGTTTCCCACGCCGATGATTTTGCCAGGCCCTGTCAGCGTGAAGCTGATCTGGTTATCGGCAACCGGCACGATGCGATGTTTTTCATCGACGATCGCCACCGTGACGATCGAAACGTCCTCTCCGTCGGCGCCAATCGTTTGACGATCCGCGGATAAGCCGATCGCGGCGGGCGCGCCGGTAGTTTCTTGCCTGGATTCGGCAATCATCTTTCCGCCTGCGAAACCTCGCGCTAGCAAGACGCCCGGAGCGTAAGCAACCTTCCACTCGAGATGCGCGTTGCGCGGCATGGACTTTCGGCCGAGGCTTTCGCCATTCACAAGAAGCTCGATCTCGTCGCAATTGCTGTGAACCCACACGCGAATGGGCTGGCCCTCTTTCCCTTGCCAATTCCAGTGCGGAAAAACGTGCAGCACGGGTTTCGACGTCCACCAGGACTGGTAATAAAAAAAGGTGTCCTTCGGGAAGCCGCATGTGTCGATGACGCCGAAATGCGAACTGATGCACGGCCATTGGTACGGAGACGGTTCGCCGCGATAATCGAATCCCGTCCATACAAAAGCGCCGGCGACAAACGGCCGCGCCGTGTAGTAGTTCCACCATTCCTCTGCGGTCGAGCCGTACCCCGGTTTGTTGACATCGTAGGCGGAAACGTAGCCGCGCACCGGATCGGTTTCATAAATGCCGCGAGTGCTGTAGGCGCTGGCCTCTTCGCTTCCGATGCATGGCTGCGCCGGAAAGTCAGTGTGGAATTGATCGACGTTGCCATTGTGAAAATAATTGAAGCCTTGCACGTCGACGACTTTCGAGTAGCCCTTGCCCCAGCCTCCGTTCATGGCCACCGTGACGGGCCGCGTCCGATCAATCCGCCGCGCCAGCCGTTTCATGGTCGCGGCAATGCGAGCGCCGCGTTCGGTGCCTTGGTCGGGTTCTTCATTGCCCAGAGACCAGAGAATAATCGACGGGTGATTGCGGTCGCGGCGCATCATGCGCCCAAGCTGGCTCAAGCCCTCCTGGCTCGAGGACATCATCCGAGTTTCGTCCATCACCATCATGCCGAGGCGGTCGCAGGCGTCGAGCAGCGCGGGCGTGGGCGGGTTGTGCGACGTGCGATAGGCGTTCGCGCCCATTTCCTTGAGCCGCGCGACGCGAAAATACTGGATGCGATCGGGCAGCGCCGAACCGACTCCGGCGTGATCCTGATGATTGCACATACCTTTGACTTCGACGTGCGCGCCGTTGAGGAAGAGACCTTTGTCGGGATCGAAGCGGATAGCGCGAATGCCGAACGGCGTTTCGTAGCGGTCCACGGCGGCGCTGCTGCCCTCGCCACTGCCATCCTCAACGACAGTCAACAGGCGATACATGTTGGGCGCTTCGACAGACCAGAGCGCGGGATTGAGCACGTCGATTTGCTGCGTGAACTCGTGGCGCGTCCAGGGGGCGATGGTTGCCGGAGACGAACGGACGGTCGCGATTCGTTTTCCCCCGTTATCGAAAATCGCGGAGACGACGCGGCACGAATTGGCCGTATCGGCGTCATTCGCAATTTCCGTGGCGACGGAGATGCGCGCGACGCCGTGCCGCACTTCGGACGTGACATACGTTCCCCAGTGCGCGACGTGAAGGGGGGCTGTCTTCACCAGCCAGACGTGGCGATACATTCCCGCGCCTTCGTAAAACCAGCCTTCGTGCTCGGTCGCGTCCACGCGCACGACTAAGATATTTTTGCCGCCATAATTGGCGAAGTCCGTGATGTCGTAACGAAACGGCGCATACCCGCTCAGATTGCGCCCGAGATAGTGTCCGTTGAGCGCGACCATGCAATCGCGGAAAACGCCATCGAATTCCAGGGCGATTCGCCGGCCAAGATCGCTCTGCGGAATTTCGAAAACGCGGCGATACCATCCAATGCTGGTCGCGGGATATTCGCGGCCGAGAGGCTTTGCGCCAAAGGTGATGAGCTCCGGAGCGTCGACGAACGGCAGGCCGACCGCGAAATCGTGAGGCAGGTCAATTGCTTGCCACTGGCTGTCGTCAAAGTTCTCGCGCGAGGGCAGAAAGAGCTCGCCGGTTTTCGCGAATGCGCTGCTCAAGCCGAAGCCGAAATCCAGCGCAGGGTCGTCGGCGTGACCGAAGTGGAAGCGCCAGTTGAAATCCAGCAGCAGCCGCTCGCGCTCTGCCGTGCCGGACTGGTTGTCCGTTTGCTGGCGAGCCGATTCATCATCGCGAAACGGCAACGTGGGAAATTGCGACGCGAGCGCGCTTGCGGCGGGAGTGATTGCGCCGAGCTTCAAAACGTCGCGCCGTGTAAAGTCCTTCGGAGACATTAGGCCACGCTCGCCATTTCGGCATCCCGTGCGACAGCAGTATAAACCCCACGGGCCCGTTGGTGACCGCAATCTTGCGGCCCGGCCGACAGCGCGCCATCCGGCAGGCGGCGGTGCGCCTTCGGGATAGACTCAATCGGCGCCTTAAATTTGCTGTAGAATTAAACGAAGAGACCGCCAGGGCCAGTCGGTCCTGAGGAGACTTTTCGATGGCTCACGATTCCGCAAAAGAAAAACAGCCGGCTCGCGAACTGATTGACAGGCTTCCGCCAACGCAGCTCTCCGCCGTCGTCGGACTGCTCGAAGCCATGCTCGATCCCATAGTGCGTTCCATCGCCTCCGCCCCCGTGGAAGAGGAAGGAATTACCTCCGAAACGGCTGCGGCGCTGGACCGTGCCCGCGCTTCGCTCGCTCGCGGTGAAGGCATTCCGCACGAAGAAATCCTGCGCGAGTTCGGCCTGAATAAATAAATGACCGAACCACCTGCGCCGGAGCGCATGACGATCCTCTGGTCGCCGGAGGCCCGCACCGATCTCCGCGTCATCGACCGCAAGCCAGCCAAGCAGATTCTCTGCTGCCTGGATCGCTACCTTGCCAGCCGCAGCGGTGACGTCAAAAAAGAACTGAAGCCCCCCGTTCACCGGTCTCCGTCTCCGCTGCGGCGACTACCGCGTGTTCTTCGATCTGAAAGATGACCGCACCATCGAAATCACTGCTGTCCGCCATCGCAAGGACGCCTACCGCTGACAGCGCGCTCCGGCCTCCGGTAGCGAAATGCTTCTCGAATAACTCTCGCGCGCGCTTCGCGACTTCTTCCCTTCTTCCGCCATCACGACCGATTTCGCTTTGCTCCTTGGGTCCGGGAGGTAGCCCTTTTCGTGCAACCGGTGCATCGCGTCCCGGTCATGCCCCTTCCCGGCGCGCGAACCCGGCTTGTTGTCGAACACCGTCAGGTACAACAACGGAGAAGGAGGGGAAGTCCGTGCAGGTTCTGGTCCGCCGGGCCATGGAAATCCCCGAGGTGCGCCAAAGCGCAGCGGGCAGTCCGGAAAACGCAAAGACGCGAATGAAAATCTATCTAATTGGTTCGCTTGGCTTTACTCTGTGTCGTGGTACCTGGTTTTGGACTTAATTTTGCAGCATTTGGGTCCAGAGACTCGGCAGGTCGACCAACTCTCGCAGGCCCCGATAGACTCCCGGGACCTCGGTGGAAAGCCCAGTAAACAGGGCGATAAAGGCTGCCGGTCATGCTCAAGCCGAGGCGCATGGATAGCCTCATTGATAGAAACCCAACAAAAAGCTGCGCTCTTACGAATTCCTGCACAGAGCCGAATTTTTGAAGTTCACTGATACGGGACTCCCGCCGGCCCGTGGATATATATCGCCATGACGTAGGATGCCGACCCCAAAGGCGAGCTATCCCACCAATGAATGTCCACAAACGGTGATGAGCTCCCGACACTGTCTGCGCCAATCTGTGCGCCGTTGGATTTGTCGGGGGCTCGTCCAAGGCTGAGGTTCACCGAATCCAGCACCCAGCCATTCTTGAGTTGGTAGCCTTGAAAAAATATGTCGTCGCCTCTTCTGCCCGTAAAGCCTCCAGCCACCAGCAGATTGCTGACACTACCATCGGCTTCAATGCGATGGATGCTGGCGCAAACGTCGATTCCGCAAGAGGCATCGCCAAATGCCGCGTCGTTACGGGCAATGGGTAACTGCTCGACGTCAATTTCAGGATTGAATTGAAATGGCACGGCATTGCTCTGCTGGCACGTCACCACGAAAACGTTGCCTGAGTAACCTGGGATTCCGGACACCTGCGGCACTGAAGTAATAATCTGTGTGTCGCTCCAGTAGTCGGCGCTGGCCTGAACCGTTTGACCAGGATTTACGATGAAGTTGATCTGGCCAGGATTCGCGCCAAAGCCAGAGCCATTAATCGTGACCGGGTCGCCCGGCTGGCCCTGGCTGACGCCAAGTGGGCTGATCTGCGGTGCCGTGCAGCCTCCGCTGACCGGACGCTCACCGGGGTTCGGGCTCCCTCCTTGCGCGCCGCTTCCCAGATGCGTGCCTCCGCCAAACGGATGCGCACCGGGGTTCGGGTTCGCTCGTTGCGCGGCGCTTCCCAGATTTCTGAGCAGCAACGTCGTCAAGTGCGTCACTGGCTGCATGGTGTTCGCAATATTGGCGCGAATCACGTTCGCATTCGCGATGCGGCTTTGCAGCGCGGCTCGGCAACCAGTGCTCGCGCAAGAGGAATGCTGAAGCGCCGCATTCAGCAGCCCGACATGCCGGTCAATCTGCTGCAACTGGAACTTCGCCTTGTACAGCTGAAACCTCTGGCGCTCCTGCTGAGCCAGTACTTGGAGTTTAGCTTGCATGGCCGCCTGATTCCGGGCCAATTGCGCCTTTTGCGCCGGCGTGAGCTGCGGAGGCGTCGCTTGCCGGTTGCCGTTGGGCTGAGGATTATTTGAATTGAAGGGTGGCCGCACAGACCCTGGCGCCTGAGCACCAGCCGATGATTGGTTCGCTGCGCCTGCCTGGTTTGCAGCATATTGGGCTGGCGCCGCTTGGTTTCGAGCGCTCGATCGGTATTGGGGCGGCGGCCCCGCCTGGTTCGGTGGAAGTGGTGGTCCCCCCGACGGCGTGGAAGCATAGCAAGCGAACGCGGCCTGATTGGATTCGATCTGAGACGGTTGGCCATCCAGGGAAACGATTTGAATCGCTTCCCAGCCAGACGGGTTCGGGCTTCGTATATCCCATTCGTCCCTGACGTTTAACTGGCGCGTCGAAGTAGCGTTCGCGGAAACCACGGGACCGGTGGCTCCGTCGCTGCGAATCCAGCGGTACTGCAAGGCGACCTGCGGTTTTCCGTTGACGTAGATGCTACCGACGAAGTGCTCTCTCGTCGGATTTCCCGGAACGCATCGTCCAGCGATCAGCTTCGCGAGAATACGAACGCCATTCGCGCTTGCTCCCTGTGGTATCCCCGTCGCGCGAGTCGTCGGCCGCGTTGTGTATGGCCGAGAAGGAGCCTGGGGGGACACTGCTGGCGCGAGTGCAGGCCTGAATTCCGGAGGCGGACCCGAGGCTCGACCGTATGCCGGCGGAGGCGGCGCGGCACGCAACGGACCATTCGAAGGCGGCCCGGATTGTGGCGCCGGCGGGTGATAGCCATTAGGCAAGCGCGCAGAGTTCACCGGCTGCGGTCGTAACGCCGCTAGGATGACCACCTTGGTCGCATTGAACTTAGTCCCGAAATTAATCTGCGTACCGTAGTAATAGCCGGTGATTTGCGCTTGCATGTTTGCTTGCACCGCAGACCTGGAGACGAGCCGGCCGTTTTGCACGAAGCTCGTCGCATGGGAGACGCGAATGTGCAGTATGTCGTTTTCAGCAGGACCCCACTTAAAAATGATCCACGGAGCCGCCGCCGTATTGGACAAGACCGTGCCTGTGAGTGTCGTGGTCGTTGGCCTAACAGCCCGAGCGATCGTCTGCGGACGCTGCGCCTGTGCCGAGACCACCCTCGTCGCGCCCGCAGCAAGCACGAACGCTAGCGCGAAACTGACTGCCAATGATGCCTTTCTCATTTCGTTTACCTCGCTAATTTGTCTGCTGCGATTCGTGGACCTACGCTGCGTGTTTCACAAGCTGCTCGGAACCAGGGTCGGATGTCGCACGGCCGGGGACCGCTGCGCTGGCCTTTGGCTGCTGGGGCCGGGAAACAAGAAGGCAGCTCTACTTCGTTTTTAAAATCGCGGTCACTTTCACCTCGTTTTACCCCGCCTGCTTAGCGGCCATCGGGCCAATGATGGGAAGCTCGAAACGCTCGTTGTTATAGGCTTTGTACATCAGGAACAGCCAGAGGGCGAAAAAGGCCAGGCGCACGAGCCACCATCCGAGATAGACGAACTGCCACAGCGCGCCGAAGCTCGCGCCGAACAAGATCCCGGCGAAGATGCTCCAGGCGATCATGGCGACGACATAGACGCCGCTCAGGAAAATCGACTGCAAGGCATGGAAACGCACGAATTTATCACTCTTGTAAGGCTCGGACACGAGCATGAAAATTCCCGTGACGAACCCGAGAACGTAAGCGACTAATCCCGCGACATTCGAAGCCATCGGCGCGGATTGCGCCGCTGCTGATCGAAACGTTTCCCCTGCGGCGGGGCTTGGCGCAGTCCCACTTGTAGCGGCAGAAGCCGCCGCAGAACCTGATTCAGGCGCGCCAGTTGAGATTGGCCCTGCGCTAGCAGGAGCCGCTTCGGCGGAAACGGAAGCTGTGTTTGCGGGCGCTCCGCAACTCCCGCAGAATGCCGTGTCGTTCACTACCTGTGCTCCGCACCGTTTGCAATAGACCATCGTTCACCTCGCTGTTTTCTGCGTTTTTTTAAGTCGCTTCCATCCAGGACGCAACGGTTCGACTTCCCACCCATCGCGCAAGCGGGCAACTGCTGCGCCAATTGCAGTTCGTTTCATGTTTTTCTTCCGGCCAGCTTCGTGTGATATTTCGTTCGGCGTAAAGCTCCGTTAGCCTCTGGCTCTGATCAAGCTGACAGCAATCGTCCCGATGATCATCGCGCCACCAACCAGGATCATTACAACAGCCTGCCATCGCAGTCTGTTTCCGATCTGCTTGCCGGTCTTCCCGGTAATCAGGAAAGTTTTTTTGTCTTTGCCCTTCCTGATGATGTTCTCAGCCGGCGTAGTTCCCGAAGCTGAATTCTGTTCGCATGTCCCCATCACGCTGTATTCCCGGCCGGCGAGCAAGCAAGTTTCACGGAAACGAAAGCTCTCGCCGGTTTCGCTTGGATTGATCGATACGCCATCGACATCCATGGAGAATCCCAGGGAAGCCATTTTCTGTCCGACCGCCAGAACCTTGTCTGCCGCTTTTGCGCCCGGTATTTGCGACGACTGCACCGCCGCTCTGGTCTTCTGCCAATCGCTCATGAGACTGGCATACAATTGATTTTGGGTAACATTCGGCACTCCTGATGACGAATCCACATAGCAGGACTGGCTTGACTCCGGCCCAATCTCCGCGCGAAGGCTTTGCGGCAAGTCGAACTCGGCATTCTGAGGGTCTATCAGCACGCGGGCAGTTCCATCGTCCAGTAAAAAGTTCCGTTGGGCAGTCTCGTTCTTGAAATTCTGCCATCTCTCCTGATCGTCTTTCTTTACCCATTTATCCACTTCCAAATGGTAGTAGTAACACGGCATTCCGGTGACGGGACTGGTTAGAATTTCAGCACCCGTTGCCTTGCCGCGTATGCGCACCAGCCCAGCCGGAATGCTGCCAATCGGAGTTTCGGGCGTGTTTGCCACGAGGCGCCCTTCGCGGTAGGAATGCACCCCTAGCAGGAGAAGGAGCAGTCCAACCCCGAGGAAGATAATGATAGGGACAAGGACGTGGACGGCAGACGTTGCCGCGACTGCAAAAAGGATTGTCATAGAGTCAAACTCTCCTCAGGGTGCCCTGATATGGATATGGCTCGATCGTCTTCTGAATCTCCTTCGGCCTCGCCCTGCTACCAGCCCCCTCCTCCTCCGCCTCCGCCCCCTCCGCCGGAGCCGCCACCTCCTCCGCTGCTTGAACCGGGCGCTGAGGCAGAAGACAAGATTGCGCTCGAAAAGGAGCTTCCCAAAGAACCGGCGAAACCCGCTGCACCCAGCGCGGCCCAATTCCCACCGGAATACCAAGAAGGCGAGTAGCTGGATGCGGTTGAACCGGGCATGCGACTCGCACCGTCCAGCACGCCAGAGAATTTTTCCGCCCACTTCTGTTCGACGTCGAGAGCCAGAGCATAGGGCAAGAATTTTTCGAACACCTGGGGAGTCTTTTCCGGGGGCATGGCGCGATTCAGGCGATCGCCATCAACCTCACCAAGGAACATCTTGAACCCTTCGACCTGGTCGAGCATCGCGCGCCCGGCGCGTGTCGGTGCCTTCAAAAGGAAGTGAAAGAGAATATGCAGGAATACAGTGAGCAGCAGGACGACGACGATGGTTACCGACGCGGTCGTGGAAAGCAGGAAGATTCCGAAGCCCTCGCCCGCGAAGAAGGGCAGCGAAAACGCTGTAACGAAAATGGCTTTCCCGAAAGCAGCCCAACGCGGCGGTCTGTCCGTAACGGCCGCTTTCCAAAGCTGAAAGTCGCCAATGGCCAGAGCCGCAACCGCAAGACTCCAGATGCTCAGCCAGACACAGAGAAAACCGGCGATGACCATTTTCTGCGAGTCCTGCATTGCCACAACACCGATGAGCAGAGCAATGGACATGAGAATTGCCGGAATGGTGTACCGGCTGTTGGAAAGGAAGTAGATCTTTTGTTCCGCGGTCTTGAGCCAAGTGTTGAGGTTTTTGATCGCGGAGCTGATTGTGACCTGATTTTCATTGTGCAGCCAGATTTCGTTCCGGCCATCGAAGAGCGCAGAGGCGATTTGCTTCTCATCGGAAGAAAGAACGCTGTTATCCGCATTCGTCCGGCAAAGCGTGTACGAGCCGGTCTGTTCCTTGATGGTCAGAAACCCGCGCACGGCCATGTCGATAACGGCCGCCGCAAAAACTTTGTAGTCGTAACCCATGCGGACGAGGTACCGCGTGGCCGCGGGTGAGAAGTTCGCAGGTGGCTCGTAAAGCGGCATGATCACGCCGCGCTGGCGATGGCTCCCAACAGCCAACCAAACCAGATAGTAATAGAGGAGCAGTAGGAGCAGGCCGCCTCCCGCGAGAGCGACGACGCGGTTGTCTTCGAGAAAGAATTGAATCTTCTGTTGTGCTGTCGGCGCGGTGAAATAGCCCTTGGGAAAGGAAAGCAGGATCGACAGTCCCTCGTGCGGACCGAGATGGCGGGTGGCCACGAACTGAAAACGGCCCTCCCCATCCTTTCTTGTCGTGAGGGACTTTTCCAACGAACCTTGCGGGCCGGTGTAGCCGCTCAAGCGGACCTCGTCCGCAGGAATTTTGGGCGGCAGGTGGACCGTCGCTGAGGCATGATCGATCGGGAATGCCCAGCCGTTGCCGGTGGCATTCCAGAAAAGCTCGTCATGATCGCTGAAAAAGCCGAGCTGGCGGGTGGTCGAATAGGTAATGGTGTAGGTGTGCTGTCCGGGAGGAAGCTGGTAACTGCGGCTGCCGAGGTAGATGCGCTTTCCGTTGCTGTAATCCTCGACGTGGGCCTGTTCGGATACGCCGTCGCGGGTGGCACGAAGGAACGTGAATCCAACAACGTAACGGTTGCCCAGGCGATCCTTGTAGCGCGTGGGGAAATCCCGATAGATGCCGTGGCGGATCTGGCGGCCCTGGCTGAAGACATGGATTGTTTCGGTCACGGTGAGCGAGGCGTTGCCCTGAACAGTGATGTCGCTGTGATAGTCGAGGATGCGTTCGCCCTGCGCCAAAGCGTCCGGCGTGGAGAGCACGCCGAGGAGATAGAGAACTCCTGCGAGCACAAAACAAAGTCTGCGGGTCATCCGCATGTCCAAGTAAAAGGGAGGGTCAGGCTCGTCAGGCACGTCCCATGTAACCTATCCGACAAAAAAATCGACGAGCGCTGGTCAAGAACAGAGTTGCTGTGCGTAATCCAAACGCTGGTGCTTCCGTTTCGTACTACAAAGGTACCCAGCGACCGTGTTCCCTCAATTTGGCCGCTGAAAACCCTTGTGCCCGGCAAAGGCGTGCCGCAATTCGGCCGCGCTGGCGCTTGAGCCAAATAACGTGGCTGCGTCTTCGCACGAGACTGGCAGACAAGAACACAAAGACCGAGAAGCCCCATTCTTGCCATCCACCAGAATCGTTTTTTCATTTTGATCTCTCCTTCGAGTTCCCCGGGATTTCCAGGCTTTGTTCCCTATTATTTTTTCCCTGCCTGCTGTCCCATCGCTTGCATCCCTGGCATATCTGGCATTTGCGAACAACCCTTCGGCGTCGCAAACTCGGCGTCGCAAACAGAGATGCGCGTGGTGAAGACAGGCTGATGCCGGTGAACTCCGTCCGCACGACGCCCTGCGGTGTGGCCATCTCGCACAGGAAAGCCCTTCCGATCCGTGGCCTCCCACGCCTTAATGGTTTGTGGTTTTCCGCCTTTGGCGGGCAGAATTGTGAGCTCCTCGATTGTGGCCGAGTGGCCGTTCACGGTTTCGGAACCCAGTTCTTTTCGCCGCACCATTCCCGTGAGCCAAAGAGGATTGGAATTTCGCAAAGGAAACTGATGCACTGCCATGCACAGTCCCGGGGCCGCCACCATGTACCCCGTGTGCCGCTTCAGGAGCAGAAGAAAGTAGGCTTCGGTTCCCCTCTGCGGCATTTCAGTACGCATCTTGTTGCCAGAGCGGTAGATCTTGGCGGTCATCACCGAATTGCCAGGGGCCCCGCGGATCATCTGGAGGGCATGCGCCCGATTCGAGATTATTTGCGAGACAGATTGCGCGCGCGCCGGACAAACGGCGGCGGTAGAGGTAGAGCGTATAGGCCACGTCAAGCACCGATCGCACCGGCACGACACGGTCCGGCTTCCATCCCGGAATGGGAAAATCGAGCGAGACAATGCGCGCCCCGCTTCTCAAATGACTCGCCAGTCGAGGCTGCAATTGCTCGTTGACGATACTCAGCAGGTACAGCGTGACGACGGTCGCGGAGCGGTAGTCTGCCGTGAACAAATTTGCCTGCTCGAACCGCACGCGATCCGCCAGGCCAAGCTCCGCCGCGCGCGCGGCGGAATGGCTGAAAAGATTCTTGTCAATCTCGATCCCCACCGCGCGGCAGCCGAACTCCTGCGCTGCGAGAATCGGAATGCGGCCGTCGCCCGAGCCGGGATCATACACGGTATCGTCTGGCGTGGTGGCCGCGAGTTCGAGCATTTCTCGGGCAATAGAAAGAGGCGTCGGATAAAACTGCGCGGCCTGATTCGACGCGGCGCGTTGCGCTTTCCATGAATTGGCGGGCGAATTCCGCTGCACGAAACTGGGCCATTGGATTTTCATTTGAGCTCCTCTCTGGCCGGACGCAAGTTCATCCGTGCGGAAATATGACGCTTGGACGACTCCGCAGTTTTAGATCTGTGGCCTCCGCGGCGCCGGTGGCTGATTCTTCTTGATCTTGTCTTCCCGCTGGGCAGCCGCGCGCTTCTGTTCGAGCTGGAGCTGGCTTCGCTTGAACTCGGCTTGATTCTTTGCGCCCTTGGCTTGAGACTGGGCCGCCGCGCCTTTTCGTTCGAACTGCAGCTGATTTCTTTTCAATTCGGCCTGGTTCTTTGCCATTTTGTTTTCCTGCTGGGCCTTGGCCGATTTGTTCTCGGCCGCCAGATTCTGGCGCTTCAATTCCAGTTCTCGTTTTTGCGCTTTCATGCGGGCGTCCTGCTGCGCGGACTGAGCCGGCCGGGGAGGTCGTGTCGGCGGCGCTGCGGCACCTGCCGGCACTGAGATTCCCATCAGCGAAAGCACCGCAAACAGTTTATTTCTCATTGTCCCCTCCCTTGATCCAATTCAATGCCTTGCTCTGTTCCATGATTTCCCTTCCCCTACGATTCGACGCCGCGTTCAACTTCCTCTCAGGACAGCGAGGATTAGAGCCTTGCCCTTATTCACCCGGACGACAACTTCCTCTCCGCCGGCGGGAGCGGCGTCAAAGTGATCCGTGACTGCTGCGCCCGGCCGCTTCTTCCCCATGCTGTCCGTGTTGGGCCCCAGGTCTTCGGTGGGTTGCCCGTCCTTGAATGGAACGGCGACGAATTGCGTATCGTCGTCGGCATCCATGCACTGCACGTCAAGTTTCTGGCCGGCCCGAAGCTTTACGCGCACGATTTCTCCGGCTGACATTTCGCGCTGATAAG
>Ga0307374_10001580_pt1 | contig 42056 bp, 33 predicted proteins | sample OX3MG_FD_202532 | JGI IMG/M metagenome (GOLD analysis project Ga0307374, IMG submission 202532) | Soil microbial communities from Risofladan, Vaasa, Finland - OX-3 | ecosystem: Environmental > Terrestrial > Soil > Coastal area > Acid sulfate soil | place: Finland: Risofladan, Vaasa | collected...
CTTGCCTCAACATCCCATAAATGATTTCACGTTCTACTAGTGTTAATTGTTGATAAACTCTCATCTTCACCTCCTCTCAGGTCTTCATCTTACCTGAAAGTGGTGCACTTCGTTTTAGAACCTAAGCTGATATTACTTACCAGATTAATAATATATCGAGGTTATTTTTCAATTAATACTTCAAGATCTGCCATAAGTGCTGTCTCTTAATATGCTTCTTAACATGAATATATATTTTCAAGAAGTTTTTTACTATTTTATTTTTAAACACTATTACTCTACCTCTTCTTGTCTTGTCTGGGGGGAGACGTAGCCCATCGGGCGTGAAGCTGTCGGGATCCCTGAATAATTGTATGCATTGGTCGGCTGCATCGCGGCACCATTAGTATTCACTGCCGGACTGCTCGGTGCACTATCAACAATTGCTGGCCCCGCAGGCGCTGCAGACGCGGGTGTATTGAGCATGCCAGGATTATTTTGAGCCAGCGGAGGCGTCGGATCATTTGCAGGCTGTTGCACCGGCGGAACGACAGATCCTTCTGATGTCTGGAATGTGACTGGTGATTGCGCCGTCGCAGCTGATGTATCCACCGCAGCTCCTGCAGGAGATGGGGCAGCAGGTGCCGGTACTGTCGGCTGAGCGTCTGCTGACTGCTGTTCAGGTTGTGCCGGCTGCTCTTGAGCAGGTACCGATTCCTGTGCCAGTGCTTTGGGACTCCATCCAAGAAGCGTAATAATCATTACAGCAACCTCGTCATTTTGCGATTGTCCTTTGATTATCTGATCCATCAATTGCTTCAGTTCATCATCGGTCGTCGTATCTTTCACACCAAGAATTGCAGTCGCGAGCTGATTCCCCTTCTGGCCTGCCGATGTTATCTTTGTCTGAAGTTCAGTGTACTGATCCTTCTCTTGAGGTGTCGGCGCACTGACCGGATTGGCAATCAGTAATAATGTCTTCTTCAGTTCCCGGATCGGCTCCCGTTCAATTTGCGCATTGATGACATCGAGAATTTCCGTTGCGAATGTATCTCCTTTTCCTTTTGCGGCTTCAAGCTGCTTCTTCAGCTGCTTGATATCATCATCAGATGTGATATCGGTGAGTGAGAGAATTGATGCGGCCAACGGATTGCCTGAGGTATTTGCTTGAGAAATTTTATCATGCAGAGTGCTGAGTTTGGCTTTGTCTTCTGGATCGGCAAGATACAACGGATTATTGATCTGCTGCAATACTTTTTTGAACTTCGTGACCGGCTCGGCGTTATGAACTGCTTCTGCTTCTTCGGTAATTTCGTTATTGACAGCTGAAAGAATTTCAGTTGCCAGATCATCGCCATTGGCAGCGCCGGTACGTAACGTTTCCATTAGTTCGTCGATTACGTTTGCCGGTGTCGTATCATTGACTGCCATTATCTTGACTGCCACATCGTTGCCTCGCTGACTTTCCTGAACCACTTTGTCATGCAATTGCATAAAGCGAAGCTTCTTGCCCGGCTGGACGATAGTATCAGGATGGATTATTTCCAAAATAATATGCTGCAGCATGATTGTCGCCTGGATCTGATGTGCAACCGTTGCGGCGAGATCAAGAAGGGCTTGTGCAACCGGATCACCTTTTCCTTTTGCGATGTCCAGTTCTTTACGGATGTCATTTATTTGTGTCAGCGGAGTTGCCATCGTGACTTCCAAAATTGCAGTCGCAGTCTTATTATTCTCGGACCGTGCTTTCTCCAGTAGATCATGTACCTCCATGAATCGCTGTCTGTCGCTGACATTGGTAACGGATTCCGGATTCTTTACTTCAACAAGGAAAGTCCGGAATTGTTCATCAGTCATCGGCGCAACATCAGCAACACCGCCTGATTTACTGAAGAAGAATTCATTGGTATTGTCACTGAAGTCAATAACGATTGTGTCCCCGGGAACAAATTTCTTAGATATGATCGCCAGAGCAATCGGATTCTCAATAGCAGTCTGGATCAACCGTCTGAGCGGACGTGCTCCGTAGACAGGATCGTAGCCGTCTTTGGCGAGCTGCGCGATCGCGCGCTCCGTAATCTGAAGATTGTATCCTTGCTCTTTCAGGAGTTTAGCTGTTTTGGCAATGCCAAGTCTGGCAATCCCTGCCATGTGTTCCGGCTGCAACGGCTTGAAGATAACAACTTCATCAAACCGGTTAAGAAGCTCCGGACGGAAGAATTTGGTCAGCTCATCCTTAACGATTCCCTGCAATTCTTTAAATGCTTTATCGAAGTCTTCGGGAGACTTCTTTGCTTTCGGATCCTGTGTACTCAGATGCTGCTGAATGACAGAACTGCCGATGTTGGAAGTACAGATGACGATGGTATTTTTAAATGAGATTGTATTACCTTTATTATCTGTCAACCTGCCATCCTCCAACAACTGCAGTAGGATGTTGAACACGTCAGGATGCGCTTTTTCAATTTCATCAAGCAACACAATTGAATATGGTTTCTTCCGCACGGCTTCGGTCAGCTGACCGCCTTCTTCATAACCGACATAGCCCGGAGGTGCCCCGATCAGCTTGGCAACTTCATGCTTCTCCATATATTCGGACATATCAAGCCGCGCCATCGCGTCATCTTTGCCGAATAGTAACTCAGCCAATGTCTTTGCAAGCTCAGTCTTACCGACGCCGGTCGGTCCGAGGAAGACAAACGATGCGATCGGACGGTTGGCAGCCGCAAGACCGATTCTTCCCCGACGTACTGCTTCGGAAACAGCCACAACGGCTTCTTCCTGATCGATCAGCCGCTGATGAATCCTGTCTTCCAATTTGAGAAGCTTGGCGCTCTCATCCTCTGTCAATTTTGTGATCGGGATGCCCGTCCACGCGCTGACAACTTTTTCAATATCCGCTTTCTTTACCGTCGTATCACCGCTGTTGCGGTTGCCGGCATCAATCTGCAATTTCACCTCAGATGATGCTTCATCAAGGAGATCGACTGCCTTGTCCGGTAGATAACGCTCGCCGATATATTTCTTGGAAAGCTTTACACATTCTTTCAACGCATCATCCGGCAGGGAGACATGATGGAATTTCTCATATTTCGGACGGATAATCTTCAGCATCTCTAGCGCATTTTCCTCACTTGGTTCTTCACAGGTAACCGGCTGGAATCTGCGTTCAAAGGCTTTATCTTTCTCAAAGTTCTTTCGGTATTCAATCGTTGTTGTCGCGCCAATCAGCTGGAAATGTCCCCTGGCAAGATGTGGCTTGATGATATTTGCAGCATTCATCCCGCCATCATCGCCTGTCCCCATCAAAGCGTGAATTTCATCGATAAAGAGAATAATTCTATTATTTGACCCAAGGACTTCATTGATAACGTTGCGGAGCCGCTCTTCGAACTCTCCGCGGTGACTTGCACCGGCGACAAGGGATGCAACATCAAGCTGGAAAATCCGTTTGTCCTGGAGGTCTTTAGGGACTGTTCCCTGCGCAATTTTCTGGGCAAGTCCTTCAACGACAGCTGTTTTTCCGACACCCGTCTCTCCAATGATAATCGGATTATTTTTGGTACGTCGCAGAAGAATATGGATTATTCTGTCAATCTCTTTGTCACGTCCCGCAATCGGATCTAGTCTACCGGCGCGGGCTTCAGCAGTCAGATCAGTGCCATATTTTTCAAGCGTTGATCTCTTGCCATACGATGTCGTCGGACTCTTTGAGAATTTCTCAACAACCGATTCTTTTTTGAGATTGTGCTTCTGCAGATATTGAGCAGTTTTATAATTCGGAGACATCAGAACAATCAACACATCTTCAGGTGAGACGAAATTTGCCCCACGCATTTTTGCGTCTCGGTATGCCTGATCAAATACTTCCTGGGAAATCTTACTAAGCGTCGGCTGTCCCTGATAGGTCCCCATTTTTTCGTCTGTCTGGACTTCCTTTGAGATCTGACCGCCGTCCGCGCCCATGTCATGAAGCATATTATAAATCCCTTCATCATAAAGGAGACCCAACAATAATTGTTCCGGCTCGATATTTTCCTGTTTGATCCGCTTGGTTTCTTCCTGTGAATGAGTCAATGACTGAGCTGTCCGGGAATCAAGGTGACTCAGCGCAGCCATATCACCTTGTGCAGCGTTTGCGACACCTTCCGGTGCCGGAGCTGCTGTGTCAGATTGTGGAGTGCCTGCCGAATCACCTTGTGGTGTACCGCTACCCGGTTGTGACCCATATGTTTGCGGTGGTTCTTCATCGTTCAATGCATTCGGATCCTGCGTGTTATTAAAAGATATAAGATTATCACCCGATGCCCCTGCAGGATTTCCGCCGTCGGCAGAAGGTGTCGATGAAGTATCAACAGGTTGGTTGGGAACAGGAGAGGAAGATGCAGCCGGTGTATCCATCGGTGATGGTGTTGGCGAAGATGAAAAAACAGAAGGCGTAGGCATGCCTTGTGCTGGTTGCGCCGACCCGGCCTGGCTTGGGTCTACACCTGCTGACGCAGAAGGCTGTGTCACTGCCTGTCCGTTTTGTACGGGAGCAGAACCGTCTTGCGGGACGGCATTTTGCGCGGTATTATTTTGATCCTCTTGCGGATCTTTTTTGAACATACTTCCAAACATAGTACTATTTTTATTAAATACTAAAATAACAAAAAGAACAAGTCCCTTGTGAAAAAAATTAACGATTTAACACATAAACGCGTTAACCTATTAACTAATTAAACTGTTTATTCTTTTTTCTCCTCTTCAGTTGTAGCTTCAGCTGCTTGCGTATTTTCCTGCTCCTTTTTATCTGCTGCTCCAGGAACACTTACCGATCCTTCTTCTTCTTTCTGTAGTTCTGCAAGAACCGTGGTTCCGGCATCTTGTTTGGCTTTGAGATACTCGACTACCTCAAGAGAGGAGAAGCCGCCCAGCAAAAGAATCGGCATGATATTTGCAACACGCTTTTCACCTTCCTGTATCTTTTCCGCCTCAGATGCACTGAGTAAGCCTACTGTTTCTTCAACGTATTTTGTATCTGCCGTAACCCAAGCGATTCTTCCGTTGGTATCACTTCCATATTCTGATGGTACCGGCAACGTACGGTAATTTTCTTCCCATAATTTTTTCACGTCCTCATAATCTTGTTTGGCGACGGTTTGTGCTTGATTAGCATCAGGCAGTGAAGGAAGCTGAGACGTATCGCCAACTGTGCTGGTGGCTGCATTAAGAATTCGCCCTGCTGACGTGTTACCTTTTTGGCTTTCCTCGACAAGTTTTTGCTTGAGTGCTTCTATTTTCCCGTGATCAGGGTCACCGGTGAAACTCGCAGGATTAGCGATTTTCTCAAGTTCTTTATGCAATTCTTGCACTCTTTGTGATTCGACTTTATCTTTTGTTAGATGTCTCGTTTCATACAATGCAATATCCTTCAATTTCGGCAGCGTAAGATTTGCCGCTTGTAACATATCATTTGATGACTGAGTTGTCGAAGTAGATACTGTATGTGTTGCCACTGCTGCCGGAGCTGCCGATGCCAATGCTGATGCACTGAGGCTTGATTCCTCCTCTTCAGGAATACTTGAGCTGCTTGGCTCATCGACTGTCGCTGCCATTGTCTGCTGGGCCACTGCATGCTGTGTCTTGACGCCAATGGAGACTTTCTCTTCTTCTTCTGTTGCAAGCTGCTGGCTGACTTCTTTTGCCGCTGACTGTTTTGCTTTCAGATAATTAACAATTTCAGTCTGTGAGAATCCACCGACCAAAAGGAACGGTAGCAGATTGGAAACCTGATCCATACCTTGCTGTACTTTATTCTGATCAGGTGATGAGAGTAACGCGATTGTCTCATCAATGCCCGTAATATCGTCTTTAATCCAATCCGCACGTGTCCCGGCCATTCCCTGCGGAACTTCCAGGTTCTGATAATTCTGCTTCCACATGTCTTTGACAGCTTGATAGTCTTCCTGCTTTACATTTTGCATACGGTTAACCATCGGCAGGGATGTCTCATTTGTTTCTTTTGCGGCTGAAGTTACCTCGGTAGCGATCGGCTCACCTGTCTCTTTTGCTTGCTGAATACGCTCCTGCAGTGCTTCAATTTCACTTGCAGAAGTCTTCTCATTGACTGACAAAATTGAAGCTGCAAGCGAGTTACCCTCTTTGCTTGCTTTTTCAAGGGTTCCACGGAGTTTTGTTATGTGTTCTTGGTCACTGCTCGTGGTAACAGAATTTACATTCGCGATTTGTTTGATCATTGTTTGGACTTGATCAGATGACTTAGCCGACTGCGAGATAGCAGAGGTCACTGCTTTACTTACCTGATTATTGGAGGACTGCATCAGTTGACTTTTGATTTTTTCAACCTCTTTATCACTCGTTTTATCATTTACAGAGAGGATTGAAGCGGCAAGTTGATTCTTATTTTGCGAACTCTCTTTTTTCAGCATGCTATTCAGCTGACTCATCTTTTCTCTATTTGCTGTCGGTGCAGTCGCCGGATTAGATATTTGCTGTAGGGCATTCTTTACTTTCTCACTGGAAAGGTTTGACATACTTCTTGAGGAAGCATGTGCCGCATTCAGAACTGAGCTTGCCGTATGATTCCCACGTTGACTTTGTTGAACAATTTTCTCACGGATTTCTTTGACCTGACTCCGCTCAATAGTGTTTGATACGACAATCGGATTTGCAATTCTCACCAGCTGTTCTGAAAATTTATTTACGTCTTTTAACTTTGAAATATCGTTGGATTGAAGCGCAACATCAAACCGGGCTATGTCTCGCATACTGGGGAGCTTGACGTTGGCGGCATTCAATACCGACGCGTTAACACTGGCATTATTAATGGCAGCGTTGGGGATAAAGGCCGGTTTGCTGAATGTAGCATTAGATATCGTTGCATGTTCAGCTTTAATCTCTTTTGCAGCACCCGTAGGGCCAGGTTTGATATCAATAGGAACTGAAAATTTCTTTGCAAACGGTATGTTTACCGCAGCACCACCACTTGAAGGTTTGGGACCGGTACCGCCACCGCCTTTATTTGTTGCTATATTGACCAAGGTTTTCATTACCGCTGTGTCACCCGGCGCGAAGTTCTGCGCATAATCAAGAAAAATCTGAAGCAATATCCATGGCAGCAAAATCACAATCCATAACATAATGAGCGAGACTACATATAATGCGAACGTGCCAACAAGATTGACACTATTTGCCGGTGATACAATTTGCTGCGGACCACCTAACAAGATATTTACGGCAGTCGGATACTCAATTGGTGTATTTTTTATTGCAGCCGCATTTGGGAAAACTAATGGTATTTGATTTCTCCACAAATACACCAAGCCGTTCAAAAAAATCGCAAAAAGTGGCGCGTAGAGAAGCCATCGGAAAAATTCCCCAATCCAAATCTTCCCTGTGTTGCGTACTGGATAATACAATAATAATATCGGAAATATCGGCGATACGATAATAAAGAACCATAGAATAATCTTTCGTACCAAGAGCAAAAAGACCATTACAAAGTAGGTAAGCGCGGTCAACTTTGTAAGCAGCAAGGACGTAAACGCGGATTCTGCATATTTATCACCAAGCAGCCGTAGTCCAACGAAATCTTTGTAGCTCCATCCTACATATAATAAATCTTTATCCGAGATACAGTTCGGCGGACATACTTTGCCGATATTTGACCTGAGGAAGAATCCCTGGATCAAATCGGTGAATTGATAAAAGAATTGTAATAAGGAATATGAAAAAACGATCAATAACACAACCGCAATAAACCGGGGAATAAACCGCATAATCGTCAAACTCTTTCCCCGGGTTACGATAATGACGATTGAGGTAGCGAGGATAACGATAAATAACATCGGTACGACGATAAAAAGGACTATGGAGGACCAATACTTTGCGATCGGATTACCGCTGTTGTCGCATTGTTTGGAATTGGGATCTTGCTTTACACAAGCCCAACTATAATTCTGCAACGTCCAGTTAAGAAAGTCACCCGAGCGTCTGGCATTTTTACCGATAAAGGTTACTTCAGGATCAATAACCCAGCGTGAATCTGTCTGAGCCTGTTGGTTTTGCAGCTGTGCAAAGGTAATTGCTGGGGAAACGAGCGTAATAAATAAAAAAGCAAAACTTATAAGAATGGGCAGAAATTTTTTCATATATTTTTAACTTACTAAGAAAATCCAGGAACATGCAAAATATCAACCAATACGGTCTGGATAAAGACATAACCGAAAATCGCGAGTAATAATCCCGCAATCGCATAATAAATATAACTTTTGCCGATATTTACTCTATGGGGATCGCCTCGAGAAGTCATAATAGAGTATCCGCCCCAAATAAGTGCCAAAAGCGCAACTCCGGCGACGAATCCCAAACCGATTCCATAAAATTTCTGAACAAATCCAATAGGATCGTTGGGAAGACAGCCAAAATCAGTCGCAATCTCATTTGCAGCACAAAATGCCATATATTAACGGTAACATAAGAGAATAGAGAAAAGCAATTGGTAATAGATCTTACTATGAAGACGATGAAGAAAAACTTAGAACCAGCTGTGTCCTTTCTTTTCCGAGGAGGAATCGGCAGACTCTTCTTTCTGCAGTGCTTCAAGAAGTTCTTTCTGCTTATGCGACACGTGCTTGGGAACGGTTACCTTAACCTTCACATAGTGATCACCTCTGCCGCCGCCGCGAACCCGTTTGACGCCTCGTCCTGAAAGCCGGATCAACGTATTGGGCTGTGTCCCTGCAGGAACTCGGATCGTCACTGGCCCGTCAATTGTCTCAACAGACAGTTCTTTTCCCAAAGCAGCATCAGGATACGATACCGACTCTTCGGTGACAATATCATACCCCTCCCTGCCGAATTTGCTGTCCGGCACGACATCAACGACAATATCGTAATTATCAAACCTGATTCGGGATCCTCGGTCAACACCAGCAGGAATTTTTATTGTTTGTTTTTTTCCATCGATCGTGACTTCTTTTTCCGCTCCGTGAACCGCGTCCTTGAAACTTATTGTAATGGAATAAACAGCACGCCTCGACCGTGCGGCTCCGCCACCGAAGAATTGCTCAAAAATTTCAAAAGGATCGGAAAAGCCCCCGAAGTCAAACCCCTGTCCATTTCCGTTTGATGAATATGAATAAGTAAATGGCCCGTACTGTCCTCCTTGCTGCCCACCGAATCCTCCAAAAGGTCCGTCTGCGCCTCCGAAAGGCCCCTGACCGGCACCCTGTTCAAACGCCGCGTGACCGAATTGATCATAGCTCTTGCGCTTTTCTTCATTGGAGAGGACTTCATATGCCTTTGTTACTTCTTTAAACTTTTCTTCTGCCTCTTTCGTCTTATTGCGATCAGGATGATATTGCAAGGCAAGCTTGCGGTATGCTCGCTTTATCTCATCCGCTGTTGCGGACTTAGTTACTCCCAAAATGTCATAGTAATCGTTGCTATCTGCCATAATTTATTCCTAAACTCACACTATTATACCCTAATACAAATACTAAAAAAGCGCTCATCGCGCTTCAAAAAGATTAACGATTGAAGATTAAAGATTTAAGAATTTCTTAAATCCTAAATCTTACATCTTAAATCTAATTTATTCAACCACTTCACCTTCGACTGGTTTTTCGTCGTCTTTCTTATCCTTCTTTTCCTCATCAGAACCCTCTTCGGTTTTGCCTTCCTTCTCTTCACTTTCAATCTCCGGTTCTGATTGTGCCTGCTGTCCTTGCTGATAGGCAGCTTCTCCTATCTTTTGCAGTGAGTCTGAAAGCTCTCTCGTCTTTGTTTCCAGGTCTTCTTTTGAACCGCTGTCCAGGATATCTTTCAGTGCCTTCATCTTCTCTTCAACGTCTGTCTTTATCTCGGATGATACTTTATCGCCAGCATCCTTCAATGATTTTTCTGCGGTAAACAGCAGTGCGTCTGCGTGATTGCGTGCTTCGATCTTTTCTTTCTTTTCCTCATCTTCTTTTGCATGAGCTTCTGCCTCTTTGGTCATCTTCTCGACTTCCTCTTTGGAGAGACCGGTTGATCCGGTGATCTTGATGCTCTGCTCTTTTCCGGATGCCTTATCTTTTGCCTTTACATTAAGAATTCCATTGGCATCGATATCGAAAGTCACCTCAACTTGCGGTACGCCACGTGGCGCTGGGGGAATTCCGTCCAAGATGAAGCGGCCGAGTGATTTATTATCCGTCGCCATCGGACGCTCTCCCTGCAGGACATTTATTTCAACCTGGGTCTGATTGTCTGCTGCTGTTGAGAAAACTTGTGACTTACTGGTCGGGATCGTTGTGTTGCGGTTAATGAGTGGTGTTGAGACGCCGCCAAGAGTTTCCAATCCCAACGTTAAGGGTGTGACATCCAACAGCAAGACATCTTTTACTTCCCCGCCGAGAACTCCTGCCTGTACGGCAGCACCGATTGCGACGACTTCATCAGGATTGACTGAGCGGTTGGGCTCTTTGCCGAAGAACTTGCTGACGACCTCAACGATCTTTGGCATGCGTGTCATACCGCCAACCAAGATGACTTCATCGATGTCTGATACTTTTTTCCCTGCATCTTTGAGCGCTTTCTCAACCGGCTTGAGTGAATTCTGGATCAACTCATCAACAATCTGCTCAAGCTTTGCCCGTGTCAGTGTCATCGTCAGATGGAGCGGCCCATCTTTTCCTTGGGTAATGAAAGGCTGATTGATCTGCGCTTCCTGTGATGTGGAGAGTTCTATTTTTGCTTTCTCAGCCGATTCTTTCAGCCGCTGCAGCGCCTGTGGGTCTTTACGAAGATCCACATTATTTTCCTTTTTGAACTCATCGGCAATATAATCGATGATCTTTTTATCGAAATCATCCCCGCCAAGATGCGTGTCACCGTTGGTGGATTTTACTTCGTAAACTCCCTCACCGAGTTCGAGAATGGAAATGTCAAACGTCCCGCCGCCGAGATCATATACTGCGATGGTATGGGCGTTTTTCTTATCCAAACCATAAGCAAGTGCTGCCGCAGTCGGTTCATTAATGATTCGTAAAACTTCCAAACCGGCAATCTCTCCTGCTTGTTTGGTCGCTTGCCGTTCACTGTCGTCAAAATATGCCGGAACGGTGATAACAGCTTGCGTTACTTTGTCGCCGATGTATGATTCTGCATCTGATTTGATCTTCTGAAGAATCATCGCGCTGACTTCCTGTGGGGTGTAGGTCTTGCCGTCAACTTCAACAACTGCCATATCGTCACGACCTGCTTTAATAATATACGGCAACCATTTGATATCCTCCTGAACAGTCGGATCGTTGAATTTCTTCCCCATGAGCCGCTTGATAGAAAAGATTGTTTCTTTTGCTTTGAGTACCAATTGCCGTTTGGCGACATCACCGACGACATGTGTCTTCGGGTCAACGACCGACGGGATGGTGTTGCGTCCTTCGGCAGAATGGATCACTTTTGGTGCTCCACCTTCCATGACTGCAACACATGAATTTGTTGTACCTAGATCAATACCAATTATTTTTCCCATAATTTTATTTTCCTTTGCCTACTTTCACTTGTGCTGCCCGTAATAATTTATCATATAATAAAAATCCAATACGCAGCTCTTCAAGAACGCTTCCGTCTTCTCCAACGTCAGTAGCTATTGCTTCCATCAGATTGGGATCAAATTTCTTCCCAACCGTCTCAATTTTTGTCACCCCTTCTGCTTTCAGTACATCGAGGAATTGCTGAATACTGACTTCTACGTTCTTGTCTTGGGTATGCTGATAGGCCAATATCAGTGTATCCAAAACAGTCAATATTCGCAAGAGCAATTCTTTATTTGCCGACCTTATCCACTCACTCTTCTCATCCTGCACTCTTTTTTGTAAATTCTGGTAATCTGCCAAAGCTCTCTTGTATTTATTCTCAGCTTCCTCAATCTGCGCTTTTACTTCCTCAAGTTCATCGATAACTTCTTCACCTTCAGTTTCATCTAAATCTTCCACTTCCATTGCGTCCGTCGCAATGTCTTCGTTTTTCTTTTTATCGTTATCATTATTCATCTTTAATCTTCAATCCTAAATCTTAAATCTCGCTTTACCACCCCTTCGCGCTTGTCTTAATCAGATCCGCGAAGTAGCGGACTGTCGGGATGATTGATGTATAGTGCAGTCTAGCCGGTCCGAGTACACCGATCCTGCCATGAACATTCATCGGCGTTGCATATTCGGTATAAATAAACCCATACGGACCCTTCAAGCTACCGCCAAGCTCATCTTCAATCAGCACATGGATATCCTCATCATCATTCGTGTTGGCAAAGATACTTTCAAAACTTCCATATTCATCAAGCGCCTCAAGAAGCGTCTTGGTTACATCTATATCAAAGAACTCCGGCATCTCAAGAATATTTGCATATCCTGAGCAATAAATATCACCTTCACTCGTTACTGCGACAGCAAGTGTGTTGGTTTTCTCTGCGAGCGATCTTGTCGTTTCTTTGAGAAACCGCTGCATCCGTTCACGGTAATCCCAAACTTTTTCTTTCAACGCGACTTCTTCTACCGTTGAGAGTTCCTTTTCTTTCATCAACTCCCGAACGTAAAATTTCATCCCAGCCGCAGTCGGGATACGTCCTGCCGATGAATGCGGTTTTTTCAGGTATCCGTATTCCGAAAGCTTGACCATCTCATTGCGGATCGTCGCCGGACTTGCACTGAGATTATGCTTTTTTTCAATTGTCTCGGATCCAACCGGTTCGGCTGTATCGATATACTCTTCGATAACGCTTCGAAGAATCTCGACTTGCCGCTGCGTTAAATTATGCATAATGAGTTAGTGAATAGTGACTAGTAATTAGTGATTAGTAAAATCTAAACCTAAAAACTGCCCCCTAAACGCTAATTTCGTAATCCGCTGAGCAAATCGGATTAGCAATAATATAGCACGAGTGCCAACTCTTGTCAATAACACAAAGTATCTCATACTATTTTGTCTTATGATCTGTCGGACACATCTTGTGTTTGTTTTTTGTTTATTAAATAATTGGAAGTAAGATGAGTATTGCAAATATATTGGGTATCGTAGCAGCTGGTGGCGGCGGCATCCTAATCTTTTTCGGTTACCAAAAAACAAATGAATCCAATACCCTATCCAAGTATGTTCCCGCGGATGATATAAATAGTATACCGTTTGGTGTCCCCGTTGTGATAAACGGAACGGTAACTGCAGATCAACCATTGACGTCTCCGGTAACACAAAAATCATGTGTTTATTATGAATATATTTTGGAACGGGAAGAAGAAAGCAAAGACAGCAAAGGAAATTCTACATGGACATGGAGAAGAATCGGTTCTCCTGAAAAACAATCCATTCCCTTTTATCTGCAAGCTCAGACGAGTAAAATTTTGATAAAACCTGCCGGCTGCGAAGTAAATGGCATCTACCAGACGCAACAATTTCTGCAACCCGGCACGATACAAAACACTAATTCAACAGGGATGAAGATACTCTCTTCTATTATCAAAATAGCCAATGCTACAGGGGGTAATAGAGAACGGGTAACCGAATATATGATAGCAACAGGATCCACGCTCAATGCCTTTGGTATCCTTACCATGGAAGGGGAGCAGAAATTTATTCAAAAAACGAATGAATATCCTTTGGTATTATCTCCTTTATCAAAAGATCAGCTGGTCGGTGCGGAAAAGAAAACAGCATATATACTCTACGCTTTAACGCTGGGGCTACTAATCATCGGCCTTTTCCTTTTTCTTCGAGGATAACCTCGCTACTTGATCAGATAATTAAGGAAATTTCGTAGACATCTTGTATTTGTTATTATTTTTTGCCATGCTGAAGATGTGAAAAAATTTCATTTTCTCTTTGCTTTTTTTCTAATTTTTATAGTAGTCACTTTTTCTACATTATCTTTGGTGACAAAAACTGCTTATGCAAAGAGTTGTACGGCAAACGGGCATGAATGTACCGGTCAAACATATTGTAAAGATACAAAGAATGGAGGAGATTGTTCTGCTTTTGTTGGTTTCGGAACTCCTCCAACTTGTGCCTGTGCACCAAAACAAACGACTGGCTCCTGCACGTCAGATAACCAATGTTCAACGAACTATTGCACTAATAAAAACGGAGGAGGAGAATGCTCTAACAGCGGAGGCGCCTTGAATCCAACGTATAATTGTATCTGTGGACAAAAGCAAACAAAAGGATCCTGTTCGACAGATGCGCAATGTTCAAACGGAACATATTGTGAAGACAATAAGGGTGGCGGATCATGTCCGCCATTTACCGGTTTTGGTACGCAACCCAGTTGCAGCTGTAAAGCAAAACAAACAAAAGGATCCTGTTCGACAGATACGCAATGTGCAAACGGAACATATTGTGAAGACAATAAGGGTGGCGGATCATGTCCGCCATTTACCGGTTTTGGTACGCAACCCAGTTGCAGCTGTAAAGCAAAACAAACAAAAGGATCCTGTGCTGTAAACTCACAATGTGCTAACGGTTATTACTGTGGTGCGGCAGGTGGTGGAGAATGTCCACCATTCACAGGCTTCAACAGTACTCAAACTATATGTGCATGTGTAAAAAACGGTACTAATTATAACTCTGCACCCACTCCGCTCCCTGGTCCCCCTTCTCCTCCGTGTCAAAATTGGAGTAATGGAGAGTGTTTGACCTTTACTTCTGCTTTTGGACCGATCGCAACCAATCCATCCGGATTTGTTAAAACAATTTTTGGTATTCTTCTTAGTATCTCCGGTGGCATTGCCCTGCTTCTTATTATTAAGGCAGGATACCAACTGATGACGTCTCAAGGCAAACCCGAGCAAATCCAGCAGGGTAGAGATCAACTGATTGCCGCTATCGTCGGGCTTATCTTCCTTATCTTCTCCTTTGTGTTCCTGCAATTAATCGGATTCGATATCCTGCATATTTACGGATTTGGCGCATGAGATCACGCAAACGACCACTTACACTGCTTATTGCTGGAATTCTTAGTCTCTGTGCTCTTGCGGGTTTTATTTATTTTTTATCTCCCGAAACACCAATATCCTTCTCCGGAATGATAACCGGTCTGCCTTTTTCTCTTGATAAATATATCCGGATACCTCCGGTCAGCATCTTTTTTCTCCTGCTTGCTCTTTTTCTGTTTTCAATAGGGTCGTATATTTTCAAAAGTATAAAGCACGGTATATTGATTGCTGGATTTGTCATTATCTATCTCACTTTCAGGCTAAATCATCTGACCAACCCGTTCTTTCTTGTCCTCCTCCTTGCGCTGTTTTTTGTGCTGGAACTGTTGGTTTCCAGCAGAGGTAATTCCAAACAATAACTGCATGCTTCCTTCATCTCGCGACATGAGGCCTTTTGTGCTACAATTTACGGACACCTATGGCAAAATTTTATATCACAGCGGCAATTCCTTATGTCAATGCCAAACCTCATATCGGTCATGCACTCGAGTTCGTACAAACTGACGTAATCGCCAGATACCACAAGCTGAAAGGATTTGAAACCCGTATGCTCTCAGGCGGCGATGAAAATGCGTTGAAAAATGTCCAGGCAGCCGAAAAAGAAAAAATGCTCGTTCAAGAATTTGTGGATAAAAATACCAAACTCTTTGAAAATCTCGCTCATCAACTTAATGTACAATTTGATGTCTTTCAAAAAGGCAGCGACCAATCACATCATTATCCGGCTTCTCAAAAATTGTGGGAGTTATGTCAAAAAAACGGTGACATTTATAAAAAGAAATACAAAGGACTTTATTGTGTCGGCTGTGAATTATTTTATACCCGTGATGAACTGGATGAAAACGGTGAATGTTATGAGCACCCTGGCAAGCCCTTGGAAGAAGTAGAGGAAGAAAATTATTTTTTTAAGCTTTCAGACTATACCGATAAAGTGCTCAAACTTATTGAATCAAATCAACTTGAAATCGTTCCTGATTTCCGACGGAACGAAGTCTTGGCGTTTGTTAAAAAAGGACTTGAAGATATCAGCATCTCACGATCAAATGAACGGGCAAAAAATTGGGGAGTGCCAGTGCCGGGAGATGACACGCAGCGGATGTATGTCTGGTTTGACGCACTCAATATTTATCAAAGTGGTATCGGATTTGGTTGGGATGAGGAATCCTACAAAAAGTGGTGGCCGGCAGATGTACACGTCATAGGAAAAGGTATTATCAGATTCCATGCTGTGTATTGGCCTGCATTTCTTATGTCCGCGGGACTTGAATTACCAAAAAAATTGTTCGTCCATGAGTACTTCACAGTTGATGGCAAAAAAATGTCCAAAACGCTTGGCAATGTCATTGACCCAGTTGAGTTAATTAAAAAATACGGAACCGACGCTTTACGATTCTATTTCCTTAAATATTTTTCTCCTTTCTCTGATGGTGACTTTTCAGAAGAGAAATTTAAAACTGCATATAATGCAGACCTCGCGAATGGACTGGGGAATCTTGTTGCGAGAGTGGCTAAACTATGTGAGAAGGAAGATTTTGAATTTACAATTTTTGATTACAAAAATACGAAGCCCCCAAAAGTTGAAAATAGTCTCATCTTACAAGCAATAGAAAAAGGAGAATTTAATGAAGCATTACAGATAATATGGCAATCAGATATTAAATGGGGTCATTTGTGGCTTAATGAAGACCAATCAAGAAGTATTAGAACTACAGATCAAACAATTAATGAACAACAGCCATGGACTCTTGATAAGATCGACTTGCAAAACAAACTACACTTATATGTAGATAATATACGTGCCATCGCATATTTTTTGCAACCGTTTATGCCCGAGACTGCTGAAAAAATTCTTGAACAATTCAAAGGGCCGAAAATTAAGAGCTCAGCACCACTATTCCCGAGATTATGATCGATGTCCATTGCCATCTCCAGTTCAAAGCGTTTGAAGACGACTACGACGCAGTTATCAATGATGCCTTCAAAGAAGGGCTCACAATGATCATCAATACCGGTACACAGCTTTCATCCAGTCGCAAAGCAGTAGAGTTCGCTGAGAAATATGACAAATTGTATGCAATCGTCGGTGTCCACCCCCACCATGCTGATAAAATCGAAAGCGATCCCGAGGTAGTCGAAGCTATTGAAGGGAGCTCTCCCGTCATTGCGAGCGAACGAAGAGAGCGCGGCAATCTCAAAAAGCAGGGGATTGCTTCGTCGCAAACTCCTCGCAATGACGAAAAAAATTATTGGCTATGGGAACTCGAAAAACTAACCCATCACCCCAAAGTACTTGCAATCGGTGAAATCGGCATGGATTATTATTCCTACAGATCAAACGGGATTGTCGATCCCAAGCAGCAGGAGAAAATATTCATACAGCAAATCGAACTTGCTCATGAAGTTAAACTTCCGCTGCAGATCCACAACCGGCACGCGGGAGAAGATGTTATAAAAATTCTCAAACTACACAAAAATCTCTTATTAAATAACCCCGGTATGTTTCATTGCTTTGCAGGCTCCAAACAAGTATTAAAAGACGCACTCAGCTTGGGTTTCTCCATCGGATTTGATGGCAACAGCACATATAAAGGATTGGCGCCGGGTGAAACCGTAACACTTCCGGAACTTGCCAGTCTCACCCCGCTTGATCGGATTGTCATTGAGACTGACGCACCGTTCCTCACTCCGGTACCGCACCGAGGCAAACGTAATGAACCCAAATATGCTATACTCACTGCACGCTTCATAGCACACCTCAAGCAAATCTCATATGAAAAACTTGTGGAACACACAGACAAAAACGTCTATACTATGTTTGGAAGAATAAATAGTTAACACGCAAACAATATTTGGCATGACATCATTTTTCGATACCATTTTTACCCGTTATCCGATTAAGACGAGGAGATTGTTGGAGTTTTTTCCCGGCTTTGTCGCTTGGATGTTAATTCTTTCTCCGTTATGGGGATCACTGTTAATTCCGACACAGCTTGCATACTTCATTCTCTTTTTTGATGTCTACTGGCTGTTTAAATCATTCTCTTTGGTGATTACGGCAACGATCGCTTCCAGGAAAATCCAACTCGCGGAACGAGACAATTGGTATGCAAAAGCCAAACGGCTTGAGCATGTCAGCGATATGAATCACGTCTTAATCATACTCAATTATAAAGAATCTGTTGAGAAGCTCAGAAAAACACTCGATGCGCTTTCCCGACAAACGTTCCCTGCCAAACAACTCCATATTGTGCTCGCCATGGAAGAACGTGAAACAGAAGCAAAACATCGCGGAGATACATTGATAAAAGAATATAAACATATATTTGGAAATATCTTTGCGACATATCATCCTGATGTTCTTGGAGAAGTCAAAGGAAAATCGTCAAATGAAGCATATGCTGGACGTGTGGCTTACCAAAAATTATTTGAGGAAGGCAAACTTAACATTGATTATGCGACCGTCTCGTCTGTCGATGCTGATTCTATTTTTGACATACAGTACTTCGCATACCTCACCGTTAAATTCTTAACAGACTCCAAACCCTACAACAAATTCTGGCAATCCGCAATCGTCTTTCATAACAATATCTGGGAAGTACCAGCACCGACACGTATCACATCATTCTTTGGCAATCTCTACAGAATGGCACTGCTCACGCAAGGTGACAGGCTTCTTACTCATGCGACGTATTCGTTATCGATGAGACTTATTAAAGAAGTTGATTTCTGGGATGTTGATGTTATTCCTGAAGATTACCGGATATTCTTCAAAGCGTTTTATAAAAAGAAAGGCAATATCTGGGTTGAGCCCATTTATCTCAAGACATCAATGGATGCTGCTCTTTCAAACGACTACATTAGCAGTCTCAAAAATAAATATCATCAGGAACGCAGATGGTCTTGGGGAGTCTCCGATAATCCTCTCTTTATCAAATGGTGGCTGACTGTCCCCGATGTACCATTCTACAGAAAAACAGTTCTGATGTTCAATGTGCTTCTTGATCATATTCTTTGGCCGTCGTACTGGTTTATCGTTACCATTGCTGCCAACGTTATGGCTATTATCAATCCCGTCTATTCTCGAACAGCCCTTGGATTCAGTCTGCCGCAGCTTGCTGGATCTATCTTGAGTATTGCACTGGTTGCTCTTTTAGCAATGTTATTTATTGATTATAAAAACCGTCCCTCAAACAAACACCTGCCATTCTACCGAAAAATTCTCTTCCCTTTTGAGTTCCTGCTCATGCCATTTGTTGGATTCTTTCTTTCTGCGCTTCCTGCGCTTATCTCACATACACAACTCATGTTCGGCAAACGGTTGGAATATAAAGTAACAGACAAAGCATAAATTCGGAACACTCAGAAAACTCGGAGAATCAGAATATCTGACAGTCCGATTTTCAAAAAATCTGATAATCCGAGTTTTCTGAAAATATGAGATTTCTGGCCTGTATAGAAAAAAAGAAATTTACTTGGGTACTTATTGTGCTCTGTGTAGCATTTTTCTTTTTACGTCTTCCATCACTCATTGAACCTTACTGGTATGGTGATGAAGGGGTGTATGAAGTTATCGGTCAAGCAATGGATCAAGGTCGGCTGCTTTATCAGGATATTTGGGATAACAAACCACCACTACTGTATACTATTTATGCCATAGCGCAAGGTGACCAGCAGGTCGTCGAAACAATATCTGCTTTCTTTGGAATTCTTGCTATCATCGGTATCTTCATACTCACACAAAACCTTTTTAATAAAACACGAATCAGTATACTATCATCTCTGGTCTTTGTCCTGCTCTTGGGTACTCCGCTTCTGGAAGGAAATATTGCCAATGCCGAAGTATTCATGCTTCCCTTCACTATCTTCGCCGGCTTACTCATCTATCAACACACAACTCAAACACAAAATAATTCAAAACAATCTTCAATCTTTAATCTTCAATCTTTAATCTTTATTGCCGGCCTTCTCCTAGGCATCGCGTTCCTTTTTAAAATTGTTGCAATTTTTGATTTCGCTGCGTTCTTCCTGTTTCTTCTCATTAACAGACTACCTGAAAAACTGTCTTGGAAATCATTTAAAAAGGCATTTACCAAAAAACATTTGCCGAATGCCCTATCTGTATGGAAGCAACCGCAAACACGGATATATCAATATATCATTGTCGGTTTTTTTCTTCCATTCATTTTGACAGTCATTTATTTCTTCTTAAATCATTCTTTAGTAGATTTTCTCCAGGCTGTATTCTTGGGAAACGTCGATTATGTTGCATGGGGTAATAGCCTCTTTGGACTTTCAAATGGATTGCTGTTACTCAAAATTGTAATCCTTGTCATTGGTCTCTCTGTAATTATTTGGAAAAGAAAACAGTTTTCCAAACCCGCACTCTTTATCTGGTTATGGATTCTCTTTTCAATATTTAGCGCGTTCTTTTCGGAACGTCCCTATACCCATTATGTTATTGTTCTCTTGCCGAGCTTTTGTTTATTGTTCGGTTTGATATTTACCGAAAAAAATATAAGAAGCCGTCTCATTGCGGCCGTAGGCATAATTGCTATTTTAGTGATTACTTCATTTCAATTTCAGTTCAATGTTCCCAAATCAATAGCGTATTATCATAATGCGATTCAATTTGTGAAAGGATCTGAAAGCGTAGAAACATATCAATCCTTTTTTGACACCAAAACTCCTCGCGACTATATGGTCGCTACATTTATCAATGACCACACCTCACCTTCCGAAAATGTCTTTATTTGGGGAGACAGCCCCCAGATCTACGCACTTTCACATAAATTACCTCCAGGAAAATATACGGTTGCCTACCACATATCGCAAAATAATGCTGTTAACCAAACACAAATAGCTATCAATCGAGCAAAACCAAAATATATAATTGCATTGTCGGAAGCTCAACCCTTGCCGTTTGATCTTCCGCTCTATATAATGCGATACAATATATCCGGAGCGACAATTTATGAAAGGAGTTTCTGACCCAACTCATAGCGTGGTTCCGCATATCGTTTTGCGTACTTCTGCGAAGATTACCCTACACAAATCAAAAAGTGAAAGGGACCTGTATCCGAAGTATCGCTGAAAAGTAAAAGATTTTACATGAACACAACTCTTGTTAAAGCAGACAAAATTATCAAATGGGGGATGGCGTTCTCTCTTATCCTTCTCTTCCTTCAGGCAATTTTTATTGCCATTTTTTACCTAAAACTACCCCCAGTATTGCCGCTATTTAATCAATTGCCGTGGGGAGAAGCAAGACTCGGAGTAAAATATGAGATTTTGTTACCGCTTATAATAACGGGAGTATACTTTCTTTTCAACTATTTTCTATTGATAAAATTATATTCCAACATGCCGTTAGTTTCACGAATTATCGGCGTGACGACCCTTCTTGCTTCGGTTTTATCATTTATTTTTATTGCCAGGACATTACAACTCATTTTATAATTAATCATGCCGAACTTTCCAACTGTTGCTGTTTTCCCGTTCTTAACCGCGTTGGTCATAACGACCATTTTGACTTTTCTAGCAATTCCATTTGTAAAAAAATTAGGGCTTATTGATGATCCAAAATTACACAAACATCCGGGTATTATTCACACCAAACCGATCCCCCGGGGAGGTGGCATTCCACTTTTTTTCGGAGCACTCATAACCGGTCTGCTATTTCTTCCTTTTAATCCAACAACAATCGCAATTTATCTTGCAGCGTTTTTGGTCCTTGGCATCGGTATTGTTGACGACAAATTGAATGCCCAGTCAAAAGACGTCTCTCCATATATTCGTACATTAGTACAAATACTTGCAGCGGTAATAGTTGTCGCAAGCGGGGTCAGTATCCATTTTATTACCAACCCATTCGGCTCCGGTGTGTTACAACTAACTATGCCGATCGTAAATATCCCATCTATCCATTTTTCACTATTACTGTCGGATATAATTTCAGTTCTCTGGCTTGTTTGGATCATGAATATGCTGAATTGGAGCAAAGGTGTTGACGGACAAATGCCGGGCATTGTCGCAATATCTGCACTGGTAATCGGGATACTCAGCCTCAAACTTAATCCCTCAGGACATGGCAATTTTATTGATGCCCAATTATCCTTTATTATTGCCGGCGCAGCTATCGGATTTCTCTTTTTCAATTTCTATCCTGCAAAAATATTTCCTGGATTTGGAGCGACAGCTCTTTATCTATTACTTGGTGTCGCATCAATTTTAACCAGCGCCAAATTAGCTACAGCAATACTCGTCATGGGTGTGCCGCTTGTTGATTTTATGTTTACCATCGTAAGAAGAATTTTATCAAAAAAGTCACCATTCCGTGGTGATAAAAAACACCTGCATCATATTCTTCTCAAACTGGGGTATAATCAAAGACAGATCGCATTGTTTTATTGGTGTATCTCTGGTATATTAGGTATGCTTTCTTTCCTGTTGGAGAGTCGCAGTAAAGTATTTGCTATTCTTATGGTTGTAGCAGTTACCGGAGGGGCGTTACTCTTTTTACATTCTATTACTAATAAAAAAAATGAAAAACTCACTACGTGATATTTTTCGGCTGCTTCGTCCACGGCAGTGGATCAAAAACTTCGCAATTTACGGGGCACTCCTCTTCAGTGGTTTTCTCTTCGATCTCAATATCTTTACAACAGTAACCTACGGTTTTATTATATTTTGTGCGCTTTCCAGTTCAATTTATATTATCAATGATATTTTTGACATTGAAAAGGACAGAATACATCCATTCAAACGATTTCGGCCGCTTGCGCACAATGACGTTTCAATAAAACTTGCTATCGGTATCGCTGTGGCACTTGCGATCGGATCTCTCTTCTTTAGTTATATTCTTAACTCGGGATTCTTTATTATTGCCCTTACTTTTTTTGTCCTTCATCTTTCTTACTCCGTATTTTTAAAACATATCGAAATTATCGATATTCTGACCCTTGCTGCCGGTTATATGCTGCGTGTTTTTGCTGGAGAAGTTGTCAGCAATACCCATATCTCAGCATGGCTGCTTCTGACGGTTATTTCTTTATCAATCTTTTTAGCGATCGGGAAAAGGAGATCAGAAATCGCTCTACTGTCACATCAAGATGGTGCGTTATTGAATACACGCAAAACATTGACGCATTATACGGATAAACTACTTGATATTTATCTTTCAATTTTTGCGACATCCACCTTCATATCTTATTCATTATTTACGTTTTTGGAAAATCCGAGAGGGTTGCAATTCACCTTAACATTCTTTCCCGCAGATGCATTAGGTACTTATTTACAGCGGAAATGGCTCATGGTAACAATCCTTCCTGTAACGTATGGCCTCATGCGGTATCTGCAGCGGATTTATGAAAAGCAAGAAGGAGAAAGTCCCGAACGTGTCCTCTTTTCCGATAGACCGCTTCTTATTTCGGTTGTTGTCTGGACGGTTATCGTAGTAATTTTAACCTACTTCATTACTTAAAAACCTAACACCTATTCATTATATTTTCTGCGAATTTCCGCGTATTGTTCCGCGTCTTTCAGCGACTTATTGTTTCTTCGCGTACTGCCCGCTGACCCATCCGGTCGTGCCGTCACTGAGGGTAATCTCGTACCAATTGTTTTCCTCACTGATTAATGGATACTTGGCGCCTGGCTTTACTTGCGTTATTTGGCCTGCGGATACGGATGGCCCTTCTCTGACCCAAAGATAACCAGTCGGTGTATTCAGTATTACGACGCTATTGGTAACCGTAGGAGTAGGTATAGGTGATGTGGAAGCCTCAGTAGATGGCGTAGGTGTTGCAGCTGTTGTCGGAGCAGCATCAAGACTTGTCGTGCTTGTACTTAAATATGCTGCGACGGTTAATTTGTATCCAAGCGGCGTCCGGATCCGAATTTCTTTTTCATTGTATCCTTCTTTACTAATTTTCAAATCATGATCTGATTCGGTCGGATTATGATAAAATACCGGTGTCGTACCTATATTCTGATCATCAAGCAAGACATTTGCTCCCTGCGGGAAAGAAACAACTTCTAGTTGAGCTGCTGAGTTATCTGCCAACGGAGATAATGAAATGATACTCCCTTCCGACTGTCCATTCAGGCCAAATTTCCGGTCTACGACTGTTAATACTCCTTCAGAAATAGTAACTTTTTCTTGAAACTCCTGCAAAGAACTGTCCAGTGGCACCAGACTAATCATATAGTCACCCGGCGTCACCATATCTGTTGCCTGGCATTTACAGAGTGGCGTCTGCCCGAGATATGAACCATTGAGATATACTTTACTCTGCGGACTTGAAGTGACTTGCAATGCTCCTTTTTGTGCGCGGATGTTGAGATAATACTGTACGCCCAGAAAAAGTCCCAATGCCAGAATAAAAGATATGATAAAAACGACAGCAATCTTCTTCATGTATACGCTAACTGGGTATATATTATCTTACCATAGAGGGATTACCAATAACAAATTATTTCAAATCAAGACGTAGCAGCTTTTTCAATTCCTGTACCGCTTTATACCTATGATGATATTTTTTCACTTCCTTTGGAGTAAGTGTTTCTTCAAAGTAATATTTTTTTAGCTGCGGCAGATAGAAAAAAGAACGGTACGGATAACCGTGTTCATACATATCGGATGGCTCTTTTGTGATGATACCTTCAATTTCACCGGGGAAACTCATAACGCTGCCGTCAGGGTGGGCAAGTGATAGTACGACCTTAAAAAAAGCTTGACGATTATCATCAGGAAGCTTCTTTGCGATTTTCCCCATGTGAGCAAAGATATCTTTCTCCGTTGTATCCGGGCCAAGCCACCGGTGGGATTTGAGTCCTGGAGCACCATCAAGTGCCGTTATTTCCAACCCTCCGTCATCGGCAATCGCGGGCAATCCGCTTTCTTTACTATAAAACGATGCCTTTATCTGCGAATTTTCTGTATAGTCTTTACCGTTCTCTTCTGGCTCGTCGGTAATGCCGACATCAGATAACGAAACCAGTTGTACCGGCACATCAGACAATAACTGTGACAATTCACGAAATTTTCCTTTATTTGTAGTAGCAATTAAAACTTTTTTCATGCCCCGTGAATAATATCCTGTAGCTGTTTATGCAGCTCAGGCGATGCGGTACAATAGGTAAAATATTCCTGTGTTCTTTTCAACGGGTTAGAATAGTCCAATAATTTACCATAATAATCAGTATACAACCCGCCTGCTTCTTCAACAATTATCTGCGGTGCTATATTATCCCAAATTTTACTATTCTTATTGAGTGCGCCTCCATAACCACCCTTTGCAACCATAATGATATCAAAAGCGCTATTACTTGAACGAAGATTTCTGATCGCCAGTACGAGATTTCCTACTATCTCAACTTCCTTTTTGGTCCCTATTGGATCTTCATGATGCCCATCTATGCCATATGCGATCAAAGAATCCCGCAAATTTATTTCCCTTGAAACAGAGATTTTTTTACCGTTGCAAAAGGCACCTTGTCCTTTTTCCGCAATCGTTATTTCTTTAAAATAAGGTAGTGCAATCCCACCCGCAATTGGTGTATTTCCATCCAATAAACCTAGCATAATGCCATAGGTCGGGACACCACTTGCGAAATTACTTGTCCCATCGATTGGATCAACGACCCAAGTAAATTGTGAACCATTATCAATTACCCCCGCTTCCTCATCGATAACATTATATTCAGGATAGTCTCGTTTTATTTTTTCTACAATGAGTTTGCCAATTGCCAAATCCGCCTCTGTCAGAACTTGATTGGGGTCATGTTCTTTGATAAAACCCGATACGTTACCAAACTTCGCATCAGCAATTATTGATGCATCTTCCAGAACAGATTGTATGAAGGACTGATAGTTCATGCAGTTGCTATGCCAAACGACTCGAGTGTGCCGCCGCAGTATTTCATTATCATATCACAAGATTCCTGCAGAGATTTTTCCACCTGTTCCGGGGTAATATCATAAACGCCGTCGACATTGATATAGAGATTTTTTGTCGATTCCTTCACTGCTGTTCGCTGCGCGTCGCGGAAATTGAAATCGATATTGAATCCTCCCTTTTGATCAAAATATGCGATCTCAGACTCTTTATATTTCGTTGGTTCCGTATCTCCCAGTAGAAGTATCTCTTCATCATTTTTTGCCAAACGAAGCTCCGTTGGGAACTCAATCGTATCCAAATCAAACGCTCCGACTGAAACGCGATGCTGCATCACAACAAGATTGTATGCATCAACACAAGTGTTAATTGCATACAAACCCTTATTAAGAGCAACTCTCCTAAGAAGCGCTTCCGGACTAGGCCTTCGGGAATGCCAGTCAATCCCCATTGCTTTATATAATTTTCTATAATCCAAAACCTCAGGGAATTGTCCCAGTTGTTCGGTAGTCAGGTCCTTTAATGAATCTAGTAATTGTTGTTTTTCTTTTTCCAATTCAGGATTTGATTTGGTAATCGAAACTCCCTTTATAATAGCTACTCCAATAGAGATCGAAGGATATTTTTCTTTCAATTCATTAGACAAAAAGAATATTTCCGGTTTATGAAAAACCTGTACTTTTTGTAATTCCTGATTCCTAATTCCTGGTTTCTGATTCATTTTTGCAACTTCCTCAAAGCGCTTCTTCACAAACTCCTTATCCAGCGAGAGGATCAACCATGCCGCTTTCGGTCCATGATCTTTACCAATCAATGCTTTATAGATAGCGGCAAATGTTTCCTTGCCGTTTAAACCTATTTCTTTCCCCATCTCATAAATGCGTGTTTGGAAAGACTCAGCATCATTTACCGAATCCAATTCAGCAGCAATTTTTTGTAAAAGTTCTTTCTGTTTGTCCGTCAAATCACGTGCCTTCTCTGGCAATGTTTCCTGTACCAAAAACTTTTCCGATTCCGGAGCATACCGTTCAATCCAAACCCGCGCATATTTCGCCCATTCCGAAAGATCCGCTTTTTCAATTTGCTCCTGCATGTTGGGCATCTGCACCCACTGCGCAAGAACTGAAAAACGTACAGTTGGCGGTTTCTTTACGTCACCTATTTGAGAGAGCTCATATATCCGTGCCAATTCTTTATCCGATTTTGTGTCATATGCAACAGCTGCCTGTTGATATTCATCAAATAACGTAGGAATTGTATTTTTTTCTGCCGGATCAAAATTAATTGCATGATTTAATTTTGTCCGTGCAATTAAAAATCTAACTAACTGCGGTGGAAGCACTTCAAGTAAATCAACAACAGATGTACCCATTCCTTTGGATGAAGACATCTTCTTCCCACCGACAAGAAAAAATTCATGTGCAAAGCCATAGGGAACCGGATAATCCAAAACTTGTTTGCAAACTTTCTCAGCCAAATCATGTGAACCGCCTTTTGTCATATGATCCTTCCCTGCTCCTTCAACAGTTACACCGATGGCCTGCCATTTGACCGGCCATTCAATTTTCCAGGGTAGTTTGCCATTAATGGTATCTTTTGTCGCAAAGGGTGATATTTTTCCTTTATATCCACACCCTTTTGTCCATTTCACCGCATCAATATGACATTCAAAAGTAACATGTTCACCATCCCAATCAGTAACACGAGTCGTTGGTATTTTATGACATTGAGGACAGTAAACATTAAATGGATACCAATCATCAGCCATTTTCTTTTTATAAAGCTCTTCATAAAATGTTCTAATAAGTGCTGCTTTATCCAAACATTTTTTAATTCCTTCATTCATTTTCCCTGAAAAATATAAGTCTGTACCCCAAATAATTTTCGGATGACAGCCGATTGCATTAAAACCTTTTTCAAATTCCTTTGCATAGAACTGCGCAAATGTTCCATCACCAACGGGCGCGGGGATCATAAATAAAGGATAACCGAGATATTTTTCATAAATAGATTTATCGAGATAATGAGGCAACTTATCCAACGGATCCTGACTTTCAAAAACATAACTAAATGTCGCATTTTCTCCGGCATCAACAAGAGCTTTATAGACAAGATCATGTGTCGTAACCGCACGCAAAGAACCGACATGGATTCTCCCTGAAGGAGTTTTCATATCATCAACCCACGCAAGTGGTAGGTTTTTCTTTTTAATATCTTGTGCAATTTTATCAGCCCAAAACATACACTCTATTGTAGCCTATTTATAGCTTTGAAACAATTGCTGTGAAGTGCTATTTGGCATCAATCCATATTGCTCCAATACTTCTTTCAGCAACTGTTTATTACTATCACTCATCGGAACCAACGGCAAACGGAATACTTCCTGCATTTTTCCCATCATCGCAAGCGCTGTTTTGACTGGCTGCGGATTTGTCTCAATGAAATTAATATTCATCAAATCCAGTAGCTGATAATGCATTTTTCTTGCTTTCGCAAAATCTCCACTAAGAGCAGTTGATACAAATTTTGAAAATTCTTCCGGCACTTCATTGGACACAACAGAAATGATCCCGTCTCCACCGAGTGATAACAATGGAAAAGTCAATGCATCATCGCCGCTCAATACAGAAAAATATGACGGTGCGTTTTTGATAATATTCATCATCTGGATAATATCGCCGGATGCTTCTTTTACCCCGATAACCTGCGGCACTTTTTTTGCAATTGTCAAAGTCATCTCATCTGTTACATTTAACCCCGTTCTTCCCGGGACATTGTACAGAAGAATTGGCATGTTGACCGCTTCTGCAATCGCTTTATAATGAGCGATCAAACCATTCAGTGTCGGTTTGTTATAAAAAGGAGTAACATGCAGCAGCACATCTGCTCCGGCTTTTTTTGCAAGGTGAGAAAACTCGATAGCTTTTTGTGTATTATTACTGCCTGCTCCGGCAATAACCGGAACTTCTCCTGCGACTTCCTGTGCAACAGTTTTTACGACCAATGCATATTCATCATTTGTCATTGTCGCCGCTTCTCCAGTTGATCCACAAGGAACTATACCATTAATCCCATTTTCAATTTGGAACTGAACAAAATTTTTTAAAGCAGACACATCAATATCACCATTTTTTTGAAACGGCGTCACGATAGCTGTTATTGCACCTGTTATTTTTTTCATAATTATTTCACCTCCTCAGCAAATAATTCATCAAATCGGAATAGTCCCTTTTTATTTTTGATAAACTCAGCAGCAAGCAATGCTCCCTCTGCAAAGCCGCGTCTTCCATGCGCCTGATGTGTCAGCGTTATCTCATCTGCCAAACTGTCAAAGCTTATTGTATGCATTCCGGGATTTCGTCCCGCCCTTACCGACGTAAAATGCAATTCGTCAGATTTAATTTGTCTGTCCAGTCTGCCAGTTTGCAAACTTTTTTTCCTTGCTATGTTTTTCAAAATAATTTCGGCTAGTTTTTTTGCTGTTCCGCTTGGACTGTCTTTTTTTCCACTATGGTGAACTTCAAATCCATACGTATCATATTGTTCATATCGTTCAAAAAGTTGACTCGAATATTCAATAATTTTAAAGAATATATTTGCACCAACCGAAAAATTTTGTCCGTATATCAGGCCAATTTTATGTTTTCGAACAATTTTTTTCACCTTATCCATTTGATCATACCAACCTGTCGTACCGACAACCATATCGACTCCCAAACTAGCAACTACTGCAATATTCTCTATAACAATATCGGGAGCTGTGAAATCAATTGCCCAATCAGCGCTAAGAATTCCCTCTTTATCTAACATTTTTTTTCCATCATAGCTTACCGAAACGATTGTATGTTCCGTATTTTCATGGACAAGCTGTTCAATTTCTTGTCCCATATTGCCGTAACCAATAAGTGCAATTTTCATAATATTAATTAGTAAAAAGTAAACTTTTGTGCAAACATCTTACTGCTTTCCCAACTTGCGAAGACGCAACAACAAGGCTGATATTGATATCCGTTACCCCGAATGAAATCATCTTTGGCTCAATCTTATTTAAATCTAAAACGGTAAAAATTTGTTTCATGATTTTTGGTACCCCGACTATCCGTTCACCAATAATTGAGACAATGCCGCACGTATCCACATCAGTAACAGTAGCAAACTTTGTTAATTCTTTTAGGGCTTGTGCCAACTTCTCATCATTATCAAGCGTTATGGAAACACTCACTTCAGAAACACTGACAAGATCAACTGAGATATTATGATGAGCGAATATAGAAAAAACCTTAGATAAGAAACCTCTCTGCAGCAGCATGTCGGTTGAGTAAATATTGACAAGGGTTATATTATTTTTTGCAGTGATTGCTGCAATACGAGGAGTAATAACCGAAGGAACTTCAATCAAAGTTCCTTTATTATTCGGATGCGTTGTATTCAATACTCGTACCGGTATATCTGCTTGCTGGGCAGGACGTATTGTGCGGGGATGAAGCACTTTTGCACCGAAAGTTGCAAGCTCTGCTGCTTCTCTATATGAAACTTTTTCTATAAGATAAGAATCGTTAATGACACGTGGATCAGTTGTCAAAATTCCGTCTACATCAGTCCAGATTTGCACTTCTTCAACATTGAGAGAATACCCAATAATTGTTGCGCTATAATCCGATCCTCCTCGGCCGAGTGTCGTAATTTTTTTATCAACCGTTGAGCCGATATACCCGGTGACAACTGGTACAATACCATTCTGCAATAACGGCAATAAATTTTTTTGAATATTTTTTTTGGTTGGTTTTGGCAAAAATTCTGCTAACCCGAAATTATCATTGGTGACAATAAGATCTGTTGCTATTACTTGTTGAGAAGTAATACCTAAAGATGTAAGTGCTTGCGTGATAAGAAATGACGACATCCGTTCGCCATATGAAACGATTGCATCGCTTTTTTCTTTTACATTTTGTTTTGTTTGTAATAACTGATTTATTTCACGCAAACACTGATCACTATACATATCAATTTCTTTCGGATATTCTCCCCCCCAAACATCTTTTGCCAAACGGGAATGTTTCTCTTTGATTTGTTCAAAAACTTGTACTCTATCTCTCTCTTTTAATACCGTCAACAACAAATCAGTCATACCGCTCAAAGCGGACACGACAATCACTGGTGTACTTTCTTTTTCGCGTCGAGTTATTTCACCAATTGTTCTGATATTTTTTCCTGTACTGACGGATGTCCCGCCAAATTTCATAACAACCATAATTCCTCCTTTTAAAACATATTCCCTTTGGGTATTATTTGTTTTTTTAAAAACTCTTTCGGATGATCAGAGGGTCGAAGTAAAAAATATTTTCCATCATTAACCAATACTTCAGATGCCGTCTGCATACTTAAGAAATATGGCATCGCTTCACTCCAACCGTATGCGCCTGCGACAAAGATACCCATCAGATCTCCCCTCTGTGTTGATTTGGGTAATAAAACATCTTTACCCAAGATATCTATCGGCGTACACAAAGCACCGCCGACAGTCATCTTCACGTCGTGTGCAGCATTTATTTTCGATATGTTATAAACAGGATGCGATCCATTCACAATACTCGGTCGCAAGAAATGATGAATACCTCCGTCAACAAGCACCATTTTTTCTCCATGAGAAACTTTTACATTGTCAACTTGTGAGATATAAATACCACTCTGCGCGACAAAATATCTCCCCGGCTCGACAGATAATGCAACGTTGTTATTTTTGATAAAGGGAAATTGTGCCAGTATCTCACCAAGATATTTTGCAATCTTATCAAGCTGCAGCGGTTCATCATTTTCCGTATATGGGACAGCCAACCCGCCGCCAAAATCTATCGAGCGGATAGGAAAATAAGTATTGAGCTTTTGTGCAACTCGGCAGATATTTTTTATGTTCTCTAAAAAACCTTTTGTATTCAGCATATTTGCAGAATAGACATGTATTCCAAACAATTCCAGATGCGGCAGTTTCTGAATCTTTGTAATAAACGACCTGGTAATCTGTTCTTCATCGATTCCAAATTTTGATGCATCCCCTGCCATTACTTGATGCGCTGCATTTTCCACTGACCTGTTAATATTGACCCTGAGAGCAACACGCTGTTTCATATTTTTTCTTTTGGCGATAGTATTAATTCTTTGTAATTCGTCTTCACTCTCTGCGTTGATGATATGAACTCCATAATCCAATGCATACTCCAATGCTTCATCATTTTTTACCGGACCGGCAAATGAAATTCTTTTTGGATCTGCTCCAATTTTTTTAGCAATAACTAATTCTCCCAACGAAGCAACATCCAAATCCGCACCGAGTTTGTATAATCCATCGACTAAAGCAAGTGCCGGATTTGGTTTGATCGCGTAATAAATCGAAATGCCAAGAGGTTTGAAAACTTGTTGTAAACTTATAAACTGTGCTCTAATTGTCGCTGCATCATAAACATAAAACGGCGGAGGAATATGCGCGGCGATTTTTTCGATTGAAACACCGCTCATAGCGAATGTACTTTTTTCACCTTTTTTAATGACAGAAAAACTCGGACTGATCCAGCTTGCGTTATTTTTTAGCGCCATGATGCAAATACTCCTTTCATTCGTTGTAATCCTTCTCTGATTTCTTCTTCCGATGCAGCATATGATAGACGGATGAAATTTTTTCCAGCTCTGCCAAAAGCGATTCCCGGAATAGTCACAACGTTGACTGTTTCAATCAATTTTTTGGCAACAGTCATCCCGTCACCAAAGGCAGACACATCGACAAAATAATAAAATGCGCCGTGTGATACATGAAAATGCAGTCCGGAAATCTCCTGCAATAGTGAACCCATTAATTTTCTCCGTTTATCAAGGTGTTTATGATACAAGGCAAGTTCCTTGTCACATTCCCGTTTTAATACAGGTAGTGCTGCATATTGCGAATCTATTGGCGCGCAGACATACGTTGCCTGCTGAGATTTCAAAGCGTCTGTGATAAAGAAATCAGGCCCGATAATCCATCCAATCCGTTTGCCTGCCTGGCTCGCTTGTTTGGACAACCCATTCACCACAATCGTCCGTTCACTGAGTGATGAGATAGAATGATGCGTTGCTCCTTCAAAAAGACATGTTGCGTAAATTTCATCTGACAGGAAAAAGAGTGATGGATGATCAATTGTTCTTTTTACAATCTTCATCAATGCAGAAAGCGATACTACCTGTCCAGTTGGATTGGAAGGAGAATTGATCACAATGAGTTTGGTCCGGGCTGTTATTTTACTGAGAAGATCATCAACATCGATATCAAAATCTTCCATTAATGCGTATTCTATGACATGCGCGCCCCATTTTTCCGGTAGTGTTTTATACAAGGGATACTGCAAAGCAGGAATGAGTACCTCATCACCTGGATTAAGCATCGTCTCAAAAGCGATATACAAACCGCCGGTCGAACCGGAAGTAATAATCACATTGTCCCGTGTTGTCTGGATATCAAACTGCTGTGAAAAACGATCGGCTATTGCATCTCGAAGTTCCACAAGACCTGCATTTGGCGTATAATTTGTTTTCCCTTCATTGATGGCTTTTTGATTGGCAGCTCTGGCTTTTTTAGGCATTGGGAATTGTAACTCACCCAAACCCAAACTAACACGTGAGTATTCTCCTGTATGCTGGGTTTCTATAATTGACCGGATCAGAGACAATTCTGTTTGCGCGATACGTTTGTTTGGGACATAATAATTTGTCAAATTTATAAGCTGTGTATTCATCGTAATGCCTCCTCAAGAAGTGTTTTGAGATCAGTTCTTTTATCACGATATTTAATGATAACCGGAACTTGTATCTGAATCCATTGTTCTAGTGCAAATTTATTATCATCTTTTGGACGTGTTCCGTTCACTACAATAGCTCCTTCCGGTATTTCAAGTGGAGTAGCATCAGTCGCTTTATAGACTTTCTGTTTTATCAGATCATACACCGGCGTTGCCGATGTGATATTGACACCGGGGACAAGCAAAACCCGTTTGCGAAGGATAACCCCTTCTGCGATGGAAGAATTAATACCCATGAGAACATCATCTTCAACAATACACGGACTCGCATTGACCGGCTCAAGGACGCCGCCGATTTGCGCGCCGGCTGAGATATGACACCTATTACCAACCTGTGCACAGCTCCCAACTAATGAATGCGAGTCAAGCATTGTTCCTTCTCCGACATATGCGCCGGTATTGATATATGCAGGAGGCATCATGATGACTCCTTTTCCGATAAAAGACCCATCCCTGATACTTGATCCACCAGGGACTATCCGAATATTTTCAATTGTAAAATCAGTTGACCGTAATGGAAAAGTATCTTTATCGGCAAACTGAAGTGTCTCGGTTTTACCGGACATTCCGGTAATGACACCAAACCGCATACAGACCAAAATCCCTTCTTTCACCCAGGTATTCGTTATCCAAACACCCTTTGTATCTTTTTCGGCAGAGCGGATCGCACCGCTATTCAATGCGGAAATAAACTGTTGTATGATGTCTCTTGCATTCACTGTTTTCCGTAATTTCGTAACGGATGAAATTTGGGCAAGCGTTATGATTTCTTTTTGTAATTGATTTTTAGACAAACTTTTTTTCATATTTATTGCTGGCACACTAATTGAAATAGTGTTACTAATTTTTCCATATCAGCAAGTGCGATTGATTCATCACGTGTATGAGTATTTCGTGCACCGTCTCCGATATTAATTACTTGCAGTCCTTTTGTGTTAAAAATATTTGCATCCGATACGCTCCAGCTTTTTACCAACGTTGGTTGTATATCCTGCTGCTGAAATACGTAAGAGATCTGTTGCACATATTGATCTTGTTTCTCAAAAAGATATGTCGGATTATCAACAGAATAATCAATATCCAACTGAACTGCGAATTTTCTTGCAGCAGTTTTAACTTTTTCAAAAAATAATTCCAGCTGTTTCTGCAGAACATTTTCATCAAAACTTCGTATCTCACCTCGGAGTGTTGCCGTTCCGGGGACTGCATTACGGACACTCCCGGCAGTAACGGTCCCGATATTTAAGATTGTTTGCTCATCAAGTTTGCCTGTGGTAACTTCCGAAAATATGCTGCCAAGAACCGGGATGACGTTTGTCGCTTTTTCAGGAAATGCAGCATGTCCGCTTTTTCCGGTTATTACAATATCAAAACGCGCATATGCGGGAGAACCAATAACGATAGTGCCAACTGGAAGCGCGATATCAGCAACTAACCCTCTTTTTGCTGTTACTTTTGTGTAATCAAATGTTGCTGCACCCGGATCGGTTGACTCTTCACCGACAGTAAAGAGAATTTCAAGCGGTCTGTGTTTTTTTTCTTTCAATCGTTCAATAACTTCAAGAAGAACAGCAAGCGTAGATTTATTATCAGCACCTAAAACTGTATCTCCATAAGCGGTAATGATGTCGTCTTTTACGACTGGAATAATATTTCGTCCCGGCTCAACCGTATCCATATGCGATGCAAGAAAAACCGGTTCACCAAAGCCATAAATTTTTGCAAAAACATTTCCGGTGTGATCTCTCTCAACAATGATATTTCGCTGCGTAAAATGATCAATAAGAAAATCCGCCACTGCCTGCTCATGTCCTGTCGGACTATCAATCGATACCAATTTTTTAAATGTAGTAAGTAATCTACTCATATTTTTTCCCAATAAAAAACCCCTCGGGTGAGGGGTACTCTTTTTTAACAACGCAAAGAGATCCCTCAGAAGAGAGGCTTCTTTGCCTTCATTGTGTTAACAAAAATAAATTTCATAATGATTTGTTCATTATAACTGAACTATGTGACGATTTCAACCTCCACTTCAGGCGTGAAAGTGAAGGTCTCCTCGACCATTTCCTGGATGCGTTTGATAATTGTTAATACATCCTGCGATGTCGCGCCGCCTAAATTGTTAATGAAGTTGGCATGTTTTTCGGAAACACGTGCTTTTCCGATCGTATACCCGCTGAAACCAAGCCTGTTGATGATATATCCCATTGACACTTTGCCATGCCATTTTTCTTTTACCAAACTCCTAATATCCGGCCAGATGTCTACAACTTTTGCAACATCGTCAGATTTTTTAATGTTTTTGAATACCGACCCGCAGTTGGGATACTCCAGTGGATGATGTGTTTTGCGATAGTCGATATTGCCGGCATAGACACTCCTCGCTTTGACAAGCTCCTGCGTATCAGCAGGAGCTAGTTGAAATTGTGCTGCTGTGACTATCATATTCTTGTGTTCTTTCACGACACTGTGCCGGTAGGAAAAATGAAAATCTTCATTTTTCATCTCAAGGACATCAATATTTTTATCGTCAAACTCCAGCACTTCCGCTTGTACCAAACTGTCTTTTATCTCACCGCCGAATGCACCGACATTCCCCCTTATCCCCGCGCCGACCGTCCCGGGCAATCCGCCGGCCCATTCAAGACCATGGAGTTTATGATTGAGTGATAATTGGATAAGCGTATCAAGGGGCTCACCGGCAAAGGCCGTTGCTAACGTATCGGAAAAGCTGATCTGTGGCTTGGTACCGGAGCCAATTTGTATGACAACGCCGTCAAAAAAGTCATCGGTGAAAATAAGATTAGATCCCTGACCGCAGACAAAAATCCGCTTGGGATGATGCTCTTCAACAAAATCAAGCGCTTTGAAAATATCTTTCCTGCCGGTGCAATGCAAAAAATATTGTGCCTTCCCTCCAATCCGGAACCATAATACCTGGGATAAATCAAAATCCTTATGAATTTGCATGGATGAAGTTTATTGTAAAGAATTTTGCAAAAAGAAGCAAACACGTAATAAATAACTGAAGACTTCTTTTCTCCATTGTTATCGTACTATGTTAAAGTTATAATTACACTGTATTATGACCAAACAAGAAATTAGTGAGTTGGGGGAACAAATAGCTCAAAAATATAACCCACAGGGACTTTCTCCTTTTCCTTTTGAAAAAATTCAAGAAGCAAATAACGATTTAAAAATTTATATAGCTACACTGGATGACCAAATTTCAGGAGCAATTGGTTTTAATGAAAATGTGTTTAATATATTTATCAATAACAACAAACCCAAAACAAGGCAACATTTTACAACAGCTCATGAAGTAGGTCATTATTTTTTACATAAGGATATTATAAAAAAACAACAGGTACTTGTTGATAGTGACCAATATCTTGATGGTAACAGCTTTTTATATAGACTTGATTCAGCAGAACCAACACAAATAGAAACAGAGGCAAATAATTTTGCTGCATCACTGATAATGCCTGAAGGTTTAGTAAGAAAAGCATGGGAATCAATAAAAAATATTGAAGAATGCGCCAAAATATTCAATGTATCCACGAGTGCTATGAGTGTACGATTAGAAAGATTAACATTAATCACGTAGCGGATTTATATGACAACTCGAGGCAGGAAAAAACGCAGCAAACTAAATAAAAAAGCTGCTACTTATGAAGAGCTTAAAGGAGAAATCCAAAAGCTTCTTACTTCTCAAGATCTTGGTGCACTCCCTAGCTATTCAACTTTTCAAACCAAACAGCTTGATATAAATGATGAGATTGCTAGAAGAGAGAATATTAAAAACAAAGATCTCGAACAAGATATCAGGCTTAAAAAAATGACACTGATTATTTTGTTTATTTTTCTTGGAGTTGAAACTACGATTATTTTCGCTTTTTCTTTATTACAAGCAACTTCTCTTTTCGGATTTAAATTAGAAGAATGGAGTTTCAAACTATTAGTTACTGCAACATTGATACAAATTGCGTTTATGCTTCAAGTTGCAGTAAAATACCTTTTTCGAGACAAAAAAACATAGAGGTTATGCAGCAGTTAATAATCCTCAAGTGTTGAGGTATCACCAATGGGGAGACCAAGTTCTTTTGCTTTCAGAATTCTCCGCATAATTTTGCCCGAGCGGGTCTTGGGTAATTTGTCGATAAACTCGATTTCTCGCGGATACGCGTGACCTGCCAGATGCTTTTTAACATGCTGCTGGAGTTTTTCTTTCAGCTCATCTGTCTGTTTGACTCCTGGTTTCACCACAACAAATGCTTTTATGATTTCTCCTCTGACCATATCCGGCTTACCGATAACACCGGCTTCAATAACATCCGGATATTCCACAAGCGCGCTTTCAACTTCGAAAGGTCCGACACGTTCACCGGAGGTATTGATAACATCATCAGCCCGACCGATGAACCAATAATACCCGTCTTTATCCCGCATTGCCCGGTCACCCGAGATGTACCATTTGCCGATAAAGTAGGAAGTAAACTTCTCTTCATTCTTCCAAATTGTCTTCATCAGTGATGAAACCGATGATGCAAGCAGTGCCAAATTCCCCTCGTGCTCATCTCCCAATTCGCGTCCTTTATCATCGACAATCGCCGCGACAATACCAGGCAACGGCTTGCCCATAGAACCTGGTTTGATATCCATCACGGCATAATTGGGAATGGTGATAGCACCTTGTTCTGTCTGCCACCATGTATCATGGAAGGGTAACCCAAACTTCTCAAGTGCCCACCAAATTGCTTCAGGATTCAGCGGTTCACCGACACTTGCTAGGAACCGCAGATGAGACAGATCATATTCTTTTGGTGCAATAGGTGACCCCATGAGAAGACGAATCGCAGTCGGCGCGGAATACCAGACCGTTACTTTGTAATCCTGAAGAATTGTATACCAGTTCTCCGGACTGAATCGTCCTTCAAACAAGACTTGTGTTATCCCGAGCCCCCATGGTCCAAGTGCAGCGTAAACAACTCCGGTAACCCAGCCAAGATCCGCAGTACACCAATAGATATCATCATCATGCAAGTCCAATACATATTTTGTTGTCACCATGGCCTGCAGGATATCACCATGCATATGCATAACACCCTTTGGCTTGCCGGTCGTTCCTGATGTATATAGCATATAGGAATAATCATCCTTCTTCATGTGAGCAATCTTGAACGTGTCGGATGCTTGCTTCATTTCTTTTTCGTAATAGACAATTCCTTTGCCTTTGGGCTGTTCAATTGATCCGCGTTCGACAATAATTACCTTTTCTAACTTGGGAAGATCTTTACGGATTGTCTTGATACGGGGATAGAGAACAGCATTGGTAATAACCATATTTGCCTCGCTGTCTGCCAGCCGATCGCGAAGTGCTATCTCCTGAAAAGCGGCAAACAGGGTCCCGGCAACTGCTCCGACTTTGAGAATCCCCAAAAAAGCAATATATCGCTCGGGAACTCCCGGAAGAAAAATGAACACACGGTCGCCTTTTTTTACACCTTGAGATGAGAGAACATTGGCAAATTTATCACTCAGAGTTTTTAGCTCACTGAACGTATAGGATTCTTTTTCTCCCCGTACTCCTTCAAAGAGCAAAGCGGTTTTATTCTTATTTTTTCCGGTAGCATGGCGGTCGATCATGTTGTGGGCGACATTGAGTTTGCCGTCAGAAAAGAATTCAACCATTTCTTTTTCGGCTTTTTCCCACGAGAATTCTTTGTAGATTTTATCGTAATCCAAGAGGTTGGGAGGAGGCGTTAATTTCTTTACATTTTTTCTTATTAATTTGACCTGATCACTCATAACTGAACAAGTAGATCTTACCATTAGAACGCCCAGTTTGCAAGAGAATAGATGCTATAATTGTAAGCATAAACCTATGATCAAGCTCATTATTTTTGATTGGGACGATGTTTTCTCGATTGGGTCCAAAGAAGGATATTATAAATGTTTTCAGATAATGCTGGATGAATTGGGTATAAAAATAGACCATGAAGAAATGAAAAAGCGTCTGATGCCATTGTGGGGGATGCCATATCCCAAATTGGTAGAAGAACTGCTTCGTGGCAGACCTGAACTTGTTGAGAAAGGATGCAAAATTTATTACAAACATCGCACAGGAGAAACATTTCTCAATAGTCCGCATCTGATACCAAGCGGTAATGAGTTGCTTGAAAGACTAAATAAAAAATACACATTAGCTGTTGCAACGGGAGCGCTCGCACACGTCCTTAAAAAAAATTTCTTCCCGCGTTTTAACATCCCGGATGTTTTCAGTGAAATTATTTCAGTCCATGATTTGGTAGACAAATCACTTGCCAAACCACATCCACATATCGTGCAGGAAATAATGAGACGGACAGGGTTTAAGCCGGGAGAGACAGTTATGGTTGGTGATGCAAAAAATGATGTAGTCATGGCACAAAATGCACATGTTATACCAATTGTTGTCCTAACCGGACATTTGAATAAAAAAGAAGCGGAGGAACTAGGCGTCAACTACATCATCCCGGATGTAACCCATTTGGAATCAGTATTGAAGAAACTCTAAACGGAACAGGTGTATCCCAAACAAGCAGAAAATTAGTTCTCAATCTTCTTATATGCTTCGAGTATACAGAAATTGGCAACGAGGGTGAGGCCATAGTCTTCGGCGAAATCCTCTGCTTCTCTGCTTTGAACTCCTTCTGCTAGCCAGACGGTATTGATCCCGCCTCTCTCAACAACTTCTGCCATGTGTCCAACCACTTGTGATTTCTCGCGGAAAATATCAACAATATCAATCCTGATGTCTTTGGGAATATCCGAAAGACTGGCATAGGATTTCTCACCTAGTACTTCTTTCACATTGGGATTAACAGGAATGATCCGGTAGCCTTTTTCCTGGAATGTTTTTGCAACACGGTGACTGTGACGCTCCGGATTGTCCGAAAGGCCTATGAAAGCAATCGTCCGGGCATTTTTAAGAAGATCCATGTGCTTGATCTCAAACGCAGTTGTTGCTTTGGGTAATTTGCCTGCCCATTGCCAATTTTCAATTTCAGCCGGTTCAGCACCAACCGTGGTAATATAGTCATAATGCTCTTTCAACGCTTTTTTATAGATGTCTATCAATGCTTCTTTCTTCTCCTGCGTAATTACTCCCTCTTTGCTCACCCTTTCTGCGACTTCGATTGCCAGATGATAGCGATCTGTTTTGTTTCTTACTAACAAATCAAAGGCCGTGGTTGTTCCTCCCCATTCGTTATAACCATGGACAGAAAATCGATCCGGATTTTTAACCTTGAATAAAATACTTTGCATTGCCTCAGGATACCCATGAAAATTGACAATTACCGGCTTATCTATAGTAAAGTATTTCTCCGCATCCTGAATTTGCGGATGGAATGCTTCTTCACAGGAGCAAGCAGCCTGCAACCGCAAAATATTAACAAAACGAATACGAATCTCAGGAGCATCCTGTTTGATAAGCTCAATAGCAGCAAGTGCCTCTCTCGTCATGTAATCTCCGACACCAACAAGCACAATATGTGGATTCTCATCACTCGCAAAATCCCACGTGGACAACCCTGTCTTGAGTGCCTCTTTTGCGTACTCATATGTCAGCCAGCGGGGTTCAGGAGTCTTATTTGCAGTAATGAGATTCATTTGATTTTTGGAAGCAAACGACTCTTGCAGAACCGCGAGCATACTATTATCATCCACCGGGAAATAGGTCTTGATAAAATCATTGTGTTTCTCAAGCATTCCTGAGATGAATCCTGGATTTTGATGAGAGTACCCATCACGTTCCTGTCTCCAGACAGTGGAAGTCAACAAATAATTTACTGAAGGAATATCTTTCCGCCATGGCATACGTAGCCAATACTTCAGAAACTTCTGGTGCATATGTGCCATACTTGCGATAATCTGTGCAAATGCCTCATAGGTAGTGAATGCAACATGTCTTCCGGTCAATACATATCCGGAAGTTAGCCCTTGCATATTGTGTTCAGAAAGCATTTCCATAACTTTTCCATCGCGGGTAATATCGCGGTCCCCCGGATCATGAGGCCACACCCAGCCACGACCTGTCACTTCAAAAACAGCATCAAGTCTGTTGGAATACGTTTCATCCGGTGACATCAAACGGATGTTATTTGTTTTCTTATTTAACGCAAAAACTTCTTTCAAAAAGGTTCCGGCCATACGCATCGCATTCGATTGTATTTCACCCGGCTTGCGGACCTCTTTTGCCAATTTTTTACTATCCGGCAATACCAATGGCTTGTATGTCTTACCAAAAACATGCGGATTATTACTGATAAGAAACTCTTCGTCTGGGATAAGATCCAAAATGTCTTTTGAAAATCCTTTTTTCTTATCGAAAAGTTCTTCAA
>Ga0307374_10001581_pt1 | contig 41990 bp, 40 predicted proteins | sample OX3MG_FD_202532 | JGI IMG/M metagenome (GOLD analysis project Ga0307374, IMG submission 202532) | Soil microbial communities from Risofladan, Vaasa, Finland - OX-3 | ecosystem: Environmental > Terrestrial > Soil > Coastal area > Acid sulfate soil | place: Finland: Risofladan, Vaasa | collected...
TCGCGTCGGGTCTGCCGCGCCTGTGCACGTTCGGCTACTCGGACGAGGACGCGTTCGCGGTCGGTCTCACCTGCGGGGGCGTGATCAGCGTGTTCGTCGAGCCGGTCGGGTGACGCACGCACCGTGATCGAGCTGTTCGACAAGGTGCGCGAGCGCGTGCGTCGCAACGTTCCGGTGGTGATCGCGACGGTCGTCGGGCTGGACGGCTCACCCCCGCCGTCGTTCGCCCGGCTCGGCGCGACGCTCGTCGTCTCGGGTGACGGCCCCAGCGCGGGCTCGCTCGGCGACGACGCCCTCGACCGGATCGTCGAGGCCGATGCCCGCCGGGCGCTGCTGTCGGGGTCGAGCGGCCTTCGGCGCTATGCGGTCCACGGCGCTCGCGACGGACGACCGGCTGCGGCGGCCGAGCCCGAGAGCGGTGGGCTCACCGAGGCATCGGGCCCGACCCTCGCGGTGTTCATCCACGCGATCGAGCCACCACCGCGGATGATCGTGCTCGGCGCAGCCGACGTGTCCGCCGCCCTCGTGCGGGTCGCGAAGGTCCTCGGCTTTCGCGTCACCGTGTGCGACGCGCGGCCCGCGTTCGCGACGCGCACCCGGTTCCCTGACGCCGACGAGGTGGTCGTCGACTGGCCGCACCGGCACCTCGCGGCGATCGCCGACGAGCTCGAGCCCTGCGACGCGGTGTGCGTGCTCACCCACGACGCGAAGTTCGACGTCCCGGCGCTCGTCGCCGCGCTCGCGACCCGCGCCGGTTACGTCGGTGCGCTCGGCTCACGCCGGACGCACGCCGATCGTGTCGCACGCCTTCGGGCGGAGGGCGTCGCCGAGACCGATATCGCGCGAGTGATGGCGCCGATCGGGATCGACCTCGGTGGTCGCACGCCGGCCGAGACCGCGGTGTCGATCTGCGCGGAGATCGTCGCGAGCTTCTCGGGCACCCCGGCCGCGTCGCTTCGGGACGGCTCGGGCCCGATCCACCGGCCGACGCGAGCCTGAGCAGTCCCGGCCGCGAGAGAGCGTCGACCACGGCCGATCGCGGGTCTCGCCGGGCCGGCGGCGCGGTCACGAGATCGCGACGAAGCGCAGCGGCACCGCCATGAGTGCGAGCACCGCGAGCTGGGCGATCCCGGCGACGACGAACGTCGGGCGAGTACCGAGCGCGGAGGTGAGCACCCCGCCCGCGAGCGCGCCGAGCGGGACCATGCCGAGCACGCACATCCGGAACGCGTTGCTCACGAGGCCGAAGCGCTCCGGGGGGATGAGCCGCTGCCGCAGCGAGAGCGTGGTCACGTTCCCGAGTGAGGAGCCGGCGGCCTCGATCGCGAGCGCGACGACCGCGACGTACGCGTGCGACGTGCCGCCGAGCAGGACGTACGCACCTCCGGCGAGCGTCCCGGCGACGAGGATCGACACGTACGGCCCGAGCCGACCGTGGATCCTGCCCGCGAGCAGGCTCGCCGTTACGTCGCCGACGGCCGCGACGCTGAGGAGCGCGCCGTACGCGGCGCCGTGCAGGTGGAGGTCCCTGGTGGCGTAGATGACGAGCACGCTCAGGACCGCCGACTGGCAGAACGCGAAGCTCGAGACGATCGTCGCGAGCACGCGAAGTCTGCGGTTCGAGGCGAACCACGCGAGACCGGTGCGCATGTCCGCGACGATCCCGGTGGTCGGCCGCTCGGGGCGGGGACCGAGGTGCGCCGTCGCGCGCTCGAGCAGGAACGCGGAGGCGAGGTAGGAGACCGCGTCGCCGAGGAACGGGAGCCACGCGCGCAGCGAGAACACGAACCCGCCGAGCGCAGGTCCGGCGAACTCGACGCCGGCGGTCTCCGCAGCGTTGACCTGGCCGTTCACGCGTGGGAGCTCGCCGGGACCGGCGATCAGCGGCACGGCCGCCTTCGTCGCCGCGGTGACGACGGTCTCGCCGGTCCCGACCAGGAACGCGGCGGCGTAGATCTCGACCATCGTCGGGCGCGAGAACGCGACCGCGAGGCCGAGACCTGCGACCACCACGGCACGGACGAGGTCGACGAGGAGGACGAGGAGCGAGCGCTCGGCCCGGTCCGCGAGCGCCCCCGCGGGGAGCCCGAGAAGCAGCCACGGCAGGCCACTCGCGACTGCGATCCCGGCGATGAGCAGCGGTTGCGCGGTGATGCGTACGGCGAGGAGCGGGAGCGCGACGACGAGGAGCCCGTCGCCGAGGGACGACACCGCGATGCCCGCGACGAGGCGCCGCCGCCGCGTCGCGGCTGGAGTCGCTGCGAGGTGCTGCGGTCGTCGGCTCGCGCTCAAACGGCTTCCCGAAAGTGTCGTTACAACGGTCACGGCCGGCCAACGTCTGCTGGCCGGCCGTGTCTGTAGCCATAAGGGGGACGCCCCATCAACCACGCCCAGGTCGTCTACACCCGAACGTGCAGGGCGTCACCTCGTTGGGTCTCGAGGGCCTACCGAGAGGTAGGCCCTCAGATCCACTTGTCGAGCACTGTCATATCTCACCCCCTCTCGTTTTCGAGCGATCCGGGGGGAGGCGGCGATGGTCCGCCGGCTGATCCGCGGGGGTGGAGCTCTCGTGCCCGGCTCGGACAGGGAGGGGTCGATCACATGCCCCGAACAGCGGCGCTCGTGGCGCGTCGACACATCGGGTTGCATTTGATGCGCTATGTGACCATCCACCGTGAGCGACATGCGCGTGTTCCTCGTGCGTGGCTGACGAGTATTGCGAGAGCTCCGGCGCGCGACGAGGCCGTGGATCGGCGTCACGTCCGCCTCACGAGTAACGATAGCAACGGCAGACACAGATGACCGAGGCGACCCCGATGCACGCGGCGGCGCGCGTTGCGCGCGCCGCGCCCGTGTGGGGGTTCATCGTCGCGATCGTCGGTGCGATGTCACTGCTCGCGTGGTTCGCGGAGCGAACTGACCACGCGATGGCCGCGCCCGTGAGCATGGCCTGGCCGCTGTTCGCGGTCGGCTTCGCAGTCGGTCACATCGCCCAGGTGCGGGTCGAGTTGTTCAACCACAGCCAGCGAATCGACCTGACGGACGTCGTCCTGCTTCCCGCGGTCGTGTTTCTCCCGCCCGGCCAGGCGATCCTCGCCGCAGCGCTCGGGACGTTCATCACGTGGGCGTGGGACCGCTCGCCGGCCGTCAAGGCGGTGTTCAACGGTGCTCTCCACGCGCTGGCGGCGGCGATCGCGGTCGTGGTGTTCGACGTCCTGGTCGGGAGCAGCGCAGCCGTCGACGGACGCGGATGGCTCGCCGCGATCATCGCGATCGTCGCCGCCGAACTCGCGACGGTCGCGTGCATCCAGGCCGTCATCGCGCTCGCCGCACGTCGATTCGCGGCCGCGAAGCTCGGCGAGATTGCCGTCGGGTTCGCATACGTGGTGGCAGCCGACGCGACACTCGGTCTTGCTGCCGTGCACCTGCTCTGGGGCGGCCTCGCCGGAGGCGTGATCTTCGTCGCGGTCGCGACCGTCGTCGGCATCGAGTACGCGACGCACGGGCGATTGCGGCGGCGTCACACCACGCTCGAGCACGTCTACCGGTTCGAGCAGGCGCTCGCGGGCATCGTGGAGACCGAGCGCGTCGTCGAGGCAGTGCTGAGCGAGGCGCTCGTCCTGTTCAACGCGGAGGTCGCGCAGCTCGTGACACTCGACTCGTCGGGCACGACGTGCCAGACGTTGCGCTCGGGCGACGCCACGTCCGCGACATCGCACGACGCGCACGCGCTCGCGGTCCTCGCCGGCCGCCGCGGAGGTGCGCTCGTGGCATCGCGCGGCGCGCGCGATCCGGATGTCGCCCTCGCGCTCCAGCGCTCCGGCTTTCGCGACGCGATCGCGCTTCGCCTGCCTGCGGAGGTCGCGACGAGCATCGAGTTCCTCGTCGTCGCCGACAGGCTCGGTGGAGATCTCGTCACCTTCGGAAACGAGGACCTCACGCTCGCCGAGACGCTCGCGACCCCGACCGCGATGGCGCTGCGCAGCAGCGACCTGCTCGCGCAGCTGCGCGCCGAGGTCGCGATCAAGGAGCACCAGGCGTCGCACGACGCGCTCACCGGTCTCGCGAACCGCACGCTCTACTCGGCCGAAGTCGACCGAGCGCTGCTCGAGCGCCGCCCCGGGTCGCTGGTGGGCCTGATGCTCATCGACCTCGACGGCTTCAAGAGCCTGAACGACACGCTCGGCCACGGCGCGGGCGACGTGTTCCTCCAGGCGCTCGCGACGGTCCTCGCCGACGTCGTCGGCGAGCGCGGGACCGTGGGCCGGCTCGGTGGCGACGAGTTCGCCGTCGTGATGCCCGACGTTCGCGACCTCGACGACGTCGGCGCGGTCGCCGCGGAGATCAACCGCTCGGTGCGCGCCCCGGTCGAGATCGCAGGCACCACGGTCGACCTGCGGGCGAGCATCGGCGTGTCGGTCGCACCAATGCACGGGGAGGACCGGTTCACCCTGTTGCGCGAGGCGGACCTCGCGATGTACCGGGCGAAGCAGGAGGGCGGGGGAGTCGCGGTCCACGACGACCGCTACAGCGGACAGATCGACCGCCCGTCGCTGATCGCGGCGCTCCGGGAGGCGATCAACACCTCGAGCCTCGTGCTGAACTACCAACCCAAGGTGGACCTCGTGACGGGCGAGCTCGCCGGTGTCGAGGCGCTCGTGCGCTGGACGCACCCCCGCTACGGCGCGATCTCGCCCGAGACGTTCATCCCGGTGGCCGAGAGCAGCGGGCTCATCCGGCCGCTCACGCGCTGGATCCTCGCGACCGCGCTCGACCAGTACCGCGCGTGGCGCGAGGTCGGCCTCGACGTGAACGTCGCCATCAACATCTCCCCCGTACAGCTGAACGACCCGGAGATCGCGAGGCATGTCGGCGAGCTGATCGCCCGCTACGAGATGCGCCCCGGCGCGCTCACGCTCGAGATCACCGAGTCGTCCGCGCTGAGCGTGGTAGCGGACGACGCGGACCACGTGCTCGAGCCGCTCGCGCGGACCGGTGTGCGGCTGTCGATCGACGACTTCGGCGTCGGCACGTCCTCGCTCGCACGCCTGAAGCGGCTGCCCGTGAGCGAGGTGAAGGTCGACAAGCTCTTCATCACGAGCCTCGTGACCGACCCGACGAACGACGCGATCGTCGAGTCGACGATCAAGCTCGCGCACCACCTCGGGCTCGTGGTCGTCGCGGAGGGCGTCGAGAACCACACGACGTACCGTCGTCTACGCGTGCTCGGCTGCGACGTCGCGCAGGGCTACCTCTTCAGCGCCCCACTCGCTCCCGACGAGCTCGCGCGCTGGGCACGCCGGCGCGACGAGTACGCGCCCCGGCAGACCGCAGCGAGCTGACCGGCGCCCGCCACCGACGGGCGCACCTCATCGGGTACCGGGGCCCTGCGAGGCGAGCTCGTCGACGCGCGCCTCGAGGCGCCGTCGTGCGAGGGGCCACTCCTCGGCGAGCAGCGAGAACATGACGGTGTCCCGCACGGTGTCGTCGTCGCGCCGCTGGTACCGGCGCAGCGTCCCCTCGCAGCGCGCCCCGAGCCGGGCGATCGCCTGCTGCGAGCGGACGTTGCGGACGTCGGTCTTCAGCTGCACGCGCCCGCAGCGGAGCTCCTCGAACGCGTAGCCGAGGAGCAGCAGCTTCGTCTCGGGGTTCACCGCGGTGCCCCACGCGGCGGGGACGTAGGCCGTCGAGCCGATCTCGAGGCGCGCGTCCGGGGGCGACGCGTCGAGGTACGACGAGGCTCCGACGACCGTGCCCGCGGCGAGGCCAGCGTGCTCGCGGACGAGTCGGACGGTCCACGGGAGGCGCCCGGCGTCGATCGAGCGCCGGAGCGCCCGGGTCCAGCCGGCGGGGTCCCGCGGCCTGGCCGCGAGGTGGCGCCACACCGGGTCGTGGTCGAGCGCGAGGTAGAGCTCCTCGGCGTCGCGGTCCGGGTCCGCCGGGCGGAGCGTGACGACCCGGCCGCGCAGCTCGGCTCCGGCGCGCACGGGCCAGCGCATCGCGGGCCACGGCAGGTCGTCGGGGCGCGAATCGGCGACCGGGACGAATGCGCGGACCTCGGGGACCGGGCTGACGGGTGGACATCGTCGCTCGCGCTCCGTGCCGGGCATGTCACTCATGAGCCGTCCTCGCCGAGAAGGTGCCACGCTATCGGTCGGAGCGCGCTTCGCGCGACGGACGACGCGGAGGCGCGAGAGCGCCCCGGCAGCTCGGGGGTGCAGATGACGGGCGGGATGTTCCGGCTCGACGAGGAGATGGCCGACCTGCTGATCGGGTACTGCCGGGAACGGCTCTCGCTCGAGGAGGTGCCGCTCGACCACTCCGGGGACAAGGCCGCCCTCGAGGCCGCGCTCGACGGTCTCGTCAACGAGCGCGGTAGCGACGTCCATCGAGTGCTCGACGTCGTCGAGCACTCGCTCGCACCCGCGGTCATCTCGTGCGACAGCCCGCGGTTTCTGTCGTTCATACCCGCCGCGCCGACGAAGGCCGCGCTGCTGTTCGACATGGTGGTCTCGAGCGCCTCGCTCCAGGCGATCTCGTGGCTCGAGGCGGCCGGCGCGGTCGCCGCCGAGAACCAGGTCCTCGCGCTCCTCGCGAGGCGCGCGGGGATGCCGGAGGGAGCGGGCGGCTGCTTCGTGTCGGGCGGATCCGCGGCGAACCTCTCCGCGCTCGCGGTCGCCCGTGACGAGGGTCGCGTGCGCACGGGCCGCGAGCGGGTCCGGATCGCCGTCAGCGAGGAGGCGCACTCCTCGATCGGCGCGGCGCTGCACCTGCTCGGCGTCGACCCGCTGGTCGTGCCGACGGCCGACCACCGCCTGCTCGGCGCACGCCTTCGCGACGTCCTCGACGGCGACCCGGCACGCGACGACGTCGTCGGGGTCGTCGCTACTGCCGGCACGACGAACGCGGGGATGGTCGACGACCTCGAAGGCGTGGGCGAGGTCGCGCGCGGGCGCGACATGTGGTTCCACGTCGACGGCGCCTACGGCGGCGCCGCGATCTTCTCGACGCGAGCCCGCGGACGGCTCTCGGGCGCGTCCCGCGCCGACTCGTTCGTCGTCGACCCCCACAAGTGGCTGTTCGCGCCGTTCGACTGCGCTGCGCTCGTCTACCGGGATCCGGAGCGCGCACGGCGCGTGCACACCCAGCACGCCGGCTATCTGGAGGTGCTCCACCGCGACGCGAGCGACGCGTGGAACCCGAGCGACTACGCGTACCACCTGACCCGCCGGGCGCGCGGCCTCCCGCTGTGGTTCTCCCTCGCCGTCCACGGCACCGACGCGTACGGGGAGGCCATCGACGCGGTTATCGACCTCGCGCGCAGGACCGCGGAGCTCGTCGAGAGGACCGCGTGGCTCGAGCTCGTGCGCGAGCCCGAGCTCTCGATCGTGCTGTTCAGGCGGCGCGGCTGGGAGAGGGACGACTACGAGCGGTGGAGCCGCCGGCTCCTTCGCGACCAGATCGCCTTCGTGGTGCCGTCGGTCTGGGAGGGTGAGCCGGTCGCGCGCCTCGCATTTCTCCACCCGGGCACGACGCTCGCGGTGGTCGAGGAGGTGCTCGCGACGACCGCGCCGCCCGCGTCGGACGTGCCGTGACCGGAGACCTCACGCCCGCCGGGCCGGACCGCGGCCTCGGTGGCGCGCGTGCCGCATCCTCCCCCGGGGTGATCGCGGGCGGGGCGGGGCTCGATCCGCGCGTCGTCGAGACCCACATCTCGGTGCTCGTGTTCCTCGGCGACCGCGTCTTCAAGCTGCGAAAGCGCGTCCAGCTCCCGTTCCTCGACTTCACCGACCGATCGGCACGCGAGCTCGACTGCCGTCGCGAGGTCGAGCTGAACTCCCGCTTCGCGCCCGACGTCTACCTCGGGGTCCTCGACGTCGTCGACGGCGGGGTGGCGGTGGACCACCTCGTCGCGATGCGGCGGCTCCCGGAGTCGAGGCGACTCGCGACGCTCGTCCTCTCGGGTGTCGACGTCGGCGAGGAGCTGCGCGGGGTCGCGCGGGCGCTCGTCGCCCAGGACCAGCACGCGCCGCGGTCGCCGGCGTGTGACGCGCAGGCGACGCGGGACGCGGTGCGCGCGCTGTGGGAGTCGAGCTTCACCCAGGTGGACGAGTTCGTGGGCCCGGTGCTCGACGCACCCCGCGAGCAGCGCTTGCGCCACCTCGCGCGCTCGTACCTGGCGGGCAGGGAGGCGCTGTTCGCGGAGCGCGTCGCCCACGGCCGCGTCCGGGACGGTCACGGCGACCTCGAGGCCGAGGACGTCTTCTGCCTCGACGACGGGCCGCGCATCCTCGACTGCGTCGAGTTCGACGACCGCCTCCGCTTCGGCGACGTGCTGTCCGACGCGGCCTTCCTCGCGATGGACCTCGAACGCCTCGGCGCGCCGGAGGAAGCGACCCGCTTCCTCGACGCGTTCCGTGAGTTCAGCGGCGACGTCTTCCCGCGCACGCTCGCCCAGCACTACAGCGCCTACCGGGCGTACGTGCGCGCGAAGGTCGCGTGCCTCGCGGACGCCGAGGCGATTCCGGGCGCCGCGGCCGAGGCGCGCCGGTTGCAGGACCTGTCACTCGCGTTCCTCGAGCGTGCTCGCGTGCGGATCGTTCTCGTCGGAGGTCTCCCCGGAACCGGGAAGTCGACCCTCGCGGCCGGTCTCGCGGCGGAGCTCGGCATGGTCGTGCTCCGCTCCGACGAGGTGCGCAAGGAGCTCGCGGGGGACGAGGCGGGGGCCGACGCAGGTGACTTGCCGGGCCGCGTCGACCTCTACGGCGAGGAGATGACCGGGCGCACCTACGAGACGCTCGCGCAGCGCGCGCTGCACGCGCTCCGACGCGGCGAGTCGGTCGTGCTCGACGCGACGTTCCGGCGCGACCGCTGGCGGGAGTTCGCCCGCGCCGTCGCGCGTGAGTCGTCGAGCGAGATCGTGGAGCTGCGCTGCGCGGCACCCGACGCGCTCGCCGCTCGCCGCATTCGGGACCGGCGCGGGCGCGGCGACACGCTCTCCGATGCGACGCCGGCGGTCGCGCGCGCGATGGAGCCGACGTACGAGCGCTGGCCGTCCGCTGTCGCGATCGCCACCGACCGCCCGGTCGCACGGGTCCTCGCCGACGCACTCGAGCTGTTCTCGGGTGAGGCCGCAAGGTCCTGAGCGCGACGGCGGGCGCGCTCACGCCCGTGCCGGCGCGTCGATCCGGCCGTCGGGGACGATCAGCGCGAGCACGTCGTGCATCGACAGGACGCCCGCCGCGCGCCCGTCGACCCGGAGCACGACCAGATGGTGCACACCGAGGCGCAGCATCATGTGCGCGGCGTCGATCACGTGGCTCGACGTCGTCGTCCACGCAGGAGTGCGCTCGAGGACCGACTCCACCTGGTCCGCCGGCCCGAGGCCCTGGGCGAGCGCCCACGCGAGGTCCCGCTCGGTCACGACGTCGCGCGCGGCGTCGCCGACGAGCCCGGCGGACACCCCGCGCGCCCGTAGGAGCCGGGCGGTCTCCGCGAGCGACGACCCGCGGGGGATGCGCAGGACCTCGCCGAGGTCCACGGTCCCGAGCTCACGGTCCGCCGCGGTCGTCGCCGCGTGCATCCGGCTCGTCACGTCGTCACCTCGCGGCCGACCGCGCGCCGGGCGACGCGCTCGGTGCCCCGTCCGGCCGGGTTCATGCCCCACGACGCCGCCACGGCGGGTTCCGGAGCGCGATGCGCGGCGCCTGGTGCGGCGGGCGCGCTCGCTCGACGGCGTCCAGCTCGACCTCGCGGCCGCGCGCCGACCACGGGACGCCGCTCGCCGCGGGCATCTCGTCGCCGCGACGACCCCTTCCCCACCGGCGGTGCTTCGCCGTACCTTCGCTGTCACGGTTCCGGTCGCGCCTGTGCATCTGCTGCCTCCTCTCGGGACCGCCCGTGCTCACCGCCGTCGACCGGCGAGGAGACGACCTCGCCGATGACCGGTCGCACGAGCGCTACGAGGTCGCCGACCGCGTCGATGACGAGGTCGTCCAGCGCGAGCAGGCCGATGACACGCCCGCCGCTCACCACCGGGAGACGCCGGACCGCGTGCTGCGCGAAGAGCGCGACGGCCGCGCGCAGGTCCGCGTCGCCGTCGACGGTCACGACGTTGATCGACATGACGTCGATCACCGGCGTGTCCGGGGCGAGTCCCCTCGCAAGCACGCGCGTCGCGAGGTCCCGGTCCGTGACGATCCCGATCGGCGCGCCGTCCTCCTCGACGACGACGGCACCGACTGCCGCGGTGTCCATGAGCTCGGCCACCCGTGCGACGCTCGTGTCGCCGAGCGCCGCGACGGGCGTGCGCCGCAACGCGTCGCGCACCTGCATCGTTGCCTCCTCACCACCCGTCCGCGTCGGGCCGGGGCGCTCAGCGCTTGTCGACCGTCTTCGGAAGGTGGGTGACCGTCGCGTCGGGACCGGGGAAGAAGAGCCCCTCGTGGCCGTCGCTCTCCCACTGCACGCGGTACGGAGGCCCGCCGTCGGGTCCCTCCACCGCGAGGATGAGCGCGTCCTGGTCCGGCTCGCCCACGTGGTGGCCGTGGACGACGATCTTGTCCCCGATCGCAGCCTTCATCGTGCTGCCTCCTCGCTCGCCTGCCGCCGGCGCGCTCGCGCCGGCCTCCTTCGTGCTCCCGCCCGGATCATCCGGACGGCGACGCCCCGGCGAAGCCCTCGATCACGTCGATCGCCTCGTTGTCGAGCTGGCGCGCGAGGTCGGACAGCGCGCGCGCCGCCGCGAGCTCCTCGCCGACCGCCGGCACGTCGGGATCGACGGGATTGCGCCGGGACCGTCCCCATCCCGCGAACTGCCGATCGGGACCGACGAGCCGCGCGTCCGCGCGCGTGCTCGTGTCGCTCTCGGTGAACTCGAGGTCGACCGTCCAACGTGTCGCGGGCTGCATCGCACCCACCTCCTCGGCGGCTGCGCGACGACCTCGAGGGCCGCGCGCCCCGCCCCCGGCCACTCGGGCAGAAGCCCCAGCGCCTCGAGTGCATTCTCCGTCGGATCGCCGGCGCGCGTCAGAGCCGTTCGGCACATCGCCCGCGGCCGCGGGTGCCGGGCTCGCTCGATCGAGCCGCGCGCGCCCTCCTCACGGATGTCGCACGCGGGCGGCCCCTGCTCGCGCGGCTCGCGGGACGATCGGCCCTGGCCCGCGCGTGTACGACCGTGCACGATTGGGGCGATCGTGACACGTGGCGGGGTGCCGCGTGCCGAGAGGGGAAGCAGCGTGGTCATGGGCGTCATGGACCGGATCTCGACGATGCTCGAGGCGAAGGCGCACGCCGTGCCCGGCCAGGTCGGCGAGCCGCGTGAGGCGATCGAACACGCCTGCGAGCTGGAGCACGACGAGCTTCGCCGGGTCCGCCGGGCCGCCGCGGTCGAGCACGAGCGGCTGGCGCTCGAGCTCGTGAACCTCGACGAGTCGGTGGTCGCGCTCGACGCCCAGGCGCGCGACGCCGTGGCGCTCGGGCGCGAGGACCTCGCCCGCGACGCGCTCGCCCTCCTGCGTGCGGTCGCGCTCAGGATCGCCCCGGTCGCCGCCGAGCGGGACCGGCTCGCCGCCGAGCGGGACCGGCTCGCCGCCGGCGAGGGGCGCCTCGCGGCAGTGTTCGCGCCCGCTTCGCCCTCGGCGGAGCGGCCGAGCGGAGCCCGGCTGCGGGCGGATCCCGGCACGCGCTGAGTTGGAGCGGACCCGCGGGCGCGCCTGCGCCGCGCCGCGTCGCACCGGCGAGCGCGACGCCCGCGTGCGCGCGCGTCGCCAGCCCGCGCAAACGGACGGTGCCGGTCCGCGCCGTCGCCGCCCGGGGCGCGAGGATCTCGCGCTGCTCGTCGTCGTCGTCGGCGTGCTCATCACCGCGGTCGACACGACGATCGTCGTGCTCGCCTTGCCCGAGATCCAACGCTCGCTGCACATCGGCCTCGCGTCGGTCGTGTGGGTGATCATCGGCTACCTGCTGGTGATCACGCTGCTGTCGACCCAGGTCGGCCGGCTCGGGGACCTGTTCGGGCGGGTCCGGATGTACGAGTCGGGCTTCGTCGTGTTCGTCGCGGGGTCGATCGCGTGCGCGCTGTCGTGGAACGAGCTCTCGCTCGTCGCGTTCCGGCTCGCGCAGGGCGTCGGCGGCGCGCTGATCGCGGCGAACTCCGGGGCGGTGATCGCGGACACGTTCCCGGCCGAGCGCCGGGGCCGCGCGTACGGGTTCAACTCGATCGGCTTCAACACCGGCGCGGTCCTCGGCGTCGTCCTCGGCGGCACCATCGTGACCTACGTCTCGTGGCGGTGGATCTTCTGGATCAACGTCCCGATCGGCGTCGCCGCGGTGCTCGTCGCGGACCGGGTCCTCGTCGACCGGGGCACGCGGGAGCGCCGGAGGCTCGACTGGTCGGGCATGGCGGTGCTCGGCCTCGGCCTGTTCGCCCTGCTGTGGGCGATGGTGAAGCTCACCTCGGAGTCCGTCGGTCCCGAGATCGGCTCGTTGCTCGCCGGCGGCGTCGTCCTGCTCGCCGCGTTCTGGTGGATCGAGCGGACCGTCGCCGAGCCGATGCTCGACCTCTCGCTGTTCCGGGTCCCGACGATGTCGGCGTCGCTGCTCGCCGCGATGTTCCAGAGCCTCGCGAATTTCGCGGTGCTCTTCCTGCTCCTCATGTACTTGCAGGGCGCGCGCGGGCTCGACCCGATCGACGCCTCGTTGCTGCTGGTCCCCGGCTACGTGGTCGGCGGAGTCGTCGGGCCCTACGCGGGCCGGTTCGCCGATCGCCACGGGGCGGTCCTGCCGGCGACCGTGGGTCTCGCGATCCAGGCCGTCGCGCTCGTCGCGTACGCGCAGCTCGGTCTGCAAAGCCCGCTGTGGGCCGTGTCCGCGGCCTACGTGGTCGGCGCGGTCGGCGCGGGGTGCTTCTTCCCGTCCAACAGCTCCGCGGTCATGAAAGCCGCACCCGGTGACGCGCTCGGCGTGGCGTCGGGTCTGCTCAGGACCTTCGCGAACGTCGGCATGGTCTTCTCGTTCGCCGTCGCCATCCTCGTCGCGTCGTCGAGCATCACGAAGCGCCAGGCGTTCGCGATCTTCGTCGGCACGAGCACGCTCTCAGTCCGGACGGCCGCCGCGTTCACGGTCGGCGTCCACGCCGCCTTCTACTCGTCGACCGCGCTCATGGCCGTGGCGGCGGTGCTGTCCGCCGCCCGGGCGCGCCCGAGCCGTGCCACCCCCGGCAGCGTTGCGGACGCGCGGTCGGGACCAGACGACGGCCCGCGTCCGGGCTGAGCCGCCGCGCCGGCGAGGCGCGCGGCGCGGCGGAGGGTCGTGCTCCGCGGAGCGGGAGCCCTCAGCGCGACATCACGGTCTCTCGCTCGACCGCGACCTGCGCGAGCCCGAGCGCGCGCAGCACCTGGATGACCCGCCAGCCGAGGTCCCAGTGCCGGCTGATCCTCGCGAGCTGCGGGTGGAGGTGGTGGGTCAGGTGCTCGCCCTCGCCGAAGATCAGGAACGAGAGGATGCCGACGTTCTTCGCGTAGCCCGCGCCCGGCGTCACCTGAGCGCCCCGGTGGCAGTCCGAGTTGATCGCGCCGCCGAACCTGAGCAGCAGGACGATGTGGATCGCGAGCGCGACGACGCCTGCGATCACGCAGAGCGCCTCGAGGCCGACGGTCCGCCGCTCGCCGATCACGATCGGTGCCACGACGGCCAGCATGGCCGCGTAGGCGAGCCCGGCGACGATCGCGCCCACGACCGGCCGGTCGAACACGAGCCGGTCGAGCCCGTCGAGCGGACGGTCGGCCGCCGTGTCGTACGTGGTGTCGACGATGTCCGGGCACTTGGCCTCCTCGTGGAAGATCGCCGCCATGTGCCACGAGACCCGCCGGAACCCGTCGATGCCCTCCCGCTCCGCGATCACGATCGGCGAGTGCGGGTCGTGCCGCACCTCGTCGATCCAGACGTCGGTGTAGAGGTGGTGCTTGCGATGCACCCGCCGCCACTCCCAGTGGCGCATGAAGGTCGTGAGCCACGTCATCCACCGGCCGAGCTCGTAGAGGGGCCGCCGCATGTCGATCGCCCCGTGCGTGATCCCCCGGTGGAGAAAGACGGTGATCGTGACCCCGGCGAAGCCGGCTCCGACGAGCCCGAGGGCGAGCGTGAGGACGACGAGCAGCAACATGCCACGAGCCTCGCGCAGCGCGGCGCGTCCGGAAAGCGCGATCGTCCGCGAGGCGCGCGCCGGCGCGCGCGGGGCGCCCGACGCGCTGCGCGGTCGTCCTCTCACCTACAGCGAGCGAAAGGTCCAGCTCAGCGCTGTGCCGTCCTGTACTTGGTGACAGGGTGGCGCTAGAAATGACACGTCACCGACGCCGGACGCGAGGGAGAGCGCTGTGACGACGGAACAGGCACGGGCATCACTTCGCGCGATCGGTGAGTCGAGCGTTCTCGAGCGCGCCGTCACGGACGTCGCGCGGTCACGCGAGCGGGCGCGGCGCTCTCGGCTCCGGACCCTGGCGATCGTGCTCCTGCCGATCTTCGCGCTGCTCAGCGCGCGTGCGATCGTGACGCGCGCCGGGCTCCCAGGGCTGCACCTGTCCTCGACCGACGCTCGCTTCGCGCCGGCGGTGATCCTCATCGTCCTGCTCGCCGTCGTGATCCTCGCACCGATGCTCGGAGCAGGGCGCTCGCCGCACCAGCTCTACCGGCCGAGCGAGATCGACGTGCGCTTCTCGGACGTCCGTGGGGCCGCGCTCGTCGTCGACGAGGCCGTGAAGACCCTGAACCTGTTCCTCGCGCACAAGACGTTCACCGAGCAGATGGGCGGGACGTCGCGCCGCGCGATCCTGTTCGAGGGGCCGCCGGGAACCGGCAAGACGCACGTGGCCAAGGCGATGGCCGCCGAGGGCGGAGTGCCGTTCCTGTTCGTCTCGGCCTCGGCGTTCCAGTCCATGTTCTACGGCCAGACCAACCGCAAGATCCGCTCGTTCTTCAAGGCCCTGCGCAAGTATGCGAGGAGCGAGGGCGGCGCGATCGGCTTCATCGAGGAGATCGACGCGATCGGCGGCGCTCGCGCCGGGATGGGCGCTCGCTCCGAGGGTGTGTCCGGCGTCGTGAACGAGCTCCTCGTGCAGCTGCAGTCGTTCGACCAGCCGCCGGCCTCCCGGCGACTTGTCGGTGCGCTCGTCGACCGGGTGAACGCATGGCTGCCCGCAGCCCGGCAGGTCCGCAAGCGCCCGGCCCCACATGCGAACATCCTCGTGATCGGCGCGACGAACCGCGCGGCCGACCTCGATCCGGCGCTCGTCAGGCCGGGCCGGTTCGACCGCAAGATCTACTTCGACCTGCCGTCGCGCGCGGGGCGGCGAGAGATCCTCGACTACTACCTCGCGAAGAAGGCGCACGAGGACCAGCTGGACGACCCCGTGGCTCGCGACTCGCTCGCGGCGATGACGATCGGTCACTCCCCGGTCATGCTCGAGCACCTCCTCGACGAGGCGCTCGTGTGGGCGCTTCGACGAGGCGCCGACCGGCTCTCGTGGAATGACATCCAGCAGGCGAAGATGGCCGAGCAGATCGGCCTCGGCAACCCCGTCGAGTACACGGACCAGGAGCGCACCGCGATCGCGACGCACGAGGCCGGCCATGCGACCGTCGCGTGGCTCGTCGGCAAGGGACGCACGCTCGACGTCCTGTCGATCGTGAAGCGGGGCGCGGCCCTCGGCCTGCTCCTGCACAGCGACAGCGAGGAGCGCTTCACGCGCACGAAGTCCGAGATCGAGGCGCTCATCCAGATCGCGTTCGGCGGCATGGTCGCCGAGGAGCTCTTCTTCGGCGCGGCGGGCTCAGGCGTCGCGGGCGACCTCAAAGCCGCGACCGACGCGGCCTGCCAGATGGTCGGTTCGCTCGGGATGGGCAGCTCGCTCATCTCGCTCGACGCGGTTGACGCCGGCCTCGGGCGCAACCTCGTGACGAAGGTCCTCGCGAGCGACCACGCGCGCGAGGAGGTCGAGGAGGTCCTCCGCCTGATGAAGGCCGTCGCGCGCGAGATGCTCCGCGAGCACCGCCATGTCGTCGTCGCGCTGCGCGACGCGCTGCTCGAGCGCCACGAGCTCGTCGGTGGCGAGATCCTCGAGGTCATCGCGCACGCCGCCGACGTCGAGACGACCACCGAGGCGGCGAAAGCCGCGAGCTGACCATCGCTCGCGTGAGCGAGCGCATCGGACCTCCTCCCGCCTGACGGGGGGCCCGGAACCTCGGGCTCACGCGGCGTGCGCGCCGGGACGATAGGCCCTGGCGCGGCCTGGCGGCGAAGTCGCAAGCTCGTGCGGTGGCGAATCGCATCGTGGTCCTCGGCGGCGGGACAGCGGGCACGCTCGTCGCGAACCGCCTGCGGCGCAGGCTCGGTCGCGAGGAGGCCGAGATCGTCGTCGTCGACGAGGACGACCGGCACGTGTACCAACCGGGCTTGCTCTTCGTGCCGTTCGGCCTCGCCCATGTGGACGATCTCGTGCGGCCCCGACACGCGCAGCTCCACACGGGGGTCGACCTCGTCGAGCGTGCGGTCGAGTCGGTCGACCTCGCGGCGCGTGAGGTCCGGCTCGCAGGCGGCTCGGTGCTCGCCTACGACGTGCTCGTCGTCGCGACCGGTGCGGTGCTCCAGCCCGAGGAGACCGACGGACTCACGGGCCCGGGCTGGATGGAGCGCGTCTTCACGTTCTACGACCCCGCGGGAGCGGCCGCGCTCGCGGATGCGATCGCGGCGTTCGAACGCGGCCGGATCGTCGTGAGCGTCGTCGACATGCCGATCAAGTGCCCGGTGGCCCCCCTCGAGTTCTGCTTCCTCGCCGACTGGTACTTGCGTCGCCGCAAGATCCGCGACGCGGTCGATCTCGTGTTCGTGACGCCCCTCGACGGGGCGTTCACCAAACCCGTGTGCAACCACGAGCTCAACGGACTTCTACGCGAGAAGGGCGTCGAGGTCGTGACCGAGTTCTCGACCGGGACCGTCGACGGACCGGGCGGTCGGCTGGTCTCCTACGACGGCCGCGAGGTCGCGTTCGACCTCGCGGTCGTCGTGCCGCTGCACGGTGGCGCGAAGTATGTGGAGCGGTCGCCGGGGCTCGGCGACGAGCTCGGTTTCGTGACCGTGGACGAGCACACGCTCCAGTCGCGATCGCACCCCGAGGTGTTCGCGATCGGCGACGCTGCTGGGATCCCGACGTCGAAGGCGGGATCGGTCGCGCACTTCGCGGGAGAGGTGCTCGTCGAGAACGTCGTCCAAGTGCTCGCCGGAGCGGAGCCGACCGCGAGCTTCGACGGGCATACGAACTGCTTCATCGAGAGCGGCTTCAACAAGGCGCTGCTCATCGACTTCAACTACGAGACCGAGCCGTTGCGTGGGCACTTCCCCTCGGCCGTCGGGCTTCCGCTTCTCCGCGAGTCACGGCTCAACCACCTCGGCAAGCTCGCGTTCGAGTGGCTCTACTGGCACGTGCTCCTCCCCGGTCACGACATCCCGGGCGTCGGGACGGCGATGCCGGAGCGGGGAAAGTCGATCCCTGAGCGGGGACGGCCGCGCGAGCGCGTCGGATGAAGGTGAGGTGCTGGCAGTGACGACCGCGACATACGCAGGGCACGACGTCGAGGTGGACGGCGAAGGGTTCTTGGAGGACCCGAGCGAGTGGACCCGGGAGATGGCGCCGGAGATCGCCCGGGACGCCGGGATCGAGACGCTCAGCGCGGAGCACTGGAAGGTCGTCGACTTCATGCGTGCGCAGTACGCGGAGAAGGGGACCGGGCCGACGGTGCGCGTCCTCGGCAAGACCTCCGGCGTCGCGATCAAGGAGCTGTACGAGCTCTTCCCGAAAGGACCGGCGAAGACGGCAGCGCGCATCGCCGGCATCCCGAAGCCGCGCGGCTGCATCTGAGCCGGGCGGTCGGCAGTCGCGCGCTCGAAGGAGAGGACGACATGGGTGAGGACGCGATCACGAAGGTGTCGGTCATCGTCTCGAAAGGTTCGCTCGAGGGCATCTACCCCGCGCTCATCATGGCGAACGGAGCGCGGGCCGAGGGAATCGCTGCGGACCTGTTCTTCACGTTCTTCGGCCTCGACGCGATTCACCGGCGCAGATACGAGCACGTGAAGGTTGCGACGGTCGGCAATCCGGGACTGCACGTCGCAACGCTCGCCGGTGGCCTGCCAGGAATGTCGAGCGTCATGACGCACTACATGGAACGCAAGATGGAGAAGCTCGACATCCCGCCGATCCCGGAGTTCCTCCAGATGATCGCGGACTCCGGGGCGGGGATCTACGCGTGCAAAGCGTCCTGCGACCTGTTCGACATCGCGCGAGCCGACCTCATCGACGAGGTGAAGGACATCATCACGGTCGGCGAGTTCTACGCGCTCGCGGCCGGCGGCCAGATCATCTTCACCTGACGGGCCGGTTGGGCACCCGGTGCACGCCGCGGCTCGGTCAGCGAACGGCGCCGGATTCGGCGTCGGCGAACTCGTGGAACGCTGCCCACGCCCGAGGGCCGTAGGTCGTGGCCGGACCACCGTCCATCAGGATCGCCACCGAGAGGGCCTCGGCGACCTCGTCGGCCGTAGCCCCCCGGCTCGCGGCAGCCTTCGCGTGGTATGCGATGCACCCGTCGCACTGCTTGACGACCGAGACGACGAGCGCGATGAGCTCCTTCACGTGCGCGGGCAGCGCGCCGTCTGCGAGCGCGGCGTCGTGAAGTTGGCCGAATCCGGCCCATGTCTCGGGTGCGGCTCGGCGGAGCGACCGCGTCGGATCGCGCAGCTGTGCGATGAGGTCGGTGTTCGTGGTCATGTACCAACGCTGTCAACGTCCGGCCGGCCGCGCCAGGGCCGAAGGTCACGGAGCGTGCGGAGCGCCGGGTGCGCCGTGCGCGCGGTCACGCGAGCCACGTGAAGTGCTCGAGGTCGCCCTGGAGCTCGAGGCGCCGCCACAGCACGGTGTTGCCCGCCGACTGGCTCCGGTGGCACGCGATCGCGTCGAGCTGGCGCGTCCGGTCGACGACGACCTCGAGGTCGTAGGCCCTGCTCGGCCTGCCCGAGAATGCCGTGCCGAGCTCGGTGTTCAGTCGCGTCGCGATCTCGGCCGCGACGCCCCATGCGAGTACCGGCACACGAAGCAGCCGCGCCGAGGCGACCGCCGCCTCGGTGGCCCGCCGGTGGTCCGCGTGCCCCGTGACGCCTTCGGCGTCGAACGCGACGAGGAGGTCGGGACGAGCCGCACGTGCCGCGTCGAGCACGTCCGCGGCCAGCACGGAGAGCGGAACCCCGTCGAGCCCGCCGTCGGGATGGTCGAGGAGCAGCACGTGCGAGGCACCGAGCGCGCGACCGGCGGCGGCGAGCTCGTCGCGGCGGACGGACGCGAGGTCCGGGTCGGCGTGGAGCGTCGACGCCTCGCCTCTCGTGAGGCTGAGCACGGAGACGGACGCGCCGGCACCCGCGAGGGCGGCGAGCGCGGCGCCGAGGCCGAAGCTCTCGTCGTCGGGATGCGCGCACACGGCGAGTACCGATCGTGCCGCCGGCAGCGACCGCTCCGGCCGGAGCGGGGCGGAGCCTTCGGGAGAGGAGGAACGGCGCTCCATCCCGCAATGATACCCCTTAGGGTATTCGCGCCGGCGGGCGCCCGATGCTGCAGGAGCGGGAATGCGCGGGCACCAGCCGGAGTTGGACGTGTCAGATACCCAGGAGGGTATATCGGGCGGTCGTCCGGCCGGGCACCGCGCGTCGAAAGGGGATGCCCGATGCGACTCGTGCAGTTCATGGGAACGGGAACGGGCCGCGCCGCGCGGATCGCCGCAGGTGCCGCCCTCGTCGCGGGCGGGGCCGTCGCCGGCGGTGGATGGTGGCTCCTCTCGGTGATCGGTCTCGTGCCGATCGCGGCGGGCGTGTTCGGCTTCTGCCTCCTGGCGCCGCTGTTCCGCGAGCCGCTGCGGGGCCGGCCGCACGCGTGAGGCGCGGGCCCGCCCCGGTCGCCGGGTCGGGCGGGCACGCACCGAGCCGCAGGGCGCCGGTCGGAGCGCTAGCGCGTGCGCCGGATGATGCCGATCATCTTGAGGTTGATCCGGATGAAGCGCCACGCGTCGGGAGCGCAACGTGGCGGGACGCCTCGGCGTGCTCGTCGAGTCGGTCGGGAGTCGTCATCGCGGTCTACTCCGGTACGAAGTGCCAGCCCGGGCGGAGCTTGGCCTTGTAGATGAACAGGTGGTGCAGGAGGATCTTGATCCAGTGGCCGGCGAGACCGATCTCGCCGAACGTCCGGTCCATGTCCCGTCCGTACTCGGGGTACCGCTCGAAGTCCGGGACGATCGGGAAGACTGTCATCGACGCCGCCGTGCCCGTGAACGGGTTCGCGCCCGCGGACGCGACGCAGGCGGCACCCATCTCGGCCATCGACGCGCGGCCGGTCGGCCCATCGGCACCGTGGATCATGTCGACGATGCTGCGCGCGACGCTTCGCCCGATCTCGGCCGACGGCATGCCCGTGCGCGGCGGCGCGGGCGCGATCACCGTGCCGTTCGGGCTCACCCGCGGTCGGGAGATCCCGTGCGGGGGGGCGAACGCGATGCCCGCGGCGAATACGTTCCGGTAGGCCGGCGACTGGTAGGTGCGGGGCCAGTCGGCCGGAGACCACTGCTCGAACGGCTTCGGCGCGTACACGGCGTCGACCTTCATGAATCCGTTCGGCTGGAACATCTGGGTCGTGACGTCCGTCCCGGACCGGTCGAACGCGGCGATCCCGACGCCGGAGAACGGTGGGAGCAGCATCGCGAAGTCGAAGGGGACCTCGTGCTCCTCGCCCGCCAGGTTCTCGTAGCGGAGCAGGCCGGGGGCGACCTCGTGGACGTGAGCGCGCGTCACCCAGTCGATGCCGCGCTCGACGAACAGCGACTCGTTGAACACGCTGCTCGCGATCACGTAGCCGGCCCGCTTCATGTGCATGCCGCCCATGCCGAAATCACCGAGCTCGTACTCGTTGGTGAGCCAGAGCACGTCCGCCTTGTCGCGAACCTTGCGAGCGCGCAGCTCGAACTCGAGGTTGACCACGTACTCGAACGCGGCGCCTTCGCACGTGCAGGTGCCGTGGCCCGTCCCGACCACGAATCGCTGTCGCTCGCCGCGTCGCATCCGCTCGACGGACTCCTCGAACGCCGCCGCGGCGCGCGTCGCGTGGTCCACGGTGCAGACCGACATCGTGTTGTGCTCGGGTCCGAGCCCCTCGGTGAGGTCGAAGCGAAGCCGCGGCCCGGTCGCGTTCACGAGGAAGTCGTAGGGCACGCGCCCGGCCGGGTCCCCCGGGGCCGTGCCCGCCCGCCGGACCGAGACGTACGGCCCGTCGTGCGACTCGTCGCCCTCGGGGTGGATCTCGGTCGCATGGCCCTGCACGAACTCGATGCCGTGCCGCTCGTACACCGGCCGCAACGGGAACGTGACCTGGTCGGGCCTCATGAGACCGACACCGACCCAGATGTTCGACGGGATCCAGTTGTAGGAGTCGTTCGGCGACACGACCGTCACCGAGTCCCCCCGCCCGAGCCATCGCCGGGCGTACGCGGCTGCGGTGTGACCGGCGATGCCCGCACCGAGCACGACCACGCGGCTCACGGCCGGACCGCCCGTCGAGCTGCACCTGTCGGACGCGCCTCGTGCCGCCGTAGCGCCTGTCGTGCCATCGCGCACCCCCTCGCCTCACGGCCGTCCCGTCCGCCACCGACCCTGCCGACCAGCGTGAGCCGTCGCGGCGTGCCGGGCCAGGGCCGAACGGCACGGCGGCGCCGGGATGCGAGCGGCTCGCCGGGCGGGTACGGCCGCCCGCGAGGGGGTGCTCCAGCTCAACATGTCGGCCGCGCACGCCGTTTGTGATCGGGACATCGGGAAGCTGCGGAGACGGGAGGGCACACGTGGCGGTCGAACGGGCCGCCGGCATCCAGCGCCTGGCACCAGCGTTCGAGCGCAACGTGCGTAGCGATCTCGTCGTCGCCGGGGGCGTGTCCTCCGAGCTCTACGAGATGGCCTTCGCGAGCAGCGTGACCGCGATGGCGGTCGTCGACGTGGCCGGCACGGTGCTCGAGGTGAACGCCGCGTTCTGCGACCTCGTCGGCCACCGGCGCTCGGCGCTCGTCGGCGCATTCGGGTCGCGTGTGCTCGAGACCGACGACGGCGAGCCTGCTCTCGCGGATCCCGAAGGCTTCGTGCTCGCGCGCCGTGTCGTGCGCTGGCGCCGGGGGGACGGCGCGGTGGTCGTCGCGGAGGTCGCCGCGTCGCGGCTCGGCCCCGGTGGGAACGCCCGCACGTCCTACGTGCTCAGCGCGCGCGACGTCGCGAGCGAGGACGAGCTCGTCGCACAGCTGACGTACCAGGCCTTCCACGACCCGCTGACCGGGCTCGCGAACCGGGTGCTGTTCGAGGATCGGCTCGACCACGCGCTCGCGCGTGCCGCGCGGGCCGGAGGCGGGTGTGGCGCCGTGCTCCTGCTCGACCTCGACGACTTCAAGGGCGTCAACGACACGCTCGGCCATCACGTGGGCGACGAGCTGCTCGTCGCGCTCGCGGGGCGGCTGCGCGACGCGACGCGTGCCTCGGACACCCTGTGTCGCTTCGGAGGGGACGAGTTCCTCCTGCTCGTCGAGGACCTCGACGGGCCGCGTGAGGTCGACCAGATCGCCGCGCGGCTCATGGGGTCGTTCACGCTCCCGTTCGAGGTCGGCAGCACATCCGTGATCCAGCACGCGAGCCTCGGGATCGTGCCCTGGGAGAGCGGTGGCGAGGACCCCGCGTCGCTGTTCGCGCGCGCCGACACCGCGATGTACGAGGCGAAGCGGCTCGGGAAGGGGCGCCACGTCGTGTTCGACCCGGACGTCCACGAGCGGGCGGTGCAGCGCTTCGAGCTCGCACAGGATCTCCGCGGCGCGCTCGCGGCGGGAGAGCTCTCGATGCACTTCCAGCCCCTCGTGGAGCTCGCGACCGGGCGCGTCGAGGGTTTCGAGGCGCTCATGCGCTGGTCGCACCCGACGCGCGGTGCGGTCGCGCCGGACGTGTTCATCTCGATCGCCGAGGAGAGCGACCTCATCTTCGAGCTCGGCGCGTTCGCGTTGCGCGACGCGACGCGGCGCGCGATGGCCTGGACCGTGCTCGGAGGAGAGCGGGCGCCGCACGTGTCGGTGAACCTCTCGACGCGCCAGCTCTACGACCCCAACCTCGTCCGCATCGTCGAGGACGCGCTCACGAGGAGCGGCCTTCCCCCGTCGCGCCTCGTCCTCGAGGTCACCGAGTCGGCCGCGCTCGGCGACCTCGAGGCGTCCAACCACACGATGCAGCGGCTCGTCCAGCTCGGGATCCGCATCGCGGTGGACGACTTCGGCATCGGGTACTCGTCGCTGTCGTACCTGTCGCTCATCTACCCCAAGGTCATCAAGATCGACCGCTCGCTCGTGCGGGGGTGCGACGACGACCCCGACCGTTTGACCCTGCTCGAGGGGGTCGTGTCGCTCGGGCACAGCCTCGGCGCGGTCGTCGTCGCGGAGGGGGTCGAGACGCCGGAGCAGCTCGGCAGCCTGCGCCTGATCGGCTGCGACGTCGGCCAGGGCTACCTCTTCTCGCCTGCGGTGCCCGCCGCCGACGTCGTCACGACGGTGCGTCGCATCGAAGGCGGTTCCTCGCCACGAGCGGGCGCCGAGCCCGGCGCGCCACGCACGCCCGTGGGGGACGTCGCGCCCGCGGGGTCCGACCTGCGAGGGAGCGTCCATGGCGGTCATTGACCTCGTCGTCGGCCGCCAGCCGGTCTTCGACGCAGACCTCGAGGTCGTCGGCTACGAGCTCCTCCTGGAGCCGGTCGATCGTGACGGTGCGGACATCGACACGACTGGCGGCGCCCTCGCGACGGCGTCCGTGCTGTACGACGCGGTGAGCATCGGCGTGTCCCGGCTCGTCGGCGACCGCTTCGTCTTCTGCGACGCCGACCGGTCGGTGCTCGCGGGCTCGGCGCCGCTCGTGCTCCCGCCCGAGCAGACCGTCCTCGAGGTCGCGCCCGCGCTCGCGGACGACGAGGCCGTCGTCGCGGGTTGCCGGAACCTCGCGGACGCGGGGTTCACGATCGCGCTCGACCGGGTCGAGGACCTCGACGGTTGCACGCCGCTGCTCGAGCTCGCCGGCATCGTGAAGATCGACCACGCAGGCCTCGCCGAGCCGAGGCTCGCCCGGCTCGTGGCGGAGGTGAAGCGCCGCGGGCTGCTCGCGCTCGCGCTCGGAATCGCGTCCTCCTCCCAGCTCGCGCGCTTCCAGGAGCTGGGGTTCGACTACTTCCAGGGCGACCTGCTCTCCGCGCCGCAGGCGGTGCCCGGACGCACGCTCGACGCGTCGAACGTCGCACGGCTCCACCAGGCCGCGAGGCTCGTGTCCCAGCAGTGCAGCGCCGCGGAGCTCGAGGAGGTCGTGCGAGCGGAGCCCGCGCTCGCGTACCAGCTCCTCCAGATCGCGGGGGTCGGCGCGGACAACGGCTTCCGGCGCCCCGTGCGCAGCATCCGCGAGGCACTCGTGCTCCTCGGATGGCGGCACCTGCAGAGCTGGATCACGTTCCTGCTCGAGACGCGCCGGGGCTCGACGACCGACGACGAGGCGATCACGACGCTCACGCGCGCGCGCATGTGCGAGCTGCTCGCACAGCGCTCGTACCCCGCGCTCGCCGACGTCGCGTTCGCCGCGGGGATGCTCTCGGCATTCGACATGCTCCTCGACATGCCCCTCGACGACGTGCTCGCGACGCTGCCGCTCGACGAGGTGCTGCGCGACGCGGTCGCGCGTGCGGACACCCCGGTCGGGCGGATCGTCGCCGACGTCGTCGACTGTCAGCTCGGGCGCTCGCAGGACGCGACGCGCTCGGGGTTCAGCGAGGTCACGCTCAGCGGTGCGGCGATCGCCGCGTTGCGGTGGGCGATCGACGCGTCGAAGCACGCGGCCTCGTAGCCGGGCGCGGCGCCGCACCCACTCGAGCACGTCGACCGGGCATCATGTTGCGATGCCCGAGCGCCTGACCGTGCCCACCTCGAGCTCCGCCGGGCGCGCCCGGTGACCCGTCTGCTCGCGGTCGCCCTGCCGGGCTTCCTCAACTCGCTCGCACCCACGCTCGACCACTACGGCTACTGGGCCGTCGCCGCGTTCGTCTTCCTCGAGGACTTCGGCGTCCCGCTTCCCGGCGAGACGATCCTGATCGCGGCCGCCGTGTACGCAGGTGCGGGTCAGCTGAACCCGGTGCTCGTCGGGCTGATCGCGGTGGTCGCCGCGGTGCTCGGCGACAACGTCGGCTTCGCGATCGGGCACTTCGCGGGGCGCGCCGCGATCGTCCGGTGGGGCCGCTACGTGTTCCTCACCGAGGAGCGGCTCGCGAAGGCCGAGCGCTTCTTCAACCACCACGGTGGCAAGATCATCGTCGCCGCGCGCTTCATCGAGGGACTGCGCCAGGCAAATGGAATCGTCGCGGGCGCGTCGGAGATGTCGTGGTTGCGCTTCCTCCCGTTCAACGTGCTCGGCGCGGTGCTCTGGGTCGGGACCTGGCTGACCGTCGGCGAGCTCGCGGGGAGCCACATCGACGCGGTCTACCACGGGATCACCCGCTACTCGCTCGTCGCGCTCGCGATCGCGGTCGTCGTGCTCGGCGCCCTCGTGCTCCGGTACGCGCTGCGCCGGCGGAGCGGGTCGGCGGCCGCGCCGGAGGCGGAGCAGGCACCCGGGACCCGGTAGCAGGCGGCCGGCGGAGGACGGCCTTCGGGACCTTCGGCCCTGGAGGTCGCGGACCGCCGTGCCTAGGGTCGCAGCGGTGGATCCGGTGCGCGTCGGCGACAGTGTGACGATCGGCGTCTCCGACCTCGACGGGCTCATCCGCGAGCTCGCGGCGCGCGGCTACGAGACCATCGGCCCGACCGTGCGCGACGGCGCCGTCGTCCCCGGCCCGGTCTCGTCGGTCGGGCAGCTCCCGCGGGGGGTGCACGACGAGCAGGCGCCCGGTAGCTACCGGCTGCGGCACGAGGGTGACGACGAGCTCTTCGGGTGGGCGGTCGGCCCCGCGTCGTACAAGGGCGTGCTGTTCCCCGCCGAGGAGACCCTGTGGCGTGCCCGTCGCGACGGCCAGGACGTCGTGGTCGACGAGGTGCGCGACGCGCGCCCGCCGCTCGCGATCGTCGGGGCGCGGCCGTGCGAGCTCGCCGCGCTCGAGGTCCTCGACCGCGTGCTGCTCGGCGGTCCGGTGGTCGACGACCGCTACGCGGCCCGCCGGGAGGAGGCGTTCGTGCTCGTCGCCGAGTGCGGGAAGCCCGCCGCGACGTGCTTTTGCACCTCGATGGGCACGGGCCCGGCGGCCGGCGCGTCCGCCTCCGTCTCGCCGTCGGAGCCGCGTTTCGACCTCGCGATCGCCGAGATCGTCGACGACGAGCCCGGCGCGGCCGGCGAACGGCCCGACGCCGGAGCGCCGGTGTCGCGGGACGTGCGCGTCGGCCGCGGGCACCGCTTCGTCGTGACCGTCGGCTCCGAGCGCGGGGCGTCGCTCCTCGAGCACGTCGCACACGTGGAAGCCTCGGCGGCGGATCGCGCAGCGCGCGCCGGAGTCCTCGCCCGTGCGGCGGCGCAGATGGGCCGCTCACTCGACACGGACGGACTCGCGCCGCTGCTCGCCCGGAACATCGACAGCCCCCGCTGGCAGGACGTCGCACAGCGCTGCCTGTCGTGCGGCAACTGCACGATGGTGTGCCCGACCTGCTTTTGCACCGACGTCGACGACGTGACCGACCTCACGGGCGCCGTCGAGCGGCGGCGGCACTGGGCGTCGTGCTTCGACCTCGGCCACTCGTTCATGCACGGGGGGCCGGTGCGGTCGTCCGCGGCCTCGCGCTACCGGCAGTGGGCGACGCACAAGCTCTCGACGTGGCACGACCAGTTCGGGACCTCCGGCTGTGTCGGCTGTGGCCGCTGCATCGCGTGGTGCCCGGTCGGCATCGACATCACCGAGGAGGCCGCCGCGATCCGTGCGTCCGACGTCGAGGCCGCCGGTGCCGGACAGACAAGGGGGGAGCGATGATCGAGGAACTCGCGGAGCTCGTCGGGCACCACCCGCTCTTCGACGGGCTCCCCGCGGACGTCGCGGCGCTCGTCGCGGGATGCGCGCGCAACGCGGCGTTCGGCCCCGGCGAGCTGGTGCTCGCCGAGGGTGCGGTCGCCGACGCCTTCTACCTCCTGCGGCGCGGTCGGGTCACGCTCGAGGTCCACGCCCCCGGGCGCGGACCGCTCGTGATCGAGACGCTCGGCCCGGGGGCCGTGCTCGGCATGTCGTGGCTCTTCCCGCCGTACCGTTGGAGCTTCGACGCCCGGACGCTCGAGCCGGTCGGAGCGATCTCCGTCGACGCGGCGTGCCTGCGCGACAAGGCCGAAGCCGATCCCGCGTTCGGCTACGAGCTCATGAAGCGCCTGGGCGCGGTGCTGCTCGAGCGCCTCGAGGCGACGCGGATCCGCCTCCTCGACCTGTACGGCCATGATCGCCCCGACTGAGGCCGCGCGCCGGGCGGTGGTGGCCGGGGCGGCGACCGGCACCGGAGCGTTCACCCCCGCGCCCTACCGGGTGGTCGAGCGCCGCGTCGAGGCGGACGGCGTCGTGAGCATCGCGCTCGTCCCGGTGGCCGGCGAGCCGGTCCCGTGGCGGCCGGGCCAGTTCAACATGCTCACGGCCTTCGGCGTCGGCGAGGTCGCGATCTCGATGAGCGGTGTGCCGGGTGATGGCCGGTTGTGGCACACCGTCCGCGACGTCGGGGCCGTCTCGCACGCGCTCTGCGGCACCGGGGTCGGCGACGTGGTCGGCGTCCGCGGCGCCTTCGGAACCGCGTGGGGCGTCGAGGAGCTCGACGGCGTCGACGTCGTCGTCGTGGCCGGCGGGATCGGGCTCGCGCCGCTTCGCGGCGCGATCTCGCTGCTCGCGCAGCGCCCGAGCGGCCGCGGCGGCCTGAGCGTCGCGCTCGGCGCGCGCTCGCCCGACCAGGTGATCTTCGCGGAAGATCTCGAGCGGTGGCGTGAGCGGGGGGCCGAGGTCGAGCTCACCGTCGACGCCGCCGCGCCGGGCTGGACCGGCTCGGTGGGGCTCGTCACGGCCGTGCTGCCGCGGCTGTCGTTCGACGCCGGACGCGCGGTCGCGCTCGTCTGCGGGCCCGAGGTCATGATGCGGATCGTCGCGCGCGCGCTCGTCGACCGTGGCGTCGCCGCGGACGCGATCCGCGTGTCGCTCGAGCGGAACATGCAGTGCGGCGTCGGGCTGTGCGGGCACTGTCAGCTCGGCCCGCTCCTGATCTGCCGCGACGGCCCCGTGCGCTCTTACGGCGAGATCGAGCACCTCTTCGGGGAGCGCGAGCGGTGACGGGGCGGGAACCGGCCCCCGGCGACGCGCGTCCGAGCCTCGCGGTGTGGAAGTTCGCGTCGTGCGACGGGTGCCAGCTCACGCTGCTCGACTGCGAGGAGGAGCTCCTCGCGCTCGCGGGCGCCGTGCGAATCGCACACTTCACCGAGATGTCGCGCGCCTCGGTCGCCGGGCCCTACGACGTCTCGCTCGTCGAGGGCTCGATCACGACGGAGCAGGACGCCCGCCGGATCCGCGAGGTGCGCGAGAGCTCGCACACGCTCGTGACGATCGGGGCGTGCGCTACGGCCGGCGGGATCCAGGGCTTGCGCAACTTCGCGGCGAGCGGCGAGTACGCACGCGCGGTCTACGCGCACCCCGAGTACCTCGAGTCGCTCGACACCTCGACGTCCATCGAGCAGCACGTGCACGTCGATCTCGCGCTCCACGGCTGCCCGATCGACCGGGGACAGCTGCTCGAGGTCGTGACCGCGCTGCTCGCCGGCCGGCGCCCGGTCCTTCCGGGCCACAGCGTGTGCGAGGAGTGCAAGGCGCGCGGCACCGTGTGCCTACTCGTCGCGGGGGGCACGCCGTGCCTCGGTCCGGTCACGCGCGCCGGTTGCGGTGCGCTCTGTCCGGCGGTCGACCGAGGCTGCTTCGGCTGCTTCGGGCCCGCGGACACCGCGAACACGGTGGCGCTCGCGCGCCGCCTCACCTCGGACGGCCTCGCGCCCGACGCGCTGGTCCGTCTGTTCCGCACGTTCAACGCGGGCGCGCCCGCGTTCGAGGAGGAGGGTCGCGCACATGAGCCACGGCACCCGGCGAGCTGACCGGACGTTCGCCGTCGACGGGCTCGCCCGCGTCGAGGGCGAGGGGTCGTTCCGCGCGGTCGTGCGTGACGGCGCGGTTGCGGACGTCGAGCTCACGATCTTCGAGCCGCCGCGGTTCTTCGAGGCGCTGCTTCGCGGACGCGACCGCCTCGAGCCGCCGGACATCACGGCGCGGATCTGCGGGATCTGCCCGGTCGCCTACCAGATGAGCGCGTGTAGGGCGATCGAGGACGCCTACGGGCTCCGGGTCGGCGCCGAGATCGCGGCGCTCCGGCGCCTGCTCTACTGCGGCGAGTGGATCCAGAGCCACGCGCTCCACGTGGCCCTGCTCCACGCGCCCGACTTCCTCGGCTGCGCGGACGCGGTGGAGCTCGCTCAGCTCGACCGGCCCGCGGTCGAGCGCGCCCTGCGCCTGAAGCGCATCGGGAACACGGTGATGGAGACCGTCGGCGGCCGCTCGGTCCATCCGGTGAACGTGCGGGTGGGCGGCTTCTACAAGGCCCCGGCCCTCGAGCAGATCGCGGCGCTCGCGGAGCTGCTTCGCGAGGCGCGGGACCTCGCGCTCGCGACGGTCGAGTGGACCGCGGGCTTCGACTTCCCCGACGTCGAGGCGGACTACCTGTTCGTGGCCTTGCACGACCCCGAGCGCTACGCGATCGACTCGGGACGCATCTGCTCCACGGCAGGCCTCGACACGGACGCCGCGGGGTTCCTCGCCGCGATCGTCGAGGAGCACGTCGAGCGCTCGACCGCGCTCCAGTCGCGGCTGTTCGGGCGCGACGACTACCTGACCGGTCCGCTCGCCCGCTACGCGCTCAACCGCGAGCAGCTCGGTGCCCCGGCGCGGGGCGCCGCCGACGCTGCAGGCCTCGGTGCGTCGTGCCGGAACCCGTTCCGCAGCATCGTCGTGCGCAGCGTCGAGCTCGTCGAGGCGTGCGATCAGGCGCTGCGAATCGTCGAGGCCTACGACGCACCACACCCCCCCGCGGTCGAGATCCCGGTCGCGGCCGGGACCGGGGCCGGCGCGACGGAGGCGCCGCGGGGACTGCTGCTGCACCGCTACGAGATCGGTGTCGACGGGCTCATCACCTCCGCCCAGATCGTCCCGCCGACCGCCCAGAACCAGCTGAGCATCGAGGCCGACCTGCGGCGGGTCGTCGAGCTCGGTCTCGACCTGCCGGACGACGAGCTCACCTGGCGCTGCGAGCAGGCCGTGCGCAACCACGACCCGTGCATCTCGTGCGCCGCCCACTTCCTCGACGTCGAGGTCGTCCGCGGGTGAGCCCGGTGCGCGGCGACGTCGTGGTCGCGGGGATCGGCAGCGAGTACCGGCGGGACGACGGGGTGGGCGTCGAGGTCGCGAGGGTGCTCGCCGCCGCGTCGAGCGACGTCGTCGACGTCGGACCGATCGGGGAGCCGCTCGACCTCCTCGGTCGCTGGGACGACGTGGGCCTCGCGGTCGTCGTCGACGCGGTGCGCGGCGAGGAGTCGCCGGGCACGATCCACGTCCTCGAGCTCGACCCCGACCGCCGGTCCGGAGCAGGTGATCCGATGTCCGGTGCGGGCTCGCTCGCGAGCACCCACGGCCTCGGCGTGATCGACGTGCTGCGGCTCGCCCGTGCGGTCGGCGCCGCCCCGCGACGGGTCGTGCTCGTCGGCGTCGTGGGCGAGTGCTTCGACGCGGGGATCGGCCTCAGCGAGGCAGTCGGCCGGGCGGTGCCCGCGGCGGCCTCGCTCGTGCTCGCGCTGCTGGACGGCGGGTCCTGATGTGCCAGCACCGGCTCCAACGGGTCGTCGAGCCGCCGTCCGGCGGGAGCGTGCGCGTCGAGGACCTCGACGGCGTCCTTAGCGACGTGTCGCTCCTCGCCTTCACCGACGGGGAGCCGGCGCCCGGTGACTGGCTGCTCGTGCACAGCGGCTACGCGCTCGCGAGGGTCGACCAGGACGAGGCGACCGCGACGGTCGAAGAGCTCGCGGCGGCCGGCCGCGCCCGTCGCGTGGCGCGGCCCGGGGCCGAGGACGAGAGGGAGGTCCGATGAGACGGGACGGCACGAAGGACGGCGAACGACGTGCGCCGGGTCTGCTGCTCGCCGGCGCGACCGCGCTCGTGAGCGGCGTGTCGGTGTTCGTGAACGGCTACGGCGTGCGGGCGCTCCCGGACGCCGCGCTCTACACGACCGCGAAGAACGTGGTCGCCGCGGTGCTTCTCGCGCTCGCGGTCGTCGCGTTCCCCTCGCTTCGAAGACGCGCCCCCGACTCTTCGGACGGCGGCGGCGGCGGCCGCGCCGCGGACCGGCCGCCCGGGGGAGGTCGTGCGACCTCGGGCGGGCTCGCGCGAGCGCTCGGCCTCGCGTACGTCGCGGCGGTCGGCGGTGGCGTCGCGTTCGTGCTGTTTTTCACCGGGCTCGCGCGCTCGGCGGCCGAGCCGGCCGCGTTCGTGCACGACACGCTCGTGATCTGGGTCGGCGTCGTCGCGTGGGGCGCGCTTCGCGAGCGGCTGTCCACGTGGAACCTCGTCGCGATCGCGGCGCTCGTCGCCGGGCAGGTGCTCGCGGCCGGGGGGGTCGGTGGGCTCGCCGGCGCGGGAGGCCTCGGCCTCGTCCTCGCGGCCACGCTGCTGTGGGCGGTCGAGGTCGTCGTCGCGAAGCGTCTCCTCGCGACCGTGACGCCCGGCGCGATCGCACTCGTGCGCATGGGAGGCGGGTCGGCCTTGCTCGTGTGCTACCTCGCGCTCGACAACAAGCTCGCCGCGCTCTCGTCGCTCGACGCACGGCAGCTCTCGTGGGTCCTCGCGACCGGCGCGCTCCTCGCGGTCTACGTCGCGACCTGGTTCGCGGCGCTCGCACGTGCCCGGGCGGTCGACGTGACGTCCGTGCTCGCGGCGAGCGTCGTCGTGACCGCGGCGCTCCAGGCGCTCGCAGGACGCTCCGGTCTTCCGTCCGAGCCGGCCGGGCTGGCGCTCGTGGTGCTGGGCGCCGCGACGGTGTGGTGGCGGTGGCCGCGTCGGGTCCTCGCGTGACGGCCGACGGCGCGCACGCCGACGCGCCCGCGCCCGGTCCCGTGCTCTTCGCGCGCTACGCGTACCCGCCGAACGCGCTGGGGTACTGCGGTCCCGCCGACCCCGGCGCGCTGCTCGGCGCAGCGAGCGAGGGCTCGGACCTCGAGGTGCTCGCGCAGCTTGCGTCGCGCTTCTCCGGCGCGTGGCCGTACCTCCAGCTCATCGCCGGGTGCAACGGGTTGCCGGACCCGCTCGACCGGCGGGTCGTCGAGGCGTACTGGCTCGGCAACGGCCTGCTCGACCGCGTGCCTTCGGGAGCGCTGGCCGCGTCGCTCGCGGAGCGCTTCGACCGCCGCGCGGGGCGCGCGTTCGCGTCCATCGCGGAGGCGGCGGTCGCGCTCGGAGGGGTCGCGCACCACAGCTTCCACGTGTTCGCGGTGTACCCGTGGCTCGGCCTGCTGCGCGCCGGGATGGACGGCGCTCCGCTCACGGTCCTCGACCGGTGCCGGATCCGCACCGGAACCGTCGTGGCCGTCGCCGGCGACTCGGTCGTCGTGCGCTCGCGCCCGCTCGAGCTGGTGGGAAGTCGCCTCGCGCTCGGTCCGGCGCGCGCCGAGGTCGTGCGACGGAGCCTCGACGGAGCGGGGTTCGTCGAGCTCCTCGAGCCGGGCGACGTCGTCTCGCTCCACTGGGACTGGGTGTGCGACCGTCTGGGCCCGGCGCAGCGCACGCGGCTCGCTCGCGCGACCGCGCGCAACCTCGACGCGGTCAACGGCCTGGAGGCGCCCGGGCCCGCGGTCGCGCTTGACGCGTACGGAGGCTGACGGGGGCGCCCACCCACCGCGCGCCGGCGCCGCGACCGGCGCGGGCCGGTCGTGGCGCGACGCGCGCGAGCAGCGTGGCCGGCCGGTCAGCCGTCGGTCGAGGACGCGGGCCGGTCGACCCCGCCGCTCCTCGCGACCCCGGGTGCGACGGGGCCGAGCGGCGCCGAGTCCACGGAGGGCGCGCCCGGCGACCGGGGGTCGACCGATCCTGCGCGGTCGCGGGTCTCCGCGGTGGCCGGCTCCTCGACGCCGCGCGAGAGCCCGGCGGCGAGATGCTGCGACGCTGTCGCGAGGGGCGCGGCGCTCGCGGGACGGATCACACCGTGGTGGTGCGCCGCGGCGAGCCCGGCGCGAGCAGGCGACTGCGCAAACGCGACGCCGCCCGCGATGCCCGCCCCGGCGACCGCGATCCCGAGGCCGGCGGCGCCGAGCGCGATCCTCGCGCGCACGCGGCGTGCACGCGTCCCGATGCTCTGCGATTCGTTGTTCATGATGTCAACCCTTCTCGTGGTCATCGTCCCGATTCCTTCGGGACCTCGAGATCATGGGCGTCGGGCCGTGAGCGGGCCGTGAGGCGGTGATGTGATCGGCTCACATCTTGCGCAACTGTCACCGCCGGCGATCGGCGCGCGCTCATCGAATTCACATCGAGCGGTGCGTACTCTCGTCCCGTGCGCGTGCTTGTCGTCGAGGACGAGGTCAGGATGGCGGCACTCCTGCGCAGAGGCCTCGAGGAGGAGGGTCACGCCGTCGACGTCGTGCACGACGGACCGGACGGCGTGTGGATGGCGACCGAGAACCCGTACGGCGCGCTCGTCCTCGACGTGATGATCCCGGGCTTCGACGGGTTCGAGGTGTGCCGGCGCGTCCGTGAGGCCGGCGTGTGGGCGCCCGTGCTCATGCTGACCGCGCGCGACGAGGTCGGTGACCGCGTGCGCGGGCTGGACGCCGGCGCGGACGACTACCTCGTGAAGCCGTTCAGCCTCCTGGAGCTCGCCGCGCGCCTGCGCGCGCTCGCCCGGCGCGACGACCGGGCACGGCCGGCGCTGCTCGTGGAGGGCGACCTCAAGCTCGATCCCGCGGCGAAGCGCGTCTGGCGCGGGGGAGTCGAGGTGGAGCTCTCGCCGAAGGAGCTGTCGCTGCTCGAGCTGTTCCTGCGGCACCCGGGCGCGGTCCTCACGCGGTCGCAGATCATCGACGCGGTCTGGGACTTCGCGTACGACGGCACCTCGAACATCGTGGACCAGTACGTGAACTACCTGAGGCGAAAGCTCGACGTGCCGTTCGCGCGCCACGACATCGAGACCGTGCGCGGCTTCGGCTACCGGCTCCACCACGAAGAGGCCTCCTGAACGATGTCGATACGGCTCCGCCTCGCCGTGGTGTTCGCGATCGCGGCGGCCACGGTCTTCGCGCTCGGCAGCGCGCTGTTCGTGTCGACACTGTCCTCCGGCCTGCTCGGCACCATCGACTCCCAGCTCGGCACCGAGCTCGCGCAAGCGGGCACCTTCGCGCCGAGCCCCGCCGGACCGGGTGACGGCGGCACCGCCGTCGCCCGACCGCTTCCGGGCGAGTTCATCGTGCAGCTGGTCGACTCCGCCGGCGCCGTGAGGAACGCGAGCCACGACGCCGGGACCGCGCCGCTGCTGCCGAAGTCGCTGCTCGACCGGGCCCGGACGCAGCGGATCGCGCTCACCGTCACGATCGACGGCGATCCGTCGCGCGTCGTGGCCGCGCCGTTTGCCGGACGTGTCGGCTGGATCGCGGTCGCGAGCGTGACCCTCGACGGGTACGCGAAGACGCTCGGCGACGTCTACCGCGAGCTGTGGGCGGCGGGAGCCGTCTTCGTCGCGGTCGCCGCTGCCGGCGCCTACGTGCTCGCCCGGGCGGCCCTCTCGCCCGTCGAGCGCCTGCGCCGAGAGGCGGCGGACCTCTCCGCCCGCGACGACCACGTCGTGCTCGAGGTCCCGGCAACGCGAGACGAGATCGCCGCGCTCGCGACGACGATGAACGAGCTGCTCGCCCGCCTGCACGCAGCGCTCGCCCGTCAGCGCACCTTCGTCGCCGACGCGAGCCACGAGCTCCGGACCCCATTCGCGGTCCTCCGCGCGGAGCTGGAGCTCGCCGGGCGGCCGGGACGCTCGCGCGGCGAGCTCGAGCGCGCCGTCGCGAGCGCGGCCGAGGAGACCGCTCGACTGAACCGCCTCACGGACGACCTGCTCGCGCTCGCGAGGAGCGACGACGGCGAGCTGACCGTCCGGCGGTCCGCGACCGACATCGGCGGGATCCTGCGGCGGAGCGCGCAGGTTGCGGCGCTCCCGGCCGCAGCGTGCGGTGTGGAGCTGCGCGTCGACGCCCCGGACGGCCTCGTCGCGTCCGTCGACGCCGATCGCGTGCGCCAGGCCGTCGACAACCTCGTCGACAACGCCGTGCGCCACGCGCCGCGCGGCACCGCGGTCGTCCTTCACGCGCGGTCGGCTCCGGCCGGCGACGGCGTGGCGGGCGACGGCGTGGTCGTCGAGGTCGCTGACGCCGGTCCCGGCTTCCCCCCGGAGTTCCTGCCCCACGCGTTCGAGCGGTTCCGGCGTCCGGACACGAGCAGGGCGCGAAGCGGCGGTGGCGCGGGCCTCGGTCTCGCGATCGTGCAGGCGATCGCGGCCGCCCACGGGGGGGATGCGAGCGCGCGCAACGCGCCGGCGGGTGGCGCGGTCGTGTCGCTCGTGCTGCCCGCCGCCGGCCGCGCGCCGGCCGCGCGCGCCGCCCGCTCGGCGCCTACGGGGCCGTGAGCTGCATGCCCCGGCGTCGGCGAGCGCGCACCAGCGCCTTGCGGGCCTCGTCGGCTCCCCAGACGACGAACGGGTACGGCGCCACGATCGCGAGCTGGTCGGGGGCGAGCGCCGCGGTCCCGAACACGCCGTGCAGGAACGGCGCGTAGACCACGAGCGACGCGAACGCGAGCTCGAACGCGATGCCTGCGAGGAGCGCGCGGTTCGTGAAGAGGCCGATCGAGCGGAGCGAGGCGCGCTCGGCGCGCACGGCGAACGCGGTCCCGACCTGGCAGGCGACGATCCCGAGCCACGCGACGGTCGTCGCCTGCGCGTACGCGTCGTGCAACGGCGTACCCGGTCCCGTCGGCGCGTGGAGGTGCCATCCGGCCCGGTGGAGCACCTCGAGGTAGCCGGCCATGACGAGCGCGGCCGAGACGACGCCGAGGTAGCCCCACGACCGCAGGATCGTCGCGCGGCCGATGAGTCGCTCGGCGCGAGGTCGCGGCGGGCGCTCCATGATGCCCGGCTCGGCGGGCTCACGGCCGATCGCGAGCGCGGGGAGCGTGTCGGTGCCGAGGTCGATCGCGAGGATCTGCATGACCGTGAGCGGGAGCGGGACCGCGCCGCCGGAGAGCGCGAAGACGAGGAACGGCGCGATCTCGGGTACCGCGTGGGCGAAGATGTAGGAGACGAACTTGCGCACGTTGTCGTAGACGCGCCGGCCGCCCTCGATCGCCGCGACGATGGTCGCGAAGTCGTCGTCGGTGAGCACGACCGTCGCGGCCTCCCGTGCGACGTCCGTCCCCGAGCGCCCCATCGCCACCCCGATGTCCGCGCGGCGCAGCGCGGGCGCGTCGTTCACCCCGTCACCGGTCACCGCGACGACCTCGCCGAGCGAGCGCAGCGCGTCGGTGATCCGTAGCTTCGCCTCCGGCGAGCTGCGCGCGAAGACGATCTCGTCCCCGCTCGTGAGCAACGCGTCGAGCTCGCGCTCGCCGAGGCGTTCGAGCTCGTCGCCGGTCACGATCGGCGACTTCGCGGTGCCGATGCCGACGCGGCGGGCGATCGCGCGGGCCGTGAGCCCGTTGTCTCCGCTCACGACGTGGACCGTGATGCCGGCCCGGTGCGCCCGGGCGATCGCGTCGGCGACCTCGGCGCGTGGCGGGTCGAGCATCGCGACGACACCGAGCAGGCAGAGGTCGCGCTCGACCTCCTCCCGGCGCGCGGAGCGTAGGTCCCGGTCGTCGATCTGCCGTGACGCGACGGCGAGGACGCGAAGGCCGTTTGCCGCGTGGGCACCGACCTCGCGCTCGATCTCGGCACGCCGGTCGGCGCCGAGCGCGGCGCGCGACCCGCCGGCGGTCGCGACCGTGGTGCACAGCGGGAGCACGCTCTCGGGCGCGCCCTTCGTGTGCACGACCCAACCGCGATCGGTCGCGTCGACGGTGGACATCCGCGTGATGTGCGGGTCGAAGTGGAACAGGCGGACCCGGTGGCGATCCCGGTCGTGCGCGCTTCGGTCGACGCCGAGCAGGGCGGCGAAGTCGAGCAGCGCGACCTCCGTCGGGTCGCCGACCGCCGGGCGGCCCGGTCCGGCCGCCTCGGCGGTCGTGCACGACGCCGCGGCCACGGCGAGCGCGGCGACGGGGTCGCCGGGGTCCGGACTTCTCGGCGCCGCGTTGCCCGGCGGCGGGACGAGGTCACGGTCGACGCGGAACGTGCCGGCCGTGGTCCACGCGAGCGTGACGCGCATCCGGTTCTCGGTGAGCGTGCCCGTCTTGTCGGTGCAGATCACCGTCGCGCACCCGAGCGTCTCGACGGCCGAGAGCCGTTTCACGACCGCCCCGCGCCTCGCGAGGTCCCGCACGCCGACCGCGAGCGCGAGCGTGATCGTGGGGAGCAGCCCCTCGGGCACGTTCGCGACGAGTAGCCCGACCGACAAGCTGATCGCCGCGGTGAACGAGAGGCCCGCGGCGACTCCGACCGGGAGGAACGCGGCGGCGGAGCCGACCGCGACCGAGCCGATGAGCCAGGCCACGCGCTTCACCTGGCGCTCGAGGGGGCTCTGCTCGGTCGTCGTGCGCTCGGAGAGCGCCGCGATGCGCCCGAGCTCCGTGCGCATGCCCGTGTGGGTCACGACCGCCCGCGCCTCGCCCCCGGTGCAGCTCGTCCCGCTGAACACGAGGTTCCGCGCGTCGAGCAGCGCGCCCGAGCTGTCCGCGGTCTCCGCCGAGCGCAGCGCGGGGAGCGACTCGCCGGTCAGCGTCGAGAGGTCCACCTCGACCGATCCGTCGAGGAGCCGGGCGTCCGCGCAGATGCGGTCGCCTTCCTCGATCGTGACGACGTCTCCGGGGACGAGATCGGCCGCGTCGATCTCGAACGCGCGCCCGTCCCGGACGACGCGGGCCCGGTCGGGAAGGTAGGCCGCGAGCGCCTCGACCGCGTGTTCCGCCTGCTGCTCCTGCTCGAACGCGACGACCGCGTTGAGCACGACCACGGCGAGGATGGCGACCGCGAGGGTCGGGCCGTGCGCGACGAATGAGAGCAGTGCCGCTGCTGCGAGCAGGAGCGCGAGCGGGTGGGTGAACTGGCGCGCGAGCGCGGCGGGCCACTCCCGGCGCGCGCTCCGGGCGATCTCGTTCGGTCCCTCCGTCACGAGGCGGCGCGCGGCCTCGCGCGGCGAGAGGCCGTCGCGTGAGGTGTGCAGACGCCAGAGCAGGTGGGTGATGGGCTCCCGTCCGTCGACCGGCGGAACCGGCCCGGCCGGCCCGCCGTCTCCGGGCGGCGGCTCGTGCGGCGGGCCCATCGCCACCCCGTGCTCCTCTCGCAGCGGCCGCTCCGGAACGCGGTCGTCGGACCGGCCAAGCCTGCGACGGCGGCCGGCTCGGGGGTAGGGCCGATGGTCACGCCGGTCGGCGTCGAAAGGGCCGAACGGACCTGTCGCGAGCGGCGCGTCCCGGCGGAGGATGTCCCCGATGACCTCGGTCGCGAGCGAGCCGGCTGCCGGCACCGTCGCGGGGCCGGCTCGCGACGGTCCGCGCGCGTGGGCGGCGCTCGCCGTGCTGTGCGTCAGCCTGCTCATGGTGAGCCTCGACAACACGGTCCTCAACGTCGCGCTGCCGACGCTCGTCCGCGACCTCCACGCGACCGACACCCAGCTCCAGTGGATCGTCGACGCCTACGCGATCGTGTTCGCGGGCCTCCTCCTCGTCGCCGGCAGCCTCGGCGACCGGTTCGGCAGGAAGTGGGTGTTCCAGACCGGCCTCGTGCTCTTCGCCGCGGGGTCGGCGGCGTCTGCGTTCGCGTCGAGCCCGGGTCCCCTCGTCGCGGCGCGCGCGTTCATGGGGATCGGCGCGGCCGGGATCATGCCGTCGACGCTGTCGATCCTCACGAACGTGTTCACCGACGACGAGCGGCGCGCGCGGGCGATCGGCGTGTGGTCGGGGACGACCGGGCTCGGCATCGCCGTCGGGCCGATCGTCGGCGGCTGGCTGCTCGAGCACTTCTGGTGGGGGTCGGTCTTCCTCATCAACGTCCCGATCGCCGCGGTCGGGCTCGCCGCGTCGGTCGCGCTCGTCCCGAACTCGCGCAATCGCGGCGCCTCGCGCCCCGATCCGGTGGGCGCGCTGACCTCGGTCGTCGGCCTCTCGCTGCTGCTCTGGGGCATCATCGAGGCGCCCGAGCGATCCTGGACCTCCGCGATCGTGCTCGCGGCGATCGCCGGAGGGCTCGCGGTGCTCGCGGGCTTCGTCGCGTGGGAGCGCCGGTGCGACCACCCGATGCTGCAGCTCGCCTTCTTCGCCGACCGGCGGTTCTCCGCGGCGATCGGCTCGATGTCGCTCGTGATCTTCACGCTCATGGGGTCGCTGTTCGTGCTCACCCAGTACCTGCAGTTCTCGCTCGGCTACAGCGCGTTCGCCACCGGTCTGCGTGTCGGCCCGATGGCGCTCGTCATCCTCGTCGTCGCGCCGACGTCGAGCGTGCTCGTGCGCATGCTCGGGACCAAGACCGTCGTGTTCGCCGGGATGGCGGTGATCGCCGTCGGGATGGCGATGCTCTCGGCGACGACCACCGCGGGCTCGTACATGGACGCGCTGCCCGCGTTCATGCTCCTCGGGATCGGGACCGGACTCGCGTTCGCGCCGTCGACCGAGTCGGTCATGGGCTCGCTCCCGCTCGACCAGACCGGCGTCGGCTCGGCCACGAACTCGACCGCGCTCCAGGTCGGCGGCGCGCTCGGCGTCGCGGTGCTCGGCAGCCTGCTGAACACCCGCTACCAGAGCCGGCTCGCCCCGGTCCTCGCCCACCAGGCGATGCCCGCGTCGGTCCACCACGCGATCCTCGGGTCGCTCGGGGGTGCGATCGCGGTCGCCCAGCAGATCGGCGGGGGGCTCGGCCGGGGGCTCGCCGACGTCGCACGCGGCGCGTTCGTGAGCGGGCTCGACCTGGCGGCGCTCGTCGGGGCCGTCGCTGCCGGCGTGGGCGCGCTCGTGGTCGCGTTCGTGCTCCCGAACCGGCCCCGTCGCCCGCGGAGCTGACGAACGCCTCTGTTGCCGCCGGGGACCCTGGGCGCACGATGGGCGTGAAGGGAAGGTGGTGACCATGGCACTCACAAAGCACGACGGTTCGAAGACGGTCGTCCCGACTCGTCGCTTCGACGTGCTCGACAGGATCTTCGACGACTGGCCCGAGATGCTGCGCCGCCCGGTGCTCCTCTGGCCGGAGCGCGGTCTCGACTCGGTGCGCGTCGAGGAGTTCACCGAGAAGGGCGAGCTCGTGGTGCGCGTCGAGTTCCCCGGTGTCGACCCCGAGAAGGACATCGAGGTCTCGGTCGAAGGCGACGTTCTGCACCTGAGCGGCGAGCGACGCGAGGAGGAGCGGACCGAGGGCCGGGACTACATCCGGACCGAGCATCGGTACGGCTCGTTCCGCCGGGACCTGCCGCTCCCGAAGGGCGCGTCGCAAGGCGACGTCGCGGCGAGCTACAAGGATGGGATCCTCGAGGTGCGCGTCCCGGTGGCCGAGGAGTCGGCCTCGACGACGACGCGTGTGCCCGTAGCGCGCGGCTGAAGGGCTGCGCGGGCCGCGGGTCGGGTCCGCGGGCGCTCCGGTCGAGCCGCCGGACCGGGCGGAGGGAGCAGTAGGCGGTTGGGCCGGGTCGCGCCGGGGGCGCGGCCCGGCCTCGGCGCGTCCCACCTAGTGCTCGCCCGGCTCGGTCGCGAACGTCTCGACGACGTCGAGCGCCTCGCCTACGAGCTGGTGCGCGAGGTCCAACAGCGCGCGAGACGCGGCGAGCTCCTCGCCCACGGCGGGGACGTCGGGGTCGACGGGGTTCCTGCGAGAGCGTCCCCAGCCCGACAGCTGGCGGCTGCCCGCGCGCAGCCACGCGTCGGCGCGGGTGCGCCCCGCGTCCTCGCTGAACGCGATCTCGACGGTCCACACTCTCGGCTCGTCCACTTCGTCCACCTTCCTCACGTGCGGGTCCGCGTCGGCGGGTGCCCGCTCTGCTCCGTCTCGCGCGTCACGCGGGTGACCGCCCGTCGCCTTCGGGGCGCCCGGCGCCGAGCGTCGAGCGCGGGCCGAGCGTCGCGGCGGCGAGCACACCGGCGGCGAGGAGCGCGACGCCGGAGGTCACGAGCGCGACCTCGAGCCCCGAGCGGAACGCGCCGTACGCGGCCTGGATCACCCGGTCCTCGATCGACCCCCCGCCCGTCACACCGCTCGGCACCGTACCGGTCTCGATCGCCTGGACGACGATCGAGACGAAGTTCGCCGGGATGTTCAGCTCGTGGAGCCTCCTCGTGAGCTCCGTGGTGAGGTGCGCGTTCACGAGCGCGCCGAGGACGGCGACGCCGAACACCGATCCGAGCTCCCGGCTCGTGTTCGTGGCGGACGCGGCCATGCCCGAGCGCTCTGCGGGCACGACGCTCATCGCGACCGACGTGACCGGGACGACGGTGGCCCCGAATCCGAAGCCCGCGAGCGCGAGCGTGCCCATGAGCCAGGCCGACGGCGAGGTGGTGCCGAGCAGCGCGTCCGACAGGAGGATCCCCGCGGCCGCGAGCACGCACCCCTCGGCCATCGGCATGCGCGGCCCGACGAGCGCGACCTGCCGGCCGGCGATCGAGGCCGCCGCGATCATCGCGACGGTCATCGGGACGAACTCGACGGCGATCCGG
>Ga0307374_10001582_pt1 | contig 41954 bp, 44 predicted proteins | sample OX3MG_FD_202532 | JGI IMG/M metagenome (GOLD analysis project Ga0307374, IMG submission 202532) | Soil microbial communities from Risofladan, Vaasa, Finland - OX-3 | ecosystem: Environmental > Terrestrial > Soil > Coastal area > Acid sulfate soil | place: Finland: Risofladan, Vaasa | collected...
TCTCTGGGAGGCGGCGCAGACGTCGGGCGACCTCGACGAGATCAACCGCATCGAGATGTGGCTCTGGCTCGACGGGCCGAGCGCGCCCGAGGGCCGGGTGTCCGGCTCCGCACGTGAGCTTGCGCTGCAGATGAACGCGATCGCGCTCAAGAACGAGATCCCGGAGGAGTCGGGGAAGAGCGGCCTCGCCGCATGGTCACGGCTCGAGGAGATCACGATGCCGGTGACCGTCGCCTGCGGGGACCTCGATCTTCCGTTTGTCGTCTCACGTTCCAGGGAGCTCTCGGACTGGCTCGCCGATTCGCGACACCATGTGCTCGCCGGCATGGCGCACATGCCGTATCTGGAAGACCCGGCCATGATCGCCGAGCTCATCAGCTCGTCGATTCGCTGACTGCCCTCACGCTCCGGGCGTGATCACCAGGTACGTCGAGATTGCCTGCCCGGACTGCGTCGTCCCGATGATGTCGAAGCGCGTGGGACCGGCCGGGACAATCACATCAGACACGAAGTGCCCGATCGGGTCGAGGCGTCGCGTCACGAGGATCGTCGGGGTGCGTCCGGCAACGGTCATCCCCACCGTTGCACCGCTCATCTGCAGCTCGCTCGTCTCGCCGGCACCGGCGAAGAACGTCACGTGAAACTCGTCAGCGCCTGCTTTGTCGGGATCGAGATAGACCTGCGCGATCCAGCCGTTCTGCAAGTGCACCGAGTACAGAGTCGGCAATCCCGCGAAACGCGTGGCGGTGACGGCGGGCGCGGCGCTGATCGTGCTCACCTGGAGGTGCACCTCGGCGGAGCTGCCGCCATTCTGGATGATCGCCACGACCTCCCAGACGCCGGCGATCGCGAGGTTGCCGCCGCGAGCGGCGAAGCTCCCTGCCCCCTGACGGTGCAGGGTCAGCGTCGACTCGCCGAGCTGCGGCCGGAGCGGCTGTGTGAACTCCAGCTGCACGGAGCTCGCGTGCACCGGGGTCCCCGTGTCGTAGTCGGTGACGGCGAGCGTGAACGTGTTGAAGCCGGCGCTGCCGGGCGCAACGGTGAGGCGGACCTTCACGGTGGTGGCGTAATCGCTGCCCGTGACGACGAGACGGTTCGCCGCGGCGACGGTCGCAATCGATGCCGATGCCACCGGCGGCGCCACATTGACCAGCGTTGCGGCGACCGCGACGACCGCGGCGCCGATGACGATCTCGGTGGACGCGACGCGCCGTAACCGACGGAGCGCGGTTGATGCGCGCGCGACGTTGACCCAGCGGTTGACGGCGCCCAGTCCGGCCAGAACCAGGAGGAGCGCGACCTTGACCAGCACGAGGATGCCGAACGCCGTCCCGAAGAGCTGTCCGATCGACTCGACCTCGACAACGGCGCGGAATGTCCCGGTAGCGGCGACGACGATGATCGCGACTCCGGCGGTGGTCGAGAAACGGCGCACCACCTGTCCGCTGACGTCGGACGGCTCGCCCCGCACCGCAAGCAGGAGGACGAGCAGACCGCCGATCCACACTGCTGCCGCAACGATATGCGCCCACTGGATCAGCAGGTTCACAGCCACCGGCGCCTGCGCACCGGCGTGACTCGCGGCGACGTCCACCCACATCGATGCGGCGGCACCGGCGCCCGACAGGACGACGCCCCAGCGACGGGCCGAGCGTGCGGTCGCGAACGTCAGTGCAACACCGGCCCCGGCCGCGACCAGTGCGATGAGTCGCTCCACGATGGTCGTTCCGAGTGATGTCGAGAACAGAGCGCTCCACGCGACCCCTGCGGCCTCTCGTTCCGCTTCAACGATTGCGGCGACGCCCAGCGCGGCAGCGACGAGCATGACGACGAGCGCACGCGGCGCGAAACGCGGGACGGACCGCACCGCGATCAGGCATGTCGACGCAACGCCAACGATGCCCATCAGGCCGACGAAGAGCAGCCAGCGACCGACCACCGCGAGCACCGACGGCGGCGGCGACGTCACGGCCCGCGCGGCGTGAGCGCTCGCACCGGCGGCGGAGACTCCGACCCCGAATGCGTACGCGCCGGCGGCAAGATGTCCGTCGACTTCGGACACCGTCTTCCACGTCACGGTGTACACCCCGTTGCCGATCGCCTTGAGCCGCACCTCGAGCTCAAGCGGATGTCCGGGGACGGCGGTCGTCGGACCCGCGTCCACGTTCGTCCCCGAGCTCGAGACAACGCTGATCGTCGACAGTCGAGGGTCGGGGGACTCGCCGAATGTGATCTGCACGAACGCGGGCGCCGTCTGCACTTCCGCGCCTTCAGCCGGCACGGCGCTCTGCGGCAGCGCGTGCGCGGACGCGGACAGCGGCAATGCCATCACCACCGCGGCGGCGACCAGTGCCGCAGGAGCAACGACCCGACCCCGCGGCAACGCTACGTCCTCCGACGGCGCAATCCGATCCCCACGTTCAGCGCGCTCAGCAGCAGCGCAAACACGATGGCCACGATCGCGAGCAGCGTCGCGGTACCGGCACTCGACTTCGCGGTTGCCGCCTCCGAGTTGGCCGTCTGCGCAGCAGCGACCGCGCTCGCGGCGCGCCGCGTCACAGCATCGACCTTGCTCGCGATCTCGGCGGTTGAAGGTATGGCGACCGGGAACTGCGCGGCGCTCGAGTCACCGACCGAGTCGAATGTCGACGGCCCCGACACGACAGTCTGGTCGATCGGCGTTCCGTCGATGGCGCCGAAGATGTGGAACGTGTACGTGCCGACCACGGTTGGTATCAGCGGCGCGTCGTACTCGTCGAGCCTGCCGCTGCCCGTGTCGGGGTCGTACGCGGGCGCGGGGCAGAAGGGGCTGCTGGCGGTGCCACCGGCAGTGACCGTGACCTGAAAATCGGGGTGCGAGCAGTCCCGGTTCAGGTTGCTCACCGGGGTCCCGCGCTGGTCGCCGGCGGACGCGACGTCAATGAACACCTGGACGGCGTTCCCGGTGTCGATATACGTGTCGGTCCCGGAAGCCGGCTCGAACTGCCAACCAATCGCCACGCGGTAGCGGCCGGCGGTGAAGATGTCGTGCGCCGAAGCGACCGCGAACGAGGTCGCGAGAGCGAGCAGCGCGCCCGCGACGGCTGCGGACGCGCGACGGCGATTGATGGACACGTGATGCCTCCTCGGTGGTGAACGAACGAAGGTGAGCCGAAGCTCACGGACGGGGTTCAGGCGTCGAGGAGCGGCGGTGGCGGCCTCCGCCACAGATCGCGGCCCAGGGTGTCGAACGGTGAGCGCCGATCAGGCGCAGGTGGCGCGGAGACGGGAGCGGGCAGGTCGCTGAGGCGCCGCACCGCAGCGCGCACGAAGGCCTCGACGCGCTCGACGACGGCTGTCCGGCGTCGCAGCAGAATCTGGCAAATGCGCGTTCCACACGCCAGCAGTAGCGCCACGTAGAGATGAACGAGCGGCGCCGCCCAGTGAACCCCCGTGATCGACCCGAGGCCGGGTGCGGGCTGTGCTCTGGCGACCGCCTCGATGTTCTCCTGGACGAGGTACAGGGCGATCTGCGCGGCAGCCAGCGGCAACCAGATCGCCACGAGACGCGCCCCTGGTGATCGACCTGGCGCCGCGGCCGGGACCTGCTCCACGCGCCCCCGCCACACCCGCCGCAACCTCATCGCAGCCTGCTCGAGACGCATGTTGAGCGCCTGCCACGCACGAAGGAGGCGGATCGCGAAGAGCGCCCCGAGCACCACCAGCGCTCCTGCAAGCGGCAGCATGTAGGCGTGGACCGGGTTGGTGATCGAGTCGGCAAGCCCCGCTCCACCCCAGACACGCAGGTACTCGAGGGTGTGGCCCACCCAGAGCCCGGCGAACGCGAGCAGGACGCTCGCCGACGCGGCAACCCGCGCGTGGCGATGGCCGATCACGCCGGGAGCATACGCTCGCGCCTGGCTGCCCGACGCATCGCGCAGGAGGAGCAGTAAACCGCGCAATCGCGAGCCAGAGTTGAGTAGAAGGCTGCTCGTGCGGTATGGTTCGCGCCCATGTCGACATACAAGATGGGGCAGGCCGCCGACCTCCTCGGCGTCAGCGTTGACACGGTCCGCCGCTGGGCTGACGGGGGCCGCATCAAGACAGTCCGAACCGCTGGAGGCCACCGTCTGATCGACGGGGTCGCCCTGGCGCAGTTCGCGGTCGAGATGGCAAGCAGCCACCCGACTCTCCCCGTGACCGAATCGGCTCGCAACCACTTCGTCGGTCTCGTCACCGACGTCGTCAAGGATGGCGTCATGGCGCACGTGAAGCTTCAGGCCGGACCGTTCCGAATCAGCTCGCTGATCAGCCGCGAGGCCGTCGAGGAATTGCACCTCGAACCGGGGATGCTCGCGGTCGCCTCCGTGAAGGCAACGAACGTGGTGATCGAGCTGCCACCACCATCCGCGGACGCACAGACGAGGGGCAGGTGATGATGCGGACGGGTCCACGATTCATGGTGGCCGGGGCCACCGGCGCACTCGCGCTTTCCGCGTGCGGCAGCTCGGGGTCGCCGGCGCCGAGCGCGACACGTGACGCGATGAGTGGATCCATCACGGTATTCGCGGCGTCATCGTTGACATCTGCGTTCAACGCGGCCGAGAAGGGACTCGAGGTGGACCACCCTGGCTTCAAAGCCTCGTACTCATACGGCAGCTCGCAGGCCCTTGTGACCCAGATCACGAATAGCGCGCCGGCTGACGTCATCGCCACAGCGAACACCTCGACGATGCAACAACTGGTCACGGCGGGACTCGTGGAAACCCCTGTGCCCTTCTGCAAGAACGAACTCGAGATCATCGTCGCGCCTGGCAATCCGAAGAACATCACGAGCTTGGCCGATCTCGCAAACCCGGGGCTCGCCGTAGTGCTCGCCGACCCGAGCGTCCCCGTCGGCTCATATTCGGCTCTGGCGCTCAAGAGGGCGGGGATCACGCTCACCCCAAAGTCGCTACAACTCGACGACGCCGAGGTTGTCGAGCAGGTTGCATCCGGCAACGCCGACGCCGCGCTCGTCTTCGTCACTGATGTCGTCGGCGCGTCTGGCAAAGTAACCGGCGTGCCGATCCCCGACGCTCAGAACGTCATTGGCACGTATGAGATCGCCGCCCTCAAGTCGAGCAGCAATCTCACGGCCGCCGACGCATTCGTCACTGAAGTCGTTTCAGGAAGCGTCCACGCAGCCTTGCTGACCGCCGGGTTCCTTCCGCCGTCGTGACGTCGGGCGTCAGCCGACGCCCGCTCCTCGGTCTTCTCATACCGGCCGCGGTGGCGGTGCTGTTCATCGCCCTTCCACTCATCGGTCTGCTCGCCCATGTTGACTGGAGCCGCCTGCCATCGGAACTCGTTTCGGCCGATGTCCTCACCGCGCTCCGTTTGTCGCTCGAATGCTCACTAATCGCAGTCGCGATTGCGTTGGTCATTGGTGTACCGCTGGCTCACCTCCTGGCCCGAACGTCCATGCCCGGCAGGCGGGTCATCCGAGCTCTCGTCACGCTTCCACTGGTGCTTCCGCCGGTCGTGGGCGGTATCGCGTTGCAGACGGCGCTCGGCAAAGCCACGCCGATCGGAGCAGTCCTGGGGCACTTCGGGATCGTCCTTCCATTCAGCACCGCGGGGGCAGCCATCGCCGAGGCATTCGTCGGGTTTCCCTTCCTGGTGATCACAGTCGAGGCCGGACTGCGGCAACGAAACGATCACTACGAGGAAGTGGCGGCGACGTTGGGAGCGCGACCGTGGCGACGGTTCTTGCACGTGACCCTGCCGCTGGCAGCACCCTCGATTGCCGCGGGCGCAGCGCTCTGCTGGGCTCGAGCGCTCGGAGAGTTCGGCGCAACCATCACCTTTGCCGGGAGTTTCCCCGGGACGACCGAGACGCTACCGATCGCCGCGTACAGCGCCTTCGAAGGTTCTGGGCAGGTGGGCGAGGCGATAACACTGTCATTGCTCCTGCTGACGATATCGGTGCTCGTGCTCGTCGTCCTTCGCGACCGCTGGCTGGGTGCGCTGCGATGACGCTGCGGGCGACGGTGAGCACTCACATGGGCAGGCTGCACCTGGACTGCGAGGTTGCGGCCGATGCCGGTGTGACCGTTGCCGTGCTCGGTCCGAACGGTGCCGGAAAGACAACGCTGCTTCGCGTGATTGCGGGGCTCGCGCCGGTCGGAGAGGGACACGTCGAGATCGACGGGGTCGTGTTCGACGACTCGGCAACGGGGACGCACCTGACTCCGGAGGCACGGCGTGTCGGTTTCGTGTTTCAGGACCACGGACTGTTCCCGCACCTGAGCGTGCTCGACAACGTCGCGTTCGGGTTGCGTGCCCGTGGTGTCGACCGGCGTGTCGCCGGCGTCCGCGCACACGAATGGCTCGAGCGCGTCGACCTCGGCGCGTACGCATCGAGCCGGCCGTCAGCGCTGAGCGGCGGGCAGTCACAGCGTGCCGCGCTCGCTCGCGTGCTCGTCACCGATCCGCAGGTGCTGCTGCTCGACGAACCCCTTGCAGCCGTCGATGCGTCCGGCCGGCTCGAGCTGCGCCGCGCGCTCCGTGAGCACCTGGCCGGGTTCTCCGGGGTCCGCCTGCTGGTGACGCACGACCCCCTCGAGGCGGCATCGCTCGCCGAGCGGGTCATCGTGCTCGAGAACGGACGCATGACGCAGGAGGGGTCGTTCACCGATGTCACGTCGCGGCCGCGCTCTTCATGGATCGCCACCATGGCCGGCCTCAACCTGCTGCACGGATCGGTCAGCAACAGCTCGCTGAGCATCGAGGGCGGCTCATCGCTGGTCGTTGCCTCCGACGTCACGGGCCCGGCCCTCGCGACGATTCACCCGCGCGCAGTCGCCCTGTATCGCCAGGCGCCCGAGGGCAGCCCTCGCAACGTGTTCCAGCTCGCGATTGCCGGCATCGACCCTGAAGGCGATCGCTGGCGCATCCGGCTCACCGGCACGATCCCGCTCGTCGCCGAGGTCACGCCGGCTGCAGCCGCCGCGCTCCGTCTCGCCGAAGGCGGCGATGTCTTCGCGGTCGTGAAGGCGACGGAGGTCGACGTCTACCCGGTCTGACTGGCGTTCCGCTTGACCGTTGGTCGGCGGACTCGTCAGGCTGAGGAGGTGAACATCTCCGCCGATGCCGCGCAGCCGGCATCGGTCGACGCCGTTGTCGAGATGCTCGGCGCCCATGACTATCTCTGCGATCGCCGTCTGGCCACGGCGATCCTCGTGTCGATGCGGATCAACAAGCCGCTGTTCCTCGAGGGCGAGGCGGGCGTCGGCAAGACCGAGGCGGCGCGCGCGCTCGCAGCGGGCCTGGGTGCCCGCCTGATCCGGCTCCAGTGCTACGAGGGGATCGACCTCGCCCACGCGGCGTACGAGTGGAACTACGCGCGGCAGCTGCTGCACATCCGCCTCCTCGGCGAGGGCGCGGACCGCGCGCGGGCCGAGCAGGACGTCTTCGGTCCCGACTTCCTGCTGCGCCGTCCGCTGCTCGACGCGATCGACAACGACGATGCGGTTCCGCCCGTCCTGCTCATCGACGAGATCGATCGTTCCGACGAGGAATTCGAGGCGTTCCTGCTCGAGATCCTCGCCGACTTCGCGATCAGCATCCCCGAGCTGGGCACGATCCGGGCGCGGCGTCCGCCGCTCGTGATCCTCACGGGGAACCGGACACGTGAGGTCCACGACGCGCTCAAACGCCGCTGCCTGTACCACTGGATCGATTACCCGGATCTCGAGCGCGAGGTCGCGATCGTGCGTGTCCGCGCGCCCGAGGTCTCCGAGCGACTCGGCCGCCAGGTCGCGGAGGTGACCCAGAGGCTGCGCGGGCTCGACCTCTACAAAGTGCCAGGAGTGGCAGAAACGGTTGACTGGGCGAGAGCGCTCGCGGCGCTCGGCCACACCGAGGCGACACCCGAGGCGCTGCGCGAGACCATGGGTGCGGCGATCAAGCACCAGGAGGATCTCGAGCGGAGCGAGGAGGCAATCGCCGGCCCGTCAGGACGGTGATCGCCAACGCCCCGGACCCCGTCGAGAGCGTCACCCTCTTTGCACGACTCCTGCGCGACGCCGGGCTGACGACCGGGCCTGAGCGCGTGCAGGACGCCTGCCAGGCGCTGCTCGCCATCGACCTCGCGCACCCCGACGAGGTCCGCTTCGCGCTCCGCGCGGTCTTCGTCACACGGCGCGAGGAAGGACCGGTCTTCGACGCCGCGTTCGACCTCTTCTTCTCGCGCCCAGGCGGTGAGGGCAAGAGCGGATCGGTGCCCGGACGCAGCCGTCCCCTCGCCCTGGACCCCAAACAGGTGAAGGCCTGGATGGACGCACTCGGCCTGTCCACGTCGGGCGTCGCGCGCGAGGTCGAGGGACCGCCCGCGTCGAGCGCGGGGTACAGCGCGCAGGAACTCCTCCGCCGGCGCGACTTTCGCGATATGAGCTGGGAAGAGCTGGCGTCCGTTCGCCGGCTGCTCCGTCAGGCGCCGTGGCGTGTCGCAGAGCGGCGAACCCGCCGTCTGCGCGCGGACCGGCGTGGCACGGTGGAATTGCGACGGACGATGCGCTCGGCTGCTCGCCAGGGAGGGGATGCTCCACAACTCTCGCGCGCGAGCGCTCGCAGGAAGCGCCGCCCGATCGTCATCCTCTGCGACGTGAGTGGGTCGATGGACCGCTACTCGCGCCACCTGCTCGTGTTCGCGCATGCCATCGGGCGCCGGGAGCGCGTGGAGACCTTCGCGTTTTCGACACATCTGACCAGAATCACCCACCTGCTCCGGCATGGTGACATTGACTCCGCGCTCGATCACGTCGCCGAGCAGGTGCACGACATCGGCGGCGGCACTCGCATCGCCGACGCGCTGCACACCTTCCAGCGGGTGCACGCACGACGCGTGCTCGGACACGGCGCGGTCGTGCTCATCATCAGCGACGGGTGGGACCGGGGTGATCCCGACCAGCTGGGTCGCGAGATGGCCCGGCTACGCCGTACGTGCTACCGCCTGATCTGGCTGAACCCGCTCCTCGGCAGCGACGTGTACCAGCCGGAAACGCGCGGGATGGCCGCAGCACTCCCGCACTGCGACGACTTCCTGAGCGCCCACAGCGTCGATGCGCTCGACACGCTGGGCAAGCTGCTCGCCGAGCTTCCCCGGAGGGCTAGCCGTTCGCCGCGCGCCGGCGCCGCCGCGCTCGCCGCCAGCGCCGGAGCAGCAGGAAGCTGATCAGCGCGCCGAGCCCGATCGCGATGCTCTGCGGGTTGACCTTGAGCCGGCTGAGCCGCTCTTTGGCCACCGCCCGGCCGAGCGCCACGGCATCGAGTGCGGCGGGCTGCGACGGCGTTGACGCCGGTGTCGGCGTCGATGCGGTTGTGGGCGTTGCGGTCGTGCCGTTCGCAGCGGCCGCAGGGGCCGGAGCTGTGCCGGCCGGGGGCGCCTCGAGCTTCGACTGGATGCATTCGGCCGCCTGGCCGACGAGGTGGCGCGAGACGTCCTCCATGATCCCGCGACCGAACTGCGCCACCCGTCCGACGACGGTGAAGTCGGTGGTGAGGGTGACGGTCGACGCGTCGCCGTCTGCAACGACCGACATGGCCGTCGTCGCCTGTGCGGACCCTGATCCCGTGGTCTCCTTGCCGTCGGCCTCGAGGGTCGCGGTGCGAGTCGCCGCGTCGCGCGACGTGATGCGCGCGGTGCCGTTGTAGCTGACGGTCACCGGTCCGACCTTGATGCGGACCTTGCCCTTGAAGGTGTCCGGGTCGACCACCTCGGACAGCTCCGCGCCCGGGACGCAGCCGACGACGTTGTTGACGTCGAGCAGAAACGCGTACACGACGTCGGGAGGCGCCTTGACGGCGAAGGAGTTCGTGATTTCCATTCCAGGCATTGTGCACTGGTCGACAAACCGAACGGGTTGTCCGGGAACTGCGTGGAAGCGGATACTCACACCATGCGAGACCTGCTGCCGACGCTGACCGAATGGAGTGACGGCGACCCTCTGGTTGCGATCGCGACCGTGGTCGGCACGTCCGGATCGACCCCGCGTCCGATGGGCGCCCGGTTGCTCGTCAGTCGCGACGGCCGGATGGCCGGATCCGTCAGCGGCGGGTGCCTCGAGTCCGCCGTGGTGCTGGAGGCGCAGGCGACCATCGACGGCAGCGCGCCACCGCGGCTGCTCCATTACGGCATCAGCGATGAGATGGGCTGGGCCGTGGGTCTGTCCTGCGGCGGCGAGGTCGACATCTTCGTCGAGACGCTCGAGAGCGACGGGTCGGACCCGGTGATCGAAGCCGTCCGCACCGCCATCGAGACCTCGCGGCCGGTTGCGCTGTTGACCGTCCTGGACGGCGACCACGCGGGCGGCCGGGCGGCGGCGACGTCCGGCGGCGGTCTCGTCGGCAGCCTGGGTGGCGCGATCACCGAGCAGGAAACGGTTGCCGCTGCACGACAGCGCCTCGCATCCGGCCTGCCCGGTGTCGAGGAGGTCGCCGGGCTCCGAGTGTTCGTGGACCCGATCGTCCCGGCGCCACAACTGGTGGTGATCGGCGCGGTGCACATCGCCATACCGCTGACCACGATGGCGGGTGCCGCGGGCTTCATCGTCTCGGTCATCGATCCCCGTTCGGCGTTCAACAACGCGGAGCGCATCACCAATGCGGAGCGCCTGGTCACCGCCTGGCCCGACGAGGCCGTGCCACGCTTTGAGCTTGGCCCACGGGACGCCGCGGTGTGCCTGGCCCACGATCCGAAGTTCGAGGACCCCGCGTTGACGGCGCTGCTGCGCACCGAGACCGGGTACATCGGCGCAATCGGCAGCCGCGGGACCCACGCGAAACGTGTCGCGCGGCTCCACGAGGCGGGTTTCACCGACGCCGACATCGCCAGGATCCACAGCCCGGTCGGGCTCAACCTCGGCGCGCAGACCCCCGAGGAGATCGCTGTCGCGATCCTCGCCGAGATCGTGGCCGTCCGGCGCGGGAAGGACGCGGGTTCGATGTCGAAGATGACCGCCGCACCGGCCGGGTGAGGCTGGAGGTCCTTCCCGGCTCAGCGATCGACGGGACCCCGGCTCGCTGGTCGGGAGCGGTGCTCTGCCGGGACGTCGTCGGTGCCGGTGGACGGACGGTGCTGACCAAGGGCGCGGTGCTCGCCGCTGACGATGCCGCGATCCTCGAGTCAGCCCAGCCCGTTGAGCTCCATCTGCTGTGGCTCGACGAGGGCGACCTGGGTGAGGATGCCGCCGCGATCCGCATCGCCGCGGCTGTGGCGGGCCCGGGCACCAGCACGCGTGCGCCGGTCGAGTCGCAGGCCCGGCTGGTCTCCGCATGGCGCGGGCTGGTCCAGGTCGATGTCCCGACCCTCGCGGCGGTGAATCTCATCGACGGGGTGACCGTGTTCACCGTCCCCGACGGGTTGCCGGTCGACGCGGGCCGGACCCTGGCGGGGGTCAAGGTGACTCCGCTCGCGATCGCCGAGACGGCGGTCGTCGCCGCCGAGCGCGCGGCTGCGACGTCAACGGACGATGCGGACGTGCTGAGTGTCCGCCCGTTCCTCCCGCTGCGGGTCGCCGCAATCGTCCGCCAGCAGCTCACCGACAACGCGCGGGCACGCTTCGAGCGATCGCTCGGCCTGCGCAGCGACTGGTTTGGCGGCAGTGTGCTGCCGGTGCGATACATCGACGACGACGCGCGCCAGGTCCAGGACGCGCTCCGAGCGGCGGCGGCGTCCGCGGATGTCGTCCTCGCCGTCGGCGTCGCGTCGGTCGATCCGCTCGAGGTGACCTGGCAGAGCCTCCTCGCGTCGGGGGCGACCTCGATCCGCCGCGGTCTGCCGATGCATCCGGGGAGCAGCTACTGGATCGCCGAGCTGCTCGGCACACCCGTCATCGGCGTGGCGTCCTGCGGCATGTTCTCGCGACGGAGCGCGCTCGACCTGCTGCTCGCCCGCCTTCACGCCGGCCTGCCGCTCGATCCCACGTACCTCGCGTCACTCGGCCACGGCGGGTTGCTCGGGCGCGAGGCGGCCTGGCGAATCCCGCCCTACGAGGCCGCGCTCGACGAGGATCCCGAGGAGCCCTGAGCGGCGCCCGACCCAGCACGAAAGTCGCAGGCGACCCGCCCGTCCTTGAGCACGAGGCGGATGTGCGCAGGGTCGGCGAGGATGTCGATGTCCGCCAGCGGATCGCCCCGCACGGCGACGACGTCGCCGAGCCTGCCCGCCTCGAGCGAGCCGAGGTCGGGGCGATGGATCAGCTCCGCGGGAACGGTGGTCGAGGCGACGATCGCCTGCATCGGCGTCATGCCGCAGCGGACCATCAACCCGAGCTCGCGCAGGTTGCCGCCGTGCGGACCCACCGCCGCGTCGGTGCCCATGGCGACCTTGACGCCCGCCGCGATGGCCGCTGAGACCGCCGCCCGATGCAGCACCCCGATGCGCTGCGCCTTCTCGACCATCTCGGGCGGAAGACCGCCGCCGCCGGCCTTGGCACCGTCGACCACGTCGCCGGGTGCGACCAGCGTCGGGACGAGATACGCGCCCTTCTCCTTCATGAGCGCGATGCCCTCGTCGTCGATCAGGCACCCGTGCTCGATGCTGGTGACCCCGGCGATGAGCGCATTGCGAATCCCCGCCGGGGACATGGCATGCGCCATGACGCGCCTGCCGACCACCGCGGCCTCCTGCACCGCGACACGGATCTCCTCGACCGAGAACTGCGCATGGTCGGGAAGGTCACCCGGGCTGAGCACACCGCCGCTCGTGCACAGCTTGATCCAGTCAGCACCGGCGCGCAGCACCTCTCGCACCTTGCGCCGCATGCCGTCGGCGCCGTCCACCACCGGGTGCGGCACGTCGACGTAGCTCGTCCCGAGATGCACACCGCACGGCATCCAGTCGTCACCGTGACCGCCCGTCTGGCTCAGCAGTCCGACAGCCAGCTGCATGCGCGGTGCCGGGAAGTGTCCCGCCTCGGCCGCCAGTCGCACGCCGGCCGGAGTGTTGCCGGCGTCGCGCACCGTGGTCACGCCGGCCGCCAGCGTGCGCGCACAGTTGGGCACGGATTCGAGGAGGGCGAGCGATGGCGGCGTCATGAGGAAGCGCACCAGGTTCGTTCCCGACATGGCCAGGTGGACGTGCATGTCCATGAACCCCGGAACGAGCGTGAGGTCGTCATCCTCGATGACCTCCGCGTCCGGCGGGATGGTCAGCGACGACCGGGCTCCCGCAGCGGTGATCCGCCCATTCTCGATGACCACCGCGGCAGCTTCGACAGGGTCTCGGCCGGTGCCGTCGATGAGCCGCTCGGCGACGATGACCAGTGCTGGCAACGAACCCACCTCCGAGAACCCGGCTGGACCGGTTGAGGCTAGCAGAGCGCCTCAGCCATGGTCCGCGGCGAGCCGCTCGAAGTCCTCGCGGGTGTCGATGTCGATCGGATGGCTGTTCGGACGATCCGCCGGGAGTGCGGCGACGAGCTCGGGGTGTGCCCGCACAGCGGCGCGAAGCCCGACATCACCCTGGAGCTCGTCGAGCCCGTCCCACATCTCGCGGGCAAGCACCATCGGGGGATGGAGCAGGCCGCCGAAGCTGAGGGCCGCGGCAGGGAGGCCGGACGTGGCCTGCGCCTCGAGGAGACGGTCCAGCAGCGACGCCGTGATGTCCGGCTGGTCACCGAGGATCACGACGGCGCGGTCGACCTCCGGCCCGAGGCTTGCGATCCCGGCGCGCAGCGACGTGCTCATTCCCTGCTCGTGGTCGGGGTTCATCACGACCCGTGCGCGCCCGAAGGCGACGTTCCGCCGGATCTCCTCCGCGTGCGCGCCGAGCACGACGACGACGTCCTCGAGGCGAGCTTCACAGGCGGCGCTGACAGCAACCTCCAGCAGCGGCCGGCCGTCGATGGGCAGGAGCTGCTTCGGTGCACCCATCCGCGTCGACGCGCCGGCGGCGAGGATCACCCCCGCCGCGTGCGACGTGCCCACTCAGCGGGTCGGTGCGCTCACAAACAGACCCGGGCTTGCGACGAACCGCTCCTCACACCCGGCGCAGCAGAAGTAGTACGTCGTGCCGTCATGCACAGCCGTGTGCGTGGCATCGGACGTGTCGACGGTCATCCCGCAGACCGGGTCGACGGCGAATCCGACGATGATCGCCGCGTCGGGAACGGGATTCGCGGCGAGGCGTTCGTGCCGCAACGCCACGATCTCGGCCAGCGCATGGAGCGCGATCTCCTCCTGCGCCCCGGCGCGGCGCACGCCCGCTGGAGCACGCACCCGTGCAAGCTGCTCGTCCGTGACGCCGCGGGCTCGCAGCGTCTCGAAGACGGCGGCAGACCTGCGCACGCTGGCAACCAGCGCCACGTCGGCGTCCGGGAGCGTCAGCGCCGCGGCGAGCGCGTCGTCGTCGTAGTGGCCCATGGTCGCGACCACGACCCAGCAGTCGGTCTCCCCCGCCAGAGCCGACAGATCGAGAGCGTCGATCACCCGGTCCGCGCCGGGAAAGTCCGCCGCCGTGGCGCCGGGATGCACGCCGCAGGTGCGGAAGCCCATCACCCCGGCGAGCGCGACCAGCGTGCGGGCGGCCGGGCTTCCGCCGACGATCACGAGCAGTGGCTTGGGCAGGTGCGGGTCGATGAAGATGTCGAGCGTTCCGCCGCTGGGGCAGGTTGTGGCCACGGTGAGCTCCCCTCGAGTCCGCGTTTCCGCGACCTCGATGTCAGGCCGGATGCGCACAAGTCGTGGCAGCCCGTCGCTCATCGCCACCAGCGCCTCACGGCGGACGAGCGGCTCCGAGCAGCTGCCGCCGATCCATCCGTGCAGCACGCCGTCGGATGTGATCACGGCCTTGTCGCCGGGATGCGCGGACGTCGGGGATTCCGTGCGCACGACGGTTGCCAGTGCGCACGGACGCCCCGCAGCGGCGTTCTCGGCAAGCAGCGTGAGGAGCGCGTCGTCTATTCCGTCACCCCCGCGCCACGAAGTGCCGCCCAGACCTTGTCCGAGGTGATCGGCATGTCGATGTTGGTGATGCCGAGATGCGAGAGCGCGTCGATGACGGCGTTCACGTACGCCGCAGGCGACCCGACCGTCGCGGACTCGCCGACACCCTTGGCGCCGATCGGATGGTGCGGCGACGGTGTCACCGTCTCTCCGAGCTCGAAGCGAGGCGTCTCCCACGCCGTCGGGAGCAGGTAGTCCATGAAGTTCGAGCCGATGCAGTTCCCCTCGTCGTCGAAGGTGATCAGCTCCATGAACGCGATACCGAATCCCTCGGTGAGCCCGCCGTGGATCTGGCCCTCGACGATCATCGGGTTGATGCGCACACCGCAGTCGTCAACGGCCACCATGCGCCGCACCTTCACCTGGCCGGTCCCCTTGTCGATGTCGACGACGACCAGGTAGGTGCCGAACGGGAAGGTCATGTTCGGCGGGTCGTAGTAGGTGACACCTTCGAGCCCCGCCTCGATCCCGTCCGGGATGTTGGTGTACGCCGCGAACGCGATGTCCTGGATCGTCTTCACGTTGTCCGGCGAGCCCTTGACGGTGTACTTACCGTGCGAGAACTCGATGTCGGCCACGTCCGCCTCGAAGAGATGCGCCGCGATGATCTTGCCCTTGTCGCGAAGCTTGCGCGCGACGACCGCTGTCGCGGCGCCGCCGACCGGTGTCGAGCGCGACGCGTAGGTGCCGAGGCCGAACGGCGTGTTGTCGGTGTCGCCTTCACGCACCTCGATGTCGGAGGCGGGGATGCCGAGCTCCTCGGCGACGATCTGCGCGAAGGTCGTCTCGTGGCCCTGGCCCTGTGACTTCACACCGAGCTTGAGGATCGCCTTGCCGGTCGGGTGCACGCGCAGTTCCGCCGAGTCGAACATGCGCAACCCGACGATGTCGTAGTCCTTGCCCTTGCCGGCGCCCACCACCTCGGTGAAGCTCGCGACGCCGATGCCCATCAGCTCGCCCCTGGCGCGCTTCTCCGCCTGCTCCTTGCGAAGCTCGTCGTAGCCGAGCATGTCGAGCGCGACCTTCATCGCCGCGGGATAGTCGCCGCTGTCGTACTCGAAACCCGACGCGGACTTGTAGGGGAACGCCTCGGGCTGGATGAAGTTGTTGAGACGCGTCGTGACGGGGTCCTGCCCCAGCTCGACGGCGGCGCTCTCGACCAGACGCTCGATGAAGTACGACGCCTCGGTCACACGGAAGGAGCAGCGATACGCCACACCGCCCGGTGCCTTGTTGGTGTACGCGCCGTTCGCGACGATGTGCGCCGCGGGGATGTCGTACGAGCCGGTGACGATGTGGAAGAGCCCGGCCTTGAACTTGCTCGGCTGCGCGTCCGCGAAGAACGCGCCGTTGTCGCTGAGCAGGTTCACTCGCAGTCCGATGAACTTCCCGTTCTCGTCGATCGCGACCGAGCCGTCCATGTAGTAGTCGCGCGCGAAACCGGTCGAGATGAGGTTGTCGGTGCGCTCCTCGATCCACTTGACGGGGCGGCCGATGAGCAGCGATGCCGCGGTGGCGACCACGTATCCCGGATAGATCGGCACCTTGTTGCCGAAGCCACCACCGAGATCCGGCGAGATGATGCGGATCTTCTCCTCCGGCAGGCCGGCCACGATCGCGAAGAGCGTGCGATGCGCGTGCGGCGCCTGGCTCGTCATGTAGATGGTCGCGTTGCCGGTCACCGGGTCGAGATCCGCGACGCAGCCGCACGTCTCCAGCGGCGACGGGTGGCAGCGCGGGTAGAACGTCTCCAGGCTCACCACCTTGGCTGCGCGCGCGAACGCGGCATCGGTGGCGTCCTTGTCGCCGGCCTCCCAGTGGTAGATCTTGTTGTCGGTCTGGCCTTCCTTCTCGTCGCGGATCACGATGGCGCCGGGCGCGATCGCCTGCTGCGGCGTCGTGATCGCCTGCAGCGGCTCGTAGTCGACGACGACCAGGGCTGCCGCGTCCTCCGCGATGTACCTGGTCTCGGCGATGACGCACGCGACCTCCTGTCCCTGGAAGCGGACCTTGTCGGTCGCGAGCACGGCCTGCGTGTCACCGGACAGCGTCGGCATCCAGGCGAGCTTGTGCTGCGCGAGCAGCTCACCGGTGACGACGGCGATCACGCCGGGGATCGCCATCGCCGCGCTGGAGTCGATGCCCTTGATGCGCGCATGCGCATGAGGGCTGCGCACGATGACCATGTGCAGCATCCCGGGGAGCACGACGTCGTCGACGTAATGCCCCTGGCCGTGGATGAACCGCGCATCCTCCTTGCGGGCGAGCGAGACGCCGATGCCGCCCATCGCCTGGCGGGCGGCTTCCGCGGCTTCCTTCGTGTCGACTGCCATCACGCTACTCCTGCGGGATCGGCGGCATTGGCCGCCGCCGCGTGCTGAATCGATTTGACGATGTTCATGTAGCCCGTGCAGCGGCAGATGTTGCCGCTGATGCCCCAGCGAATCTCATCCTCGGTGGGATGTGGGTTCGCCTCGATGAGCGCCTTGCCGACGAGCATCATGCCCGGAGTGCAGAACCCGCACTGCAGGCCGTGCTCGGCGTGGAACGCCTCCTGGATCGGATCGAGCTTGCCACCGACCGCGAGACCCTCGACCGTGGTGACCTTCTTGCCCTCGAGCATCGGCGCGAGGATCGTGCAGGACTTCACGGGGCGACCGTCGAGCAGCACCGTGCACGCACCGCAGTTGCTGGTGTCGCAGCCGATGTGCGTGCCGGTCATGCCGAGCTTGGTGCGGATCAGGTCGACGACGAGCGTGCGCGGCTCGACGTCAACGGTCTTCGCCACTCCGTTGATCTCGAAATGGACGTTCATGCCGTTGCTCCCTGCGCGCGGTTGACGGCGGTGCGCAGTCCGCGCTGCACGAAGACACGCGCGACGTCGCGCTTGTACTCCGCACTCCCCCGTATGTCTGCCTTGGGTTCCGCTGCGTCGGCCGCCATGCGTGCGACCTCGCTGATGACGTCATCCGACGGTGTCTGGCCCACGAGAGCCGCCTCCGCCGCGTTCGCCTTGATGCTGTGCGATCCGACGGCGCACAGACCGATGCCTGCGGACGCAACCCGTCCGTCGTCTGCGAGAACCACGTGCACTGCGGTCGCGACGCTCGCGAAATCCCCGACCTTGCGCTCGAGCTTGAGGTAGGTCCCACCCGACCGGCCCGCGGCCACCGGCACCCGGATCTCGGTCATCACCTCGTCCGCCCGCAGCCCGGTGGTGAAAGGACCTTCGAAGAACCCATCCGCCGGGACAACCCGGTCCCCTGCGGCGGAACGGAGCACGAACTCCGCGCCGGCCGCGAGCATCACCGCCCCCCAGTCGCCGGCCGGGTCCGCATGGCAGATCGAGCCACCCACGGTCCCCATGTTGCGGATCAGCGGATCGGAGATGAGTGGCGCCGCATCGAGCAGCACATCGAGGGTGCCACGCAGCTCCGTGGCGCTTTCAACGTCGCGATGCCGTGTCCGTGCGCCGATACGCACATGCCCGTTTTCTCTGCGAATTCCCTCGAGCCCGTCCACATGTCCAATATCGACGATCACCACCGGGGTCGCAAATCGCAGTTTCAATAAAGGGATCAGGCTCTGGCCCCCGGCCAGGACCTTCGCATCATCACCGTGCTTGCCCATGAGGCTGAGCACCTCGTCGAGCGACGCCGGCGCGATGTAGTCGAACGCGGCAGGGAACATCCAAGACCCTCCGGGCCGTGAGGCCCACATCAACTCTCAACAGGTCCACCCGTGACATCGCACAGAGTACGCCTGTCAGTGACGAGTCGAAAAGGCTGCGAATACCCCCGGTCACACGCGTTTATGATGGTCGTCGCGAACCGCAGAGCGGGTAGAGGATGAGGACTTCATGACGTTGGCGCCTGCCGTTTCTCCCGATCTCGAGTCAGTCGCCGGCGCGCAGGCGCGATTGCTTGACGGCGTGAGCACGCTCCCGCCTGAGCAGGTCGGCCTCGGCGATGCGCTTGGAAGAATCCTCGCGCAGACGGTGTCGTCGCAGTCGGACCTCCCCGGCTTTGACAACTCCGCCATGGACGGATATGCGGTCCGCGCGAGTGAGATCGGGACTGCAACCGTGACTGCGCCGGTGCGCCTCCCGGTCGTGGGCGAATCGCGCGCCGGGGCAATGCCCATCGCGCTTGGACCCGGCACCGCCATGCGGATCATGACCGGGGCGCCGATGCCCGCCGGAGCAGACACCGTGGTCCGCCAGGAGGATACGTCGCGCGACGGCGCGGATGTCCTGATCGAGGTCGCGACAGCCGAGGGCACGAGTGTTCGCCTGCGCGGCGCGGACATGGCCGCGGGCACAACCGTGCTGCGTCCCGGGCTGCAGCTCACAAGCGTGGACATCGCAGTCGCCGCCGCACTCGGCAACGCCAACCTGACGGTCGGCTCGCGTCCCCGGGTGGCCCTGCTTGCGACGGGAGACGAGCTGGTGGCGGCCGGAACGCCACCCGGTCCGGCGCAGCTCGTCGACTCGAACTCCCCGATGCTCGCGGCGGCGGCGCATGAAGCGGGTGCGCTGCCCACGTTCCTCGGCATCGGACGTGATTCGAAAGACGCGCTGCGCACGCTGCTGCAGACGGCGGCGGCCTTCGATCTCATCGTGAGCTCCGCAGGCGTCAGCGTCGGCGACCACGACTGGGTGCGCGAGGTCGTGTCGGAGCTGGGCACGATCTCGACATGGCGTGTGGCGATGCGACCGGGCAAGCCGGTGCTCACCGGAAGGATCGGCGGCGCGATCTTCATCGGGCTGCCCGGGAACCCGGTCAGCAGCTCGGTCACGTTCGAGTTGTTCGCTCGCCCGGTGATCCGGAAGATGCAGGGTGCGGAGCAGCTGCACCGGCGGCGCATCCAGGTGCGCCTGGGCGAGGAGATGATCAAACCGCAGCCGCTCGAGACGTATGCGCGGGCCGTGCTGCGGGAGACGTCCGGCGACCTGCCCTCGGCGACGAGCTCGGGGAACCAGGGCTCGTCGATGCTGCAGTCGCTCACACGCGCCGACTGCCTCGTCGTGCTTCCCGCCGGTCTCGAGGTCGTCCCGGCAGGAACGGTGGTCGAGGCGATTCCCCTGCGATGACTGCACTCTCCGCCCCACCGGGCGTCGCTGCGAGACCGGACCTGCTTGGGCGCTCGCTCCGCGACCTGCGCATCTCGGTCACCGACAAGTGCAACTTCCGCTGCCCGTACTGCATGCCCAAGTCGCGCTTCGGACCGGGACATCGGTTCCTCCCACGTGCCGAAGCGCTCGACTCGACAGAGATCGTGCGTCTTGCCACCGTGTTCCAGTCGCTCGGCGTCACGAAGATCCGTCTCACCGGCGGCGAGCCGCTGCTGCGTCCGGACCTCGCCGACATCGTTGGCGGTATCGCGGCAATCGGGATGCAGGACATCGCGCTGACCACCAACGGCGCCCTGCTGCGACGCTGGGCCGGCCGCCTGCGTGACGCGGGCCTGCATCGTGTGACGGTGAGCCTGGACTCGGTCGACCCCGCGATCTTCGCAACGATGAGCGACTCGCGCATCGAGCTCCGCGAGGTGCTCGACGGCATCGCGGCAGCGCGCGAGACCGGCCTTCACCCGATCAAGCTCAACTGCGTCGTACAACGCGGGGTGAACGAGGACGTTCTGCTCGACCTCGTCGACTTCGCTCGACGCGAGGGGCTGAGCCTGCGCTGCATCGAGTACATGGATGTGGGCGCCACCAACGGATGGCGGATGGCCGATGTCGTCAGTGGCGAGGAAATCCTCGAGCGCGTCTCGAAGGTGTTTCCGCTCATCGAGGACAAGCCCGACCCCACCGCCGTCGCTCGCGGTTACCGCTTCGCCGACGGCGCCGGAGAGTTCGGCGTGATCACGTCGGTGAGCCGCCCGTTCTGCGGCGATTGCACGCGCGCGCGACTCGGCGTGGACGGAAAGTTGTACACCTGCCTCTTCGCCACCACGGGCATCGATCTGCGCGAGCCGCTGCGATCGGGAGCGAGCGACGACGAGTTGCGACGCGTCATCGCCGGCCGTTGGAAACGACGCGACGATCGGTACTCGGAATTGCGCGGTCTCGGCGTCGCTGAGGGTGAGCGGATCGAGATGTCATACATCGGCGGTTGACCAATGCCTGACGTCACCGTCCTCGTGTTCGGACCGCTGCGGGAGCGCGTCGGTGTCGACGAGATCCAGGTCGCCGGCACGACGGTTCAGGAGGTGTGGGATGAGGTCGTGCGCCTGCATCCCACCGCCGGCGTCGACGCGGCATCGGTGCGCGCCGCACGCAACCTCAGCTACTGCGAGTGGACCACGGCGGTACAGACCGGCGACACCATCGCCTTCATCCCTCCTGTGGCCGGCGGCAGCGAGAGTCGAGCGGCCGTCCGCGTGTGGGTCACCAACGTGCCGATCGACGTCGGCTCCGTCATCGCGAGCGCGGGATCATCGGCCGACGGCGCGGTCGCGACCTTCATCGGTCGTGTGCGTGACAACAGCGACGGCGTCTCGGTGCATCGCATCGACTACGAGTCCTATGCGGCGATGGCCGACGTGGAGATGCGGCGCATCGGCGAGGAGTTGTACGAGCGCGGCGGCATCAGCACGATCACCATCGTCCACCGAGTCGGGTCACTCCTCGTCGGCGAGGCGAGCGTCATCGTCGTGGTGGCCGCCCCGCATCGCGATACCGCATTCCCGGTGTGCCAGGAGGCGATGGAGATGATCAAGTCCACCGTCCCCGTGTGGAAACGCGAGCACCGGACGGACGGCGCCCGCTGGGTCGACGCACGTCACGGTGCGCACCACGAGGTGCAGCCATGAGCGCGGAACGCCTCACCCACATCGATGCGTCAGGTCATGCGCGCATGGTCGACATCAGCGACAAGGCCGTGAGCGCGCGCAGCGCGACCGCGCGAGGACGCGTCAACTGCAGTGCCGAGGCTGTGCAGCGCATCGCCGACGACAGCATCGCCAAGGGCAGCGTGCTCGACACCGCTCGTCTTGCCGGGATCATGGGTGCCAAGCGCACCTCGGACCTCATCCCGCTGTGCCATCCACTCGCCTTGCGCCACATCGACGTCGACCTCCGTCTCGACCAGTCAACGACGCGGGGCGTCGTCATCGAGGCGACCGCGCGCGTCGAGGGCGCGACCGGCGTCGAGATGGAGGCGCTCACCGCCGTCGCGATCGCCGGCCTCACCGTCATCGACATGATCAAGGCCGTCGACCATTGGGCCACGATCACCGACATCACGCTGGTGCACAAGGAGGGCGGCCGCAGCGGAACGCTCGACCGCCCGACGACCGCTTAGACCGCTGGTGGCGGCGGCTCCACGTCGTGGTGGCGCGTGTTGCCGGCCAGCAGGTTGAGCGCGTGGGGCAGCGCGGGCCAGACGGCGTCGAGACACTCCGCGACCGCGCGTGGGTTCCCCGGCAGTGAGAGCACGAGGCAGCCATCGATGACGCCGACCACCTGGCGCGAGAGCATCGCGTGCGGGGTCGACTGCAACCCCTGCTGACGCATCACCTCGGCCATCCCCGGGACCTCGTAGTCGAGCATCGGCAGGAGTGCCTGCGGCGTGACGTCGCGAGGTCCGAGTCCCGTGCCGCCGGTGAGGATGATGACGTCGGTCCGGCCGGCGCAGTGGCGCACCGCGGAGCGGATCTGCCCGATGTCATCCGCGACGCTGCTCCGCTCGATGACGTCGGCGGGAAGCAGCGCGAAGCGCGCGACGATGACGTCGCCGCTGCGATCGTCGCTGTCCACGCCGCGGCGGCTGTCGCTGACGGTGATCTCCGCGCCGCGCCAGCGCCGCGCCGCAGGATCCACGCTCATGCTGCGTTGATCCGCTCGTGTCCCGCGTACACATTCATCTGCTCGCCGCGGAGAAACCCGATCAGTGTCATCCCGGACTCGGCGGCAAGCTCGACCGCGAGGCTGGACGGCGCAGAGATCGCGGCGAGCAGTGGGATGCCGGCCATCAGCGTCTTCTGGGTGAGCTCGAAGCTCGCCCGCCCGGACGCGAGGATCATGTGCGAGCGCAATGGGAGGAGGCCCTGCGTCGCGGCCCAGCCGATCACCTTGTCGAACGCGTTGTGGCGGCCGACGTCCTCGCGCACACAGAGCAACGCACCGTCAGGATCGAAGAGCGCCGCCGCGTGCAGGCCACCGGTGCTCGAGAACTGATGCTGGGCCGAACGCTGCTTCTCCGGCAGGCCGAGGAGGACCGACGACGAGACGCGCAGCGGGTCATCGCGCACCTCCCACGAGGTCCTGGTCCGCACGGTCTCGATGCTCGCCTTGCCGCAGATGCCGCACGACGACGTCATGAAGAACGCGCGTGGCGTGAGCGGCCGCGACGCCGCATCCGGGGAGAGCAGCACTTCGACGACGTTGAGCTCGCCGGTCTCGGCTGCGGCCTCCGGGCACATCCGCATGGCATCGATCTCATTGGCGCTGTTGACGATTCCCTCGGTGACGAGAAACCCCGCCACGAGGTCGAAGTCATCCCCCGGGGTGCGCATCGTCACGGACAGCGAGACCGTGCCGACACGGATCTCGAGCGGCTCCTCGGTGCTGACATCGTCGCTGCGCCATGTCACCGCGCCGCCTGCCGCGACCTGCATCACGCGCCTGTGGCGCGAGGTCACGCGCGCTCGACGGGATGGGGAGGCCGAGATGTGCCGACCATGGGGCAAGATCACTCTAGCAATATGGACGGCCGCACCTCGGACTCCGACCTGCTGTCACAACTGTCGGCCGCACTGAGCGCCTCCGGGCCGGCACCGTCGGAGATGGAACCACTCAAGCCTCACGAGCGCGCGCTCCTGCTCCGCATCGCACGCGACGTGGCCCACGCGAGCGAACGCCAGAACGCCCCGCTCGTCTCCTACCTGGTCGGCCGGTTCGTTGAGTCGAGCATGAGCGCCGGGGTGTCGGAGCCGGATGCGCTGGCTCGCGCGGCCGCTATCGTGACGTCGCTGGTCGGAGACTCTCCGGGCTGATCCCGGCCAGGTCGGCGGGCGTGTTGACGTTGTTCGCGAAGCGCTCCGAGAACCCGGCCGATCGCCAATCCTCCTCGGCGATGGTCAGCGCTCGCAGGCGGCCGATCACGCCGCGAACCGACCGGTCAGGGCTGCGCAGCGCCGCCTCGACGACCGGCAGCGCCGACCGCGCGTAGACGGCGTGCAGCGGCTCGGGGCCGCGTTGCGTCCGGCACACGGCGACGTCGTGATCGCCGATCCGGTCCGCCACGAAGCGGAGGAGGGCCGGATCGAGCCACGGCATGTCGACCGCCACGACCGCGAGCAGTGGATGTGGTGAGCGCTGGAGTGCTGCGGCGATGCCGCCGAGCGGGCCGGCTCCCGGCGGCGCGTCGGGGACGAGACGGCGCGCATCGACAGTGACCGCCAGGTCGCCGGGCGCGATGAGCACCGGGTCGCAGACCTCGGTCAGGCGAGCGATCGCTCGATCGAGCAACGTTGCGCCGGCCACCACGATCGTCGCCTTGTCGATGCCCATGCGGACGCTGCGGCCGCCGCAGAGCACCACACCGGCGAGTGCCGGTGATGGCGCAGCGGGATCGCGCAGATCGACGTCCTCGCCGGTCGTCCGCAGCGATTCCACTGCGGCCAACCATACGTGAAGCGCCGGACCAACCACGAAGAGCAAGGCGCGATCCGTGCACGTGCACGAGCCGCGGTCGCGCTACGCGCTCAGGCCGTTGCTGACGTTGGAGAAGACGTTGTTGACCTGATGGCCGACGACGCCGACGACAACGATGACGACGATGGCGATGAGGACGAGGATCAGCCCGTACTCGACGAGGCCTTGCCCTCTCTCGCTATCGCGTCCCTTGCCGGGGGCGAGCATCGCTTGCAACGAGGCTACCAACGCGGGGATGAATGCCGGGATCATGGGAGCCAGCATCTGACACGCACAGGTCGCCTGCGTTGTGGTTGCGTGACGACCTTGTTCCGTTGCAGGGCAACCAGATGGCGATCGTTACCCGGGCGTTACCGGAGGGTCAACGGGCCAGTTCGGCGCTCTTCAGCGCCGCTCCGTATCCGTCGGGGAGCGCACGCGGCGGCTGCGGTCCGACGTACAGCGCGGACGGGCGGATGAGGCGGTTGTTGGCGGCCTGCTCCGCGATCGCCGCGGTCCATCCCACGGTCCGGCTCGAGGCGAACGTGGGCGTGAACATGTCGGGCGGGATGCCGACGCTGTTCATGACGACACCTGCGTAGAACTCGACGTTCGTGTACAGGCGGCGGCCGGGCTTCAGCTCGTTGAGCACGCGAAGCGCGGTCTGTTCCACCTGGACGGCGAACTCGGCCTGCGCGCCACCCAGCTCGGTCGCGACCTGGCGAAGCAGGATGGAACGGGGGTCGTCGGTCTTGTAGACGCGGTGGCCGAATCCCATGAGACGCTCGCCCGACGCGATCTCGTGGCGAAGGTACTCCTCGGCTTTGTCGGGCGTGCCGATTGCGTCGAGCATCGCCAGCGCGCGTGACGGCGCACCGCCGTGCAGCGGCCCGGCAAGCGCGCCGATGGCGCCGGTCAGGGCGGACCCGATGTCGGACCCGGTGGACGTGATCACCCGCGCGGTGAACGTCGACGAGTTGAACCCGTGGTCCATCGTGAGGATCAGGTACTGCTCGAGGGCGCGGATCTCGCGTTCATGCGGTCGCTCACCGGTGAGCATCTGGATGTACGACCCCGCATAGCCGAGATCGGGGTCCGGCTCGACCGGCTCCAGACCGAGGTGGTGGCGATGCAGGCGCATCAGCAGCACCGGAACGATCGCCGCCATCTTGAGGCACTCCTTGCGGACCTCATCGGCGGGGATGTCCAGGGTCGGCTGCTGCTCGAGCGCGGCTCCTGTAAGGGACACCGCAGAGCGGAGCGCCATCAGCGGCGTGTACCCCGGCAGGCTCGCGATCCTCGGCAGCAGATCGGCGACCTGTTCCGGAATCGTGCGAGCCTCGACCGCAAGCTTCGTGAACGCCTTGAGCTGCGCATCGTCGGGAAGTTCGCCCTCGGAGAGCAGGTGCCAGACCTGCTCGAAGGAGCATCTGCGGGCCAGTTCCGTGGCGTTGTATCCGCGATAGTGGAAGAAGCCCTCCTCGCCGCGCACGTCGCCCACCGAGGTCTCGGCGACGGCCACACCCTCGAGCCCGCGAGGGGCGAGGCCGGGAGGAGCGGATCCCGCCGGCTGGACCTCTTCTATATGCGCGACACGGACGACGTGGCGGATCGACAGGATCCCGGCGACCTTGTCCCCGTCCATCACCGGGAGGTGGCGGAAGCGCCGCTCGCGGAAGACCTCGAGCCCCTTCTCCACCGTGTCGCTGGCCGAGACGGTCACGGGGTTCTTGGTCATGACCTCGTCAACCTTGGTGATCGCGGGGTCCACGCCGTGACCCACCGAGCGGAGGAGGTCACGCTCGCTGACCATCCCGATGAGGCGGGCCTGCGAGTCAAGCACGGCAGCCGCTCCAACGTTGGCTCCGTCGAGGATCACCGACGCCTGGGCGAGCGTGATGCTGTTCGGCACCACCACCGCGGGCTTGTGCATCACGTCCGCGACGGTCAGTGAAACGGCCACGGTTCCAGTCTAGCGCTGTGTGCAGGGGGGACCCCTGAGCGCGCCCGGTCGCCCGGGCGTCACGATCCGGGTGACATGAGCGTCGAGCCGCGACCCTCAGGCGACATGGATACGGAGTCCTTCCGTCGGGAAGCCCGCCGGGTCGCCGACTGGGTCGCCGACTACCTGCGCGACGTCGAGCTGTTCCCGGTGCTCAGCCCAGCCGAACCGGGGGTGGTCCGGGCGGCGCTGCCATCTCAGCCCCCACCGTCGGGTGAGCCGCTCGACGCCGTGCTTCGCGACCTCGAGGAGTTGCTCCTCCCCGCGACGACCCATTGGCAGTCGCCGGGATTCATGGCCTATTTCGCCTCGAGTGGGTCCGGACCCGGGATCCTCGGGGAGACGCTCGCGGCGGGGCTGAACGTGAACGCGATGCTCTGGCGCACGGCGCCTGCCGCCACCGAGCTCGAGCAGGTGACCCTGGACTGGCTGCGCCAGATGGTCGGCCTGCCGGAGCCGCTCTTCGGCGTCATCAACGACACCGCGTCGTCGAGCACCCTCTACGCGCTCGCCGCCGCTCGTGAGGCACAGACCGATCTCCGCATCCGGGAGCTGGGGATGGCGGGCCGGCCGGACCTCCCCCGGCTGCGGTACTACGCCTCTGCAGAGGCGCATTCGTCGGTCGAGAAGGCGGGGATCGTGCTCGGGGTCGGTCGCGACGGCCTGCGCCGGATCCCCGTCGACGACCGCTTTCGCATGGACCCGGTCGCGTTGCGCCGGGCGATCCGCGAGGACATCGCTGCCGGGATCCGGCCGTTCGCGGTGGTGGCGACAGCAGGGACGACGTCGACGACGAGTGTCGACCCGGTCGCTGCGATCGCCGGCATCTGCGAGCAGCACGGCCTCTGGCTGCACGTCGACGCGGCATACGGCGGCGCCGCGGCGGTCGCGCCGGAGTTGCGTTGGGTGCTGGACGGTGCTGAGCGCGCCGACTCCATCGTGCTGAACCCACACAAATGGCTGTTCACACCGATCGATTGCAGCGTGCTGTGGACGCGGCGACCGGAGATGCTCCGCAGCGCGTTTTCGATCGTGCCCGAGTACCTCGCGAGCAACCAGGGAACCGATGACGACGCCCCCAACCTGATGGACTACGGGACGTCGCTGGGCAGGCGCATGCGCGCGCTCAAGCTCTGGATGGTGATCCGTCATTTCGGAACCGACGGACTCGCCGCGCGCATCCGCGAGCACTGCGCGATGGCGTCGACGGTCGCGCAGTGGGTCGAACACGCATCCGATTTCGAGCTGCTGGCGCCGGCCCCGCTCAGTGTCGTGTGCCTGCGCGCGCATCCCCGCGGACTCGACGATCCCGGAACGCTCGACACGCTGAATCAACGCATCATCGAGCGCATCAACACAGGCGGACGATACTTCCTGAGTCACACCCGTTTGCGTGACGCGTACGCCATCCGCGTCGCGTTCGGCAACGTCCGGCAGGAGCAGCGTCACGCCCGCGGAGTCATCGATGCGCTCCGCCATTCCATGGATGACGATGTAGGATGACCGTAATGTTCCGCGCCCTTGGGGCGAGACTCACCCTCGACCACAAGAGGGTGTCCGGGGTTGCGCTGTTCGAAGCCGCGGCTCAACGAAGCTGGCTCTGGGGAACGACAGGTCTTAAGACTGCAACGGATTTGTTTGCTGAGGGCGAGCTGCAGGAGGGACCCATCAGCGTCACCGCATTGCGCGGTGATGCGGGCAATCGCTCGTTGTTCCGCATCGCCGTTCACCGTCCGGATACCTGGGATCCATCGACGCTCTGGCTGACCACGGTCGACATCGTCCGCACGGACGGCTCTGTGGAAGTCGGCATCTCGGTCGAGCAGGACATGACTCATCACCGCGTGCCGCCCTCGCCGCTGCATCCTCCGCTGGTGGAGCTGCTCCACGATCTCGTTGCGGGCGGAGCGACGGCAGGCACGCAGCAAGTCCACTCCACGACGGAGTCCCTCATCGGCAGCGAGCAGATCGATGCCTTCGTCCAGGGATGCCTTCTTGATCCAGGCCGTCGTCTCCCCGTCGTCCTGTTCAGCGCCATCAAGGAGGACGACGGGCGCTATCCACCGGACGCGGGCGACCCGGAGCTGGCCGCTCGAGAGCTCTGCGGGCTCGCGCACGTCTACGTCATGCCGCGCGTCGAGGACTCGCACCGACTCACGAAGCGTCTGCGCATGCTGTCGGTGTACGACGGCGCCGTGCGCATCTACTGGCCGCGGATGCGCCTCACCGATCCGCCGCCGCGGCATCCCCTCCACCTCCGTCAGCGACTCAACACCGGGAGTGGTCCGGCGATCATCCGCCGCGTGGTGGAGGCGGGTGCGCGCTCGTACCGGCCCCCGGAAGGCACCGCAACGCTGCTCGCGATCCGCTGGCGCGAAAAGGAGGAAGCGCGCATCGGCGTGATCACCAGCGATCCCGACCCGCGCCGTCAGGCATCCCTGTTGCGCGACGAGGTGCTGCGCGTCATCAACGCCAACGTCGTGCTCGAGCACGAGATGGACGCGCTCCGCCATCAGCTGATGCTGGCGACGGACCGGAGCGACCGGCTCGAGGCCGAGCTGGCGGCGCTCCACGCTGCCGCCGGCGCATCGACAGAGCTGACCGGCCATCCGGCAATATCGCTCAGCGAGGCTGCGGCCCCGGACACGACCGACATCAGCAGATAAACGGGGGACTGACGATGGCGCTGCACCATCGGGCGCACGACGACGCTGACGCGACCGTCGACATCAACCCGCTCTACGCCCGCGCCGGCGAAACCCGGACCGTGCCGAAGCTGCACCTGCCCAAGGGGGAGCTGCCTCCCGACCTCGCGTACCAGATCGTCCACGACGAGCTGATGCTCGACGGCAACGCACGGCTCAACCTCGCGACATTCGTCACCACGTGGATGGAGCCGCAGGCGCAGCGGCTCATGGACGAGTCCGTCGACAAGAACGTCATCGACAAGGACGAGTACCCGCAGACGGCGGAGCTCGAGCGGCGTTGCGTGCACATGCTTGCGGGTCTCTGGCACGCACCCGGGCCCCACGCCGGCGTCGGATGCTCGACGACGGGATCGAGCGAGGCCGCCATGCTCGCGGGGCTGGCGTTGAAGTGGCGCTGGCGCGAGCGCCGGCGGGCGGCGGGCCTGCCGGGCGACCGGCCGAACCTCGTCATGGGCATCAACGTGCAGGTCTGCTGGGAGAAGTTCTGCAGGTACTGGGACGTCGAGCCGCGCTACGCGATGATGGAAGGAGAACGCCGGCACCTCACCGCCGAAACCGCGGTGTCGCTCTGCGACGAGAACACCATCGGCGTTATCGCGGTGCTCGGATCCACTCAGGACGGCAGCTACGAGCCGGTCGCCGCCATCGCCGACGCGCTGCAGGCGCTGCAGGACGGGGGTGGACCCGGCGTCCCGTTGCACGTCGACGCCGCATCCGGCGGATTCATCGCACCCTTCATCCAGCCCGATCTGCGGTGGGATTTCCGCATCGACCGGGTCGTGTCCATCAACACCTCGGGACACAAGTACGGGCTCGTGTATCCGGGGGTCGGATGGGTCATCTGGCGGGATCGCGACGCACTTCCCGCAGAGCTCATCTTCGAGGTGAACTACCTCGGCGGGAGCATGCCGACGTTCGCGCTCAACTTCTCACGCTCCGGCTCCAACGTGATAGCGCAGTACTACCAGTTGATCCGGCTCGGCTTCGAGGGATACCGGCGCGTGCAGCAGGCATGTCAGGACACCGCGATGAGCCTTTCCGCGCGTATCGCCACGCTCGGTCCCTTCCGGCTGCTCACCGACGGCAGCGAGCTTCCGGTGTTCGCCTTCACCGTCGATCCCGATGCCGGTTACAGCGTGTACGACGTCTCCGACGCGCTGCGCAAGCGCGGCTGGCAGGTTCCCGCCTATTCGCTGTGCGCGAATCTCGAGCACATCTCGGTCCTGCGCGTCGTCGTGCGCAACGGCTTCTCGCGTGACCTGTCGGATCTCCTCGTCGACGACCTGAAGCGGGAGGTGAGCATCCTCAAGCACCACGTGCCCGCGGTGGAACACGCGCATCGAACGCGCTTCCATCACTAGGGATCGAAGGGGAGCTCACAGGCGACGTAGACTCCGGGGACGATGACACTCACGAGTGCCCTCGTCCTGCTGATCGCGCTCGCCCTCCTGGGTCTCGTCACCACGGCGTACCGCGCCGGCGACACCCTCGACCTGGCAGGGCCGTTTCGCGATCATGCGCTCGCCCGCGCCGCACGGAAGCTCGCGAGCGAGCAGCCGTTGCCCGACACCATCGAGCGCGCGTACTGGAGGGCAGGTGACTACGTGCGTGACTCACAGCGCCTGAAGGCGCTCGGGTATTCGGTCACCTCCGAATCGGTGACCGAGCCGTACATCGTGCACCACATCCCGGGGCGCGGAGGAGGTCGCACGATCAAGCACCGCGTACCGATGTGCCACATCACCTACGGGCGCAGAGGAAGCCGCGCGTAGCGTCCCGCGCAGGCGCGTCAGCGGGGCGTGCGACCCGAGACGACTCTGGTGACACCGAGCGAGTCCTTCGCCCAGGTCACCTCGACGAGGTGCGCGGCGCGCAGCACCGACTGCGTTCGCCGCGAGAGATACGTGCCGACCTCGACGAGCAGGACGCCGCCGGGTTTGAGCCACGCATGCGCGTCCGCGGCAAGGCGGCGTACGAGACCGAGCCCGTCATCGGAGTTGTCCGTCAGCGACTGCAGCGGTTCGAACTTGCGGATCTCACGGGGCAGCGTGTTCAACTCCGTGTGCAGCACGTACGGGGGATGGATGGTGAACAGATCGATCTCGCCACGGAGCCTGCGCGGAAGTGCCGCGAGCATGTCGCCGCTGCGAAACTGGATGTTCCGCAGTTCGAGGCGGCGCGCGTTCTCACGGCCGAGCGCCGTTGCCTCAGCGGAGATGTCGATGCCCCACACTTCCGCGCTGCGCACCTCGTTCGCGATCGCGAGAGCGACCGGCCCGGCGCCGGTGGCGACGTCGACCGCGACCCTGTGACCTCTGCGCCAGCGCATGGCTTTCACCGCCTCCGCGGCGAGGAACTCGCTCGACGCGCGCGGCACGAAGACGCCCTCCTTGACGAGCATGTCGAGGCCGCGGAACGTGTAGTGACCCATGATCCGTGGAATCGGCTCCCCGTTGACGCGACGCTCGACCATCGTCGCGTACCGCTTCTTCGCGCTCGCGTCGAGCACGGTGTCGCAGAGCTTCGGTGTGAGCTTCCGGCCGAGCACCTCGGCCATCAGCTCCTCGGCGTCGTAGCGGCCGAGGTTGCGGTCCCAGTGGTCGATGTTCTTCGACTTGTCGATCTTCCGTATGGCTTTGTCGATGTGCTCGGTGACGGTCTTCGCGGGCATTGCCCGCGCATGGTAAGCGCTCGCACCACGAGTGCGCGCAGCATGTTCGCGTGGCCCCAACTCCGCCGGCGCCTCCAGGACTCTGCGCATCGTGCGCGCACGCTCGCCTTGTCCCGGGCGCCCGCTCGAACTTTCTCCGCTGCGGTCTGGCTGACACCGACCCGCGATTTGCTCGGTACCCGCGGCTTCCGGTCCTCCGGTGCGCGGGTTATCTGGCCGTCAGCCCCGACCGCGACGACCGTGCGCGCTCATGACCCGAGGCGGTCGCGAACATCGGTGAACTCTCGCAACACCTCTTCCAGCGTCTCCGCGTCCTCGGAGTCGACGGCTGTGCGCCGCAGCGCGGCGAGCTCTTCAATCGCCGCGTCGATGCTCGCGAGCGTATGCGGTGGGTCGTCATACCGCCTCGACAACATGCGCTTGGCGAGCGCCCGCGCCTGCTCGGCCACGGAGCTCACGGGGTTGCGAGAGAGAACGCGGCTTCCGCAGTGACCATCGCATCGATGGTACGGCGAGTGTCACCGACCCCGTGTCGCAACGAGCAGCAGCGTCGAGTAGTGGTACGGGATACGGCCGCCCCGGCCGTCGATGACATCGCCGATTGCGGCAAGCAACGCTGCTCGCACCGCCTCGGGCAGTGTCACATGATCGCTGTGCGTGGCGATGAGGTCGATCCAGGCGGCCCGGTCGTACGTGGTGTCCCAGGTGAACTCCTCGGCTCTGAGATCTGAGAACCGATCACTGTGCTTGAGTGCATGGCGTTCGTCTCGCACCTCCATCGGCGGCCGGAGTTCGGTCGCCGGCGGCTCGGCGATCGATGGTGCGAGCCGCGCGTACACGGCGTCGAGCGCTGCGCCGGTCTCCGGATCGTGACGGCCGCGATTCCAGAAAACGGCGAGATGTCCTCCGGGGCGGAGCACCGATACGGCCCTGGCAGTCCCCGCCTCCGGCTGGACCCAGTGCCATGCCTGGCCCGACATCACCAGGTCGAACATGCGCCCGCGCGGGTCCCAGTCCTCGAAGGTGCCGTCGTCAACGGTGACACCGTGACTCCGCGCGATCGCCGCCATGGATGCATCCGGTTCGACCCCGATCACGTCGCAGCCGCGCGCCATCAGCAGTCGAGACGCCCTGCCCGTGCCGCAGCCGACATCGAGGACCTGATGCGGTGACCACTCCATGAGCCGGTCGATCAGCGCAGGCGGATACCAGGGCCGGGCGCGGTCGTACTGCGTCGCGATTCCGCCGAAGGAGAGCGCGCGCTGCCGGTTCTTGTACAGCGGTTGCTCGAGGCTCAACTCAGACGCGACGGTTGCGGTGTGAGCGCCGCCTCGAGGTCGGAAGCGAATCGAACGGCGTCATCCGGCTCGAGGCGTGCGGTGGTCACACGAATGCCGCGCGCGCTGGCGATGCGGAAGCGGTCCCCGGCAAGCACGCCCCATCCGTATTCCTGGAGCGTGGCGACCGTCGCATCCTCGTGCGCGACCGGGATCCAGACGTTCAGGCCGGAGCGGCCGTGGGAGTCGATGCCCCGGGCGCGGAGTGCCGTGCACAGCGCGTCGCGGCGGCGCGTGTACGTCTCCGCGACGGCATCGGCGCGCGCCGCTTCATCGGGGTCGCTCCAGAGGGCGACGACCAGGCGCTGCAACAGATGCGATACCCAGCCCGCGGCGAGCAGACGCCGTCCCTCCACTCGCGCGACTGTCGTGGCGTCACCGGCGAGGATCGCCAGACGCATATCGGGGCCGAGCGACTTCGATACAGACCGCAGGTGCACCCAGCGTGCCCGGTCCGGCTCACAAAGCGTGTGGCACGGCCGTTCTGTGATATCGAAAGCATGGTCATCCTCAATGATGAGCACGCCGGGATGGCGGTCCAGCAGCGCCCGCAGCTCCTCGGCGCGCTCGGTGTCCACAGCCGAGCCGAAGGGATTCTGCGCACGAGGGGTGAGCGCACACGCCGCGGCGCCGGCGCGCAGCGCGCGAGCGAGTGCCTCGGGAGTTGGTCCGCGATCGTCGATCGCCATGGGGAGGACCGAGAGGCCCAACGCAGAGGCGAGGTCGATGATTCCCGGGTAGCAGGGATCCTCGACGGCGATGCGATCACCCGGCCGAAGATGGGCCATGAGCGCAAGTTGCACGCCGTCCAGCGCCCCGCCGACAACGACCATGTGGTCGCTCGATACCCCATCGGCTTCGAGCCGAGCCCCGGCGAGTGCGAGCAGCTCGGGATCGGATCCGGGCGTGCCGTAGAGCACCGGCTCGTGCGGCAGCGACGCGAGCGCGGGCCCCAGGTCGGGGAGCAGCGCCGGATCGGGGTTGCCGGACAGGAGATCGCGAACGCCCTCGGGCACGATCGGCCGGCCCCGCGGGGACGGCGGCACTCGCGGCGCAATGCTCGTCCCGAGCCTGCCCGCTCCCGACACGAGGCCGCGGCGGCGGAGCTCCCGGTAGGCGGAGGCGACGGTGGCCGTGCTGATGCCGCGGTGCGACGCGAGCGACCGGACGGTCGGCAACCGCGTGCCCGCGGTGAGATCACCTTCACGGATGCCGCGCTCGATGCTTTCGGCGATCTCCGAAGCTCGCCGTCCGGTGATGTGATAACGTATCGGTACGTTCACTGCTTTGTACCATAACAAATGACTTCGAGCGTGTCCACTCTGCAGATCTCACCCCGCCGAGCCTCCCGCGCTCAGATCATCGTGGCGTTCGCGCTCGTCTATGTGGTCTGGGGATCGACGTACCTCACGATCCACATCGCGATCGAGACCCTGCCCGCATTCCTGATGTCGGGGGCGCGGTTCATCATCGCCGGCCTGCTCCTGTACGCCTTCGCGCGGCGGCCCGGGCAGCCGAGGGAACGGCTGACGCGGGTGCATTGGCGATCCGCGGTCATCGTCGGCGCCTGCCTCCTCCTGTTCGGCAATGGCGGCGTCTCGTGGGGCGAGCAGTACCTGCCCTCGGGGTTCGTGGCGCTCATCGTCGCCACGGTCCCGTTGTGGATGGCCCTGTTCGCCCCGCTGTTCGGCGGCCGCTGGATCAACTGGACGGCCGCCGCGGGCATCGCGCTCGGACTCGTGGGCATCGTCCTGCTGGTCCGGCCGGGCGGTGAGGGTGCCGGTCACTGGCAGACGCTCGTGCTGCTGCTCTCGCCACTGCTGTGGGCGATCGGATCGTTGTACGCCCGCAACGCCCCGGCGCCGAGGCAACCGCTGACCGCAATCGCGATGGAGATGGTCGCGGGCGGTGTGCTCCTCATCCTTGCCGGTGTCGCCGACGGTGAGCTCGGCCACGTCCATCTCTCGACGATCTCCTTCGCCTCGATCGCCGCGTTCGTCTACCTCATCCTCATCGGCGCGCTCGTCGGCTACGTCGCGTACATCTGGCTGCTGCACAACGTGTCGGCGACGGCTGCATCGACGTATGCGTTCGTGAACCCGGTGGTTGCGGTGGCGCTCGGTGCGATCGTGCTCGGGGAGCCGATCACCCTGCTGACGCTGGTCGCGGCGGCGCTGATCGTCGGTGCGGTGGCACTGCTGCTTGTCGGTCAGTCGCGCGCGAAGCCCCAGCCCGCCGCGACCTTCGAGACACCCGTCTGCGAGGTGGCCTGACCGCGTCCCTCAGGAAGAGGGGCGACAATGGGGCCATGGAAAGCGAGACGCTGATCGTCGACGCCGCGGCTGAATCCCGAGGTCCGCGGCCTCGAATCGGTGTCAAGGACGTCTTGTGTGTCGCGCCGATCATCCTCAACTCGATCTACTACTACGCGGGGATTCCGCTGACGCCGTTGCTGCTCGGGAGGAATCCGCTGCTGCTGAGCGCGCTGCGGGGCACCATCGCGTCGATGGTGACCGCCGGGGCGTTCGCCAGGGTGGGGAAGGTGCCGCTCGTGCTTGCGCTCATCGCGCCGATCCCCATCTCGATGATGACCGACCCGTTCTTCTACTGGGCAGGGAGGCGATACGGGCGCGGGCTCATCAACTACCTCAGCGCCAACGATCCGCGCTGGCGGCGGCGAGCGGCCCGCGGCGAGCGATTCTTCCAGAAGTACGGTGTGTGGACCGTGGTGCTGGCCCCGATCCTTCCGGTGCCGTCGCCGCTCTTCTACATGGCCGCGGGAGAGGCAGGCATGCCGTTCCTTCTCTTCATCATCGCCGACCTCGTCGGCACGCTCGTCTACATCGGACTGATCGTCGGCGCCGGATGGCTGATCGGCCAGCCCGCGGTGACCGTCGCGCAGACGATCAGCAACTACGCGCTCTGGGTCATCGTCGCGACGGTGGTGCTCATCTTCGCGTGGTCCTTCTGGTCAGCATGGCGCGCCCCGAGAGAGCAGACGACGGAGCGCTGAGCGCCGAAGCGCCGGCGGCGCCTCGGCGCTGGCTCGTCGTCGCCACGGCCGTGCTGGTCCCGGTCGTGCTGGGAGCGGTGGCCACGGCCGCGCTCTACGCGACACATCCCGCACCACCACCGCCGCCCCCCGTGGCGACCCCGGCTCCCCCACCGTCCGATGTGACGATCAAGGATGGCGGGACGATCATCATCAAGCCGGGAACCACCGACCAGATCAGGGTGGCGCTCGGAGCGTTGGTCGAGATCGTCCTGCAGACCGGTCCCGGGCAGATGGTGATGTCCGAAGTGCCGGGCATCTTCATCCCGGTCCCGAACCCGCCCTGTCGTCTCCTCACGATCTGCGGCCTTCCGGGCACGCAGGCGTGGTCGTTCAGCGCGGCGCACGCCGGTGTGACGTACCTGAAGATCAGCTTCGGCCGGCATTGCTCGCTGATCACCGGAGCATGCGACAGCATTCACATGGTGCTGTTCAAGCCGTTCTCCGTCTACGCCCGGCCCCAGGCGCAGTGACGCGAGAGCCGCTTCAGGGAATCGGGACTTCCTGCTGATACCGCGGCAGCGCGTGCGTGCCGCTCTCGACCACCTCCGCAATGCGCTCAACCGCATCCCACACGTCGACGAACCGTGTGTAGAGCGGCGCGAGACCGAAGCGGCACAGGTCGGGGGGGCGGAAATCACCGATCACGCCGCGATCGCCCACGGCTCTGACGATGGCGAGACCGTGCGCGTGGCGCAGCGACACCTGCGCGCCGCGTCGCGCCGGCCCGTCGGGTGTCGCAACCTCGAAGCCGAGCGGGCCGAGGCGGGTTCGCGACAGACGGATGAAGGCCTCTGTGAGCCCCGCGGCCTTCTCCCCGATGGCGCGGGGGCCCGCCTCGAGATGGAGTTCGACCCCCACCGCAAGGGCCCCGATCGCGAGCACCGGCGGCGAGCCGCTCATCCATCCACGGATGCCGGTTGCCGGCTGGTAGTCGGGTTGGAACGTGAACGGTGTGGCGTGTCCGAGCCATCCCTGGACGGGATTGCGCACCTCGTCCTGCAGCGCCGTGCTGACGTGCAGAAAGGCGGGCGCTCCGGGGCCGCCGTTCAGATACTTGTACCCGCACCCCACCGCGAGGTCCGCGCCATCGCGTTGCAGCTGGATCTCGATGGCACCGGCGGAGTGCGAGAGGTCCCACAGGGTCAACGCTCCGACTGCGTGCGCTGCCGCGCTCAACGCCGCCATGTCGTGGCGCTCGCCGGTGCGGAAGTCGACCTGGGTCAGGAACAGCAGCGCCGTCCGGTCGTCGAGCGCGTCACGCAACGCGGCTCGCTCGACGACGCGCAACTCGCAGCCGAGCATGTCCGCGACTCCCTGCGCGATGTAGAGGTCGGTCGGAAAATTGCTCCCCTCCGTGAGCACGACCCGACGTTGTGGACGCGCCCGCAGGACCGCCGTCACGAGCTTGTAGAGGTTGACCGACGTGCTGTCGGCGATGATCACCTCTCCCGGCGCCGCGCCGATCAACTCGCCGATGCGGTCGCCGGTGCGCAGCGGCGAGTCCATCCACCCGGACTCGGTCCAGCCGCGCACGAGGATCGTGCCCCACTCGTGCTCGGCCATCTCCTGGAGGCGCGACAGCGCGGCTTTGGGCAGACGGCCCATCGAGTTGCCGTCGAGATAGATCGTCGCGCCGTCATCGAGGAAGCGTTCGCGGAAGGCGGCGATCGGATCCGCCGCATCGAGCGCGGCGCATGAGTTACGGTCGAGATTGTCAGGAAGTTGCATCGTCACAGCGCACTGCGCACGTCCCAGAGCTCCGGGAAGAAGCGGAGCGGGATCGTGCTCTCGAGGTACGCGACACCGAGGCTGCCACCCGTGCCGTGTCGTGACCCGATCTCTCGCGCAGCCATCAGCGCGTGATGGAACCGCCAGCGTGCGATCGCCTCGTCGTGATCGAGGAGCAGCTCGCACACGTGATGCAGGATCGCACGCTCTGCGGTCGCGTGATCGCGGTACAGCTCGGCGAGCGCGGCGACCCGCCGCTCGCGGAGCCCGGGATCGGCACCGTCCGGGACATCCATGCCGTGCACGCGAAGGCATGCGCAGAGCGCCTGGTACAGATTCGGTCCTGCGGCGCGACGGAGCAGTTCGTCGCGGTCGCGCTGCGAGAGTGGCACGGCGTCGTGGGACATCGCCCCTTCGACGCCGCCGAGGACCTCGATGGAACGGAACTGGCCCGACTGCATTCCTGAGGCCGGTGTGAGTGGATCGCGGAACTCCAGGAAGCCCTCCGGTGTCAGCGTCTCGAGGACGCGCAGCTGGGCGACGAGGAGTTCGTCGATACGGGTCGTGCGGTGGAGCGGTGCCATCGCTCCCTGCGGCCGCCCGGCCGCGAGCTCGATGACGGCACGGTCGAGCTCGTGGAGGATGACCTTGAACCAGAGCTCGTACGCCTGATGGATGACGATGAACAGCATCTCGTCATGCGCCCCCTCGGTCAGGGGATGCTGGAGGTCGAGCAACTCGTCGATGCGCAGGTACGAGCTGTAATCGGTGCCGGCCATGCTCACTCCCCTCGCGTCACGAGGATGTCCGACAGCGAGAAGGCCTCCGGCGGCGACAGCTGATCGAACGTGCAATCCTTCGGCGCCTTGTCGGGACGCCAGCGCAGGAATCGCGACGCGTGGCGAAAGCGGCCGCTCTGCAGATGATCGAAGGACACCTCGCAGACGAGGTCCGGGCTCACCGAGGTCCAGGCGGTGTCCGCCGCGCGTGCCCAGCGGCTTGGACCTCCGGGCGTGCGCCCGTGACCGAAGCTGTCGCCGCCGACCATGGGCTGGAGCTGCTCGAGGATGGCACGCCGCTCGGCGGCATCGAAGGACGAGGTGTGGCCGACGTGGTGCAGCGCGCCGTCGTCCCCGTAGAGGCCGAGCAGCAGCGACCCGATCCCCTTGCCATCCTTGGCGATCCGGAACCCGCCGATGACGCAGTCGACGGTGCGCAGATGCTTGATCTTGGTCCAGAGGCGCTGCCCGGGGCGGTACTCCCCCGAAGGGTCCTTCGCGACCACGCCGTCGAGTCCCGCGCCCTCGTACTGTGTGAACCAGACCGTCGCCTCGTCGGCGTCGGCGGTCTGCGGCGTCACCCCCACGGAACGGCTGCTCGTAATCGCACCGAGTAGTCCCGCACGGCGCTCGCTCAGCGGACGCTCGCGGAGGTCGTCATCGCCGAGCGCGAGCAGATCGAACAGCACGACCGACGCCGGTGTCTGCTCGGAGAGCATGCGAACGCGGGACGCAGCGGGGTGGATCCGCAGCTGCAGCGCGTCGAAGTCGAGGCCATGGTCCGTGGCGATCACCACCTCGCCGTCGACGACGCAGCGATCCGGCAGGGCCGCCTGGAGCGGTTCGATCAACTCCGGGAAGTACCGCTCGAGTGCCAGCGCGTTGCGGCTCGCGATGTGGACGCGTTCCCCGTCGCGAAAGACGATGGCGCGAAAGCCATCCCATTTCGGCTCGTAGAGCCACGCCCCGGCGCGCGGGATCTCAGGCGCGGCGCGGGCCAGCATCGGCTCGAGCGGCGGTTCGAAGGGCAGCGACACGCTCACGAGTGTCGCCGATCGGGGGACGCTCCGGCTACGCGGAGAGGACGTGCGGCCGCTGACCCTCGCGCATGCGAAGGCGGAGGAGGTTGTCCACCTCGACGACATCGCCGACCTCGCGAACGGCGGCATCGAAGCGAGTGATGTCGGACAGCTCGTCCACCTCGCCGCGAAGCGTGATCACGCCGCGGCTGGCGCGTATGCCGATACCCGACGCGAGGTCACCGAAGCCGAGTGAGAGAGCGACCCGGACGCGATTCGCGAGCGTGTCATCCCAGGTCTCGGTGTGTTGGCGCATGGGGACAGCGGAACCGACCAGGGAGGCGAACCCGACAGTCGCGCGCCTGGCGGCGGCGCGCCGGCGGGCACCGGAGCGGGGATGCAGGAGGAAGGCTGCCAGTGCGATGACTGCGGCGCCGGTGGCGGCGGCCGCGAGCTTGAAGACCCGGGTCACGAGGATCCCTCCGTTGTTGTGTGCAGGAGTGCACGTAGAAACGGAGCGCGAGCCGGCTGGTTACGCGGGCAGCGCGGGTGCGTTAGACCGATACTGGCGCGAGCCGATGAAGCGACCAGAGGACAGGACCAGCACGGTCATCATCGTGGTGGCCGCGGTGCTCGGCGCGGGGATCACGCTCTATCAATTGACACGTCCGGGATTCCTGTTCGGCATCACCCCGGACATCTCGGCATGGTTCGGCGGCTCGATCCGCCTCGTCCACGGGGCCATCCCATACCGCGACTTCGACCTCACGCAGCCGCCAGGGTTCGCCCTGCTCGCAAGTCCGTTCGCGTTCCTCTCCGAAGCCATCGGCACGCGTGATGCGCTTGCGGTGTTGCGCTGCTGCACTCCGCTGCTCGCGGCGGGGAGCGTGCTGCTTGCCGGCAAGGTCGTGCGACACCGCGGTCGCGCTGCGCTGGTCGTGGCCTGCGCGGTGATGGCGTTCTTTCCCGCTGAGCTGTACGCGATCCGCAGCGGCCTGCTCGAACCGCTCGTCGACTTCTTCTGCCTCGCCGGCGCGGCTCTCGTGTTCGACGGCGATGGCTTCGCCGGCTCGAAGCGGCGCATCTTCGCCGGCGGTCTCGCCTTCGGGATCGCGGGAATGGTGAAGGCGCCGGCGATCGTCCCCGTGCTGGTGGTGGCGGCCCTGTGCCTGCCCGACGTTCGACGCCGCCTGCTCCCGTTCGCCGGCGGGGTTGTCGCGGGCTTCGGCATCCCGACACTGCCGTTCTTTCTGGCCTCGCCATCCGGCTTCATCCGCGACGTCATCGGGACGCAGCTGGGACGTATCCCCGCCGTCGACAGGGTGTCGATCCCCGTCCGGCTCGGTGACCTGACCGGTGTGGCCGCGTTCGGCGGTGGTGACGCACTCGCGCTCGCCGCGACGGTGGTACTGGCGTTGTTCGTGATCGCGGCGTTCGTCGTGTCGCGGCGCAGGCCCTCCCGACTCGAGTGGTTCGCCATTGCGGCGACCGTGCTCGTCGCCATCGCGCAGCTCGGACCCGCCTGGTACTACGAGCACTACGCGGCGTTCATCGCGCCGTTCCTCGCGATCCTGCTCGGCGTCTCGCTGGCGCGACTCGTCGAGCGCCGTTTCGCTCGCGTCGCGCTCGGGCTCGCGACGGCGGCAGCCGTCGCGCTGCTGGTGAACCAGCTACTGCTCGTGCGCGGCGAGGCGGTCCCGGACATCGCCGGCACCGTTGATGCGATCGTCCCCGCCGGCGGCTGCACACTCTCGGACGCGCCGTCGAAGCTGGTCACCACGAACCGCTTCGTCGCCACCGCCCCGGGCTGCAACGACATGACGGACTCGCAAGGCGCGACGCTGTCGTACGGATACGCATCAGCCGGTGCGCAGCATCTCTGGACGGTCGCAGTCGCGCACGCCGACTACCTGGTGAGCAGCACGCCCTTTCCGCAGTGGTACATCCCACCGGATGCGGCGCTGCGCTCGTACGTCGCCGCGAACTTCCGGCTGATCAAGTCCGGAGGGCTGCTCGTCTACGTGCGGAGCGGATTCCCGACCGGTTAG